>RCUF01000083.1_pt1 | contig 61909 bp, 49 predicted proteins | sample 2166311 | NCBI WGS metagenome assembly RCUF01 (sample SAMN09932608, study PRJNA488358) | compost metagenome | feature: garden; material: soil; isolation source: compost soil in 4-hydroxybenzonitrile-enriched culture | place: Germany: Experimental Botanical Garden Goettingen | collected 2016-01-27
AGAAAATCGAGCGAATGGATATCCTCTCTGAGATGATGATGAACCAGATCATCCATTTTAGTTGTTTCCTTATTCAGCATGGATTCAAGCATAGCTTGGTGCTCATGCCAGATGCCTATCAGCTTCCCTGTTTCCAGCATATGCAGCTTGCGATATCTGATATAGTGAACATTCGACTGCTGAATGAGCTGCCAAAGAAACCCCCGCCCCACCAATTGGAACATGGTTTGGTGGAACTGATCATCCAAACTGAGAAATTGATCCGTAGCATGATCTTCTTCAATCACAGCTCTCTGTCTGTCCAGAATATCGCTCAGCTTCTGTACATCGCTTAATGCAATTTGCGAAGAAAGCTCCTTCATAATCTCCTTTTCCAATGCGCTTCTTAAGTAAATAATTTGTTCAACGGACTCCAGATCAATATAGGACACAATGTTCCCCTTCTTGGGATAAATATCAATGTAGGACTCAAGCGCAAGCCACTTCAATACATCGCGTAGCGGAGTTCTGGACAGCTGAAAGCGTTCTGACAAAGTCGTCTCGCTGAGAAGAGTACCCGGCTTTAAGGTCAGTGACAAAATATCTTTTTTCAACAGTTGCATGATTTCTTCTTTTGTAAACATATCATTCCTACCTTCACTTTATAAATCTAGTAGACTTATTATAAAGCATTTTGAGGTGACGGACTCCTCTGAGATTATCATTGACAAGAACAAACCCTATAATTTATGATCAACTCAATCTTGTATACAAGACAGATGAAATATAATCAGGGAGGTATTGTTATGAATATGACCTGGAGATGGTATGGGGAAGGCAACGACAATATTACACTGGATCATATCCGGCAAATTCCGGGAGTTATGGGCATTGTCTGGTCTTTACATGATAAGGTAGCCGGTGAAGTATGGGAAATGGAGCGAATTCAGGAGGTAGCTGATCAGATTACGAGCAAGGGCTTTAGTACGGCGGTCGTAGAAAGTGTAAATGTCCACGATGATATCAAAATCGGCCTACCATCCCGCGATCAATATATTGACATTTATATCGACACCATTCGAAAATTAGCCAAAGTGGGAGTTAAGGTGATTTGCTATAACTTTATGCCTGTCTTTGACTGGACCAGAACAGAGCTGTACAAGGAACTGCCTGACGGGTCCAATGCCCTCTTTTATGAAAAGGCTGCCATTACCGATGATCCCCGCCAAATGGTGGATCGGATTCTCAAGGGAGCTGGGAAGTTCACCATGCCTGGCTGGGAACCGGAACGGTTGGCGAGACTGGATGAACTTTTTGCTGCTTACGCGGATGTCACTGAAGACAAGTTGTTTGACAACCTGAAGTATTTTCTTGAGCGCATCATCCCGGTCTGCGAGGAGGTTGACATCAAGATGGCCATTCATCCTGATGATCCGGCATGGCCCATCTTCGGATTGCCGAGAATTGTCCGTAGTCGTGAGACCATCCAGTGCATCCTAGATGCAGTGAACAGCCCATATAATGGTCTAACCTTCTGCACAGGCTCACTGGGGAGCAATCCTGAGAATGATTTGCCAACCATGATTCGAGAGTTTCATGATCGTATTCATTTTGCGCATATTCGTAATGTCAAGGTGTTTGAGAATGGCGACTTTATTGAAGTGTCACACCGCGGGAAGGACGGAAGCGTCGATGTACCGGAAGTAGTTAGAGCTTATCACGAGAACGGCTATCAGGGATATGTGCGCCCGGATCACGGTAGACATCTATGGGGGGAAGAAAAGAATTGTCGACCTGGCTACGGTTTGTATGACCGTGCACTGGGGGTTATGTACTTGCTTGGTGTCTGGGATAGTCTCTCTCAAGGCAAAGGAGTGAAATAAATGCTCCAACTTGACCGGAAAGGCCTTTCAGACAAAGCGGCCTGGCGAGCAGCAGGCATTGAACTGCCGAAATATGATCTGGAGCTTGTAGCCAATAACACCCGAGTTAGACCGCAATGGGTGCATTTCGGCGCAGGCAATATTTTTCGTGGGTTGATAGCCAATGCGCAGCAACAACTGCTGAATAACTTGAAAGCGGATACAGGTATTATTGCGGCCGAAGCCTTTGATTTTGAAATGATCGACAAAGCCTATAAGCCTTACGACAATCTAACCTTACTGGTGTTGATGAGTGCAGACGGAAGATTTCACAAGAGCGTGGTCGCAAGCATTGTTGAGGGACTCGCAGCAGAGCAAAATCGTCCAGACGACTACCTCCGTCTGATTGAAATATTTGAGAATCCGTCCCTGCAGATGGCCAGCTTTACTGTCACGGAAAAAGGATACGCCCTGACCGGGCCCGACGGCAAGTATCTGGCTGTTGTGCAGAGGGATTTGACGAATGGTCCTGAACAGCCGATGCATGTGATGAGCCTGGCTACTTCGCTTGCCTATCGGCGTTATCTGAGAGGGCGGCATCCAATGACCTTTGTGAGCATGGATAATTGCTCCCATAACGGTGATCTGTTAAAGGATAGTATGATTGCCATCGCCAAGGAGTGGGCTCGCAGAGGCCTGGTAAAGGAAGGATTTGCAGACTATCTGCAGAATGAGGAGAAAATAACCTTCCCCCTAACCATGATTGACAAAATCACCCCCCGCCCTTCCTTGCAAGTACAGTCTGCTCTTCGGAAGCTGGGGTTAGCTGACATGGAGATGATCGTTACCTCCAGGCATACGTATACGGCTCCCTTTGTCAATGCTGAGGTTAGCGAGTATTTGGTCATTGAAGACAAGTTTACGAACGGGAGACCTGCACTGGAGGAAGCTGGCATCATCTTCACGAATCGGGATACGGTGGACAAAGTGGAGAAGATGAAAGTCACTACCTGTCTCAATCCGCTGCATACAGCGCTGGCCCTCGCTGGGTGTCTGCTTGGGTACGAGCTCATCGCAGATGAAATGAAGGATCAGACATTACGTCGTCTGGTGGAAACCATCGGCTACAAGGAAGGCTTACCTGTTGTAATTGATCCCGGAATTATCCAACCGAAACCATTTATTGACGAGGTATTGCAGGAACGCTTCGCCAATCCCTATATTCCGGATACGCCACAGCGGATTGCAACAGATACGTCTCAAAAGATGAGCATCCGTTTTGGGGAAACCATAAAGTCTTATGCTAGCACAGCAGGGCTTGATCCTACGAACTTGACTGCTATCCCCTTGACCATTGCGATCTGGTGTCGCTATTTGCTGGGAGTGGATGATCAAGGAGAACCCTTCACACTCAGTCCGGACCCGTTACTGGATACGTTGCAGGGATATTTGCAGAATACGAAGCTGGGCGATCAGACCTCCGAGGTTCGCTGCCTCCTCGAGGATGACAAACTGTTCGGTGTCCGATTATATGAAATTGGCTTGGGCGACAAGATTGAAGCCATGTTTTATGAAATGCTGGCAGGTCCCGGAGCAGTCCGAAGCACGATAGAGAAGTATGTGAACTAGAACTTACATTAATGCAATCCCCCCTGCCAGAAACTTTAGTCAGGGGGATTGCATTAATGAGAACCAATTCTTTAAATAATCAAATCCCGGGTTGCTTCACCCGCGAATACCGTTTTTCAACTCGCTAGAATGCACGTTTTAGAAGCAAATAGTAGAATGAACATTCTAGTATCATAAAAAAATGTAATATTACTTAGAAGGTCACAATCACTTTGCCTTGGGAGTGGCCCGTTGACACTTTAATCAACGCTTTGTTAATGTCATCAAACGTATAAGTTGAATCTATAGAGGGCTTGATATTTTCTTTTTCAACAAGTTTAGTGATTTCTTGTAATTGACTTCCATTGGCTTGCACAAATAAAAAGCGATATTCATTTTGATTCTTACGTGCTAAAGAATCTAAGCGAGCACCCACTAGACCAAACAATGCTTTTTTCCACATTGGAAAATGATTGTCAACCGCAAAGCGATAATTAGGTCCGGCTTTCAATGATACCAATTTCCCTTGTGGTTTTAAAATACCCAGTTCAGCTTTGATCTCTTTGGTACCCAAGGTGTCGATCACATAATCGATATCGGACAGTATGTTAGCATAATTCTCTGCCTTATAATTTATGAATTGATCAGCCCCGATCGACAGTATACGTGATCTGCCTCTTTCACTTCCACTTGTAATAACAAATAATCCCAGTGATTTGGCAATGGGGATTGCCATAGCGCCAAATCCTCCAGTTCCTCCAGGAATGAATAGCTTTTTATTCGGCTGGACATGGAGTACATCCTGCAATGCTTGATAAGCAGTCAAGGCAGTAAGGGGTACAGCAGCAGCTTCAATAAAAGATAGATTTTCAGGCATGATGGATAAAGCATCTTCATTTACGGCCGCATACTCAGCAAAAGCACCGATTTTATTAAGCGGCAACCTCGTATAAACAGGGTCACCAACCTTAAAATTCAAAACATCATCACCAACAGCTTCAATAACCCCAGATAGTTCATTCCCTAAAGTTAATGGCAACTTATAGTCGGCAATCATCCGAACACTGCCATTCAGATTAAGAATGTCCAGTGGATTTACACCTGCAGCTTTTACTTTGACAAGTACCTCATGGCTATTGATCTGTGGTATGTTTACATCATTTAATTCCACATGGATTATTTTTGAATATTTCTGTACTTGTGCTGCTCTCATATTCATCCTCTTCCTTTGCTAATTTGGAGATAGCATAACCATGAACGCAATCGAGTTTTTAGGTTGACCCGCTCGCTATACCATTATTTACTAAATGTGTTTTTTTGAAAACATCGAACATCTTAGACTAAAAACGTGGCGTACAATTTTCAGTTGTACGCCATGTTTCGGCCTTTATGTTATTGTAGACCCTCTTGCGATTCTAATTCTTCCATCGTAGGATAATCCGTGTAACCTTTACTTCCCAAACCAAAGAATGTAGACGGATCTGCTTCATTTAGTTGCGCACCTTTTTGAAGTCGTTCCACTAAATCTGGATTGGCTAATGACCATACACCAACAGGCACCAAATCAGCAAGGCCACTTTCTATATCCAAGCTAAGATCTTCTAGAGCTCGTCCAGCACGATTGACTAACAATGGATTTGTCCAGATTGAGCGAATGTCTTGGAGCAGCTTTTCATTTCCAAGATGCATAACATGAAGGTAAGCTAAATCCAATTGAGCTAATTCCGTTACAAGGTAGCGATAAAGTTCAGGGTCTTGTTCACCATCCTGAATCCCACCAAGAGGTGTCCCTGGCGAAATACGGAAGCCTGTTCTATCAGCTCCAATTTCTTCGACGATGGCTTTCGTTACTTCAATCGCGAAGCGAGCACGATTTTCTATAGATCCCCCATATTCGTCTGTCCGTATATTCGAGTTTTCTCCGATAAATTGATTAATCAGATAACCATTGGCTCCATGAATTTCAACACCATCCGCGCCTGCTTTGATAGCCGCTGCTGCTGCTTTGCGGAAATCCGCAATGGTAGTTTGTATGTCCTTTTTACTTAACTCACGAGGAACGGGGATGTCCTGCATACCTTTAGCAGTAAACATTTCTACACCGGGCGCGATTGCAGATGGCGCAACAGGTTGGCGATGATGTGGTGTATTATCAGGGTGCGACATGCGACCAGCATGCATTAACTGGATATACATATATCCACCTGCTTCGTGCACTGCATCGGTCACCTTTTTCCATCCCTCAATATGTTTATCCGTATAAATCCCAGGTGTCCATAAGTACCCTTGGCCATCATCAGAAGGTTGTGTACCCTCTGTAATAATGAGTCCCATTGATGCACGCTGAGCATAATAAAGGGAAGTTAGCTCTCCCGGTGTACCATCTTCTTGCGATCTACTACGTGTCATTGGTGCCATGGCTAAACGATGAGGTAATTCCATTGTTCCAATGTTTGTTTTACTCCACAACTTTTTCACTCGGATACTCTCCTCTTTTAATGTATTCAAGGATATATGAATTGAATTTAAAATTCTGAAATGATTGGATAGATTTGGCCTCTCAGGTTGAAATCATAGTTCTGGTCTACAATACCTACCACTTCGTTGTTATCATAAAGATCCACCATGAAGCCCGCCATTTGTTTGGCAGTGTGGTACTTAGGCATCTTTGCTTTGTAATCAAATTCTTCAGTATCTAATTACAACGATGAGGAGCTTTATGGCATTAAAAATTATAAATCATTCAAACTGCAAGACATTGAATATATCGGATTTCGCTTACAAGGCGATGGCTATATTCCGATGATGGTTAACCCATGGGAAACAAATTAAGCATATGAAGAAGAAACAACGCATTCTAGCCATATTGCTGGTGGGGGTACTGCTATTGTCGCAGCCCCCACTTTTTTCTTTTCTCACAAACAAGGCTACTGCCGATACAGAAATACCCCATTGTTCTACTATGTGCACAAGAATGACCACGATTTGTACTTTGACATGTAAAAAACACAGCAGCACAATGGGTTACAAACCCGCGGAAAACAACCCTGAAAGGGGATACATTGGGAATCCTCCCTCATTTATAAGATTCAGATTCCGGGGGGAAAGATCTAGAATGTAACGGCACGTCTATAAACAACTAGTGATAACAGGGAATATTTCACGAAGTCACGCTCCGACCATTATCAAGATTATTCGTACTACATAAGTAAACGCACCCAAAATTCTGACATTCGTCTCTTCCAAAACTAAGGGATCGGCACTGACACCTTATCATTCAAATTACTGTAAACATGAATGTCTGGGTAAAGAGGTTGCACTAAGAATATCATAAGGAAAGCTGAGTGTATCGGTTTATCATTAAATGTTATCTTGATCAACTCAGCTCTATGGTATCAGCACAGCACCTTGCTCGTTGATTATTGTGCACGTGTGTCTCGTCAAATCTTGATTTTAAAGGTTATAAAATTTAATACCTAATAATTTAACATAGATCAAAAAGTGGTTTATTTTCAGCCTGGAAAATAAACCACTTAGCATTGCCGGTCACTATACTTTTAGAATTGTCGTTTCCATCTTATAAAAAGATGTTTTTTTATGTTCCCTTATATAAATGAATATTTTATTTAATTATCAGAATATAGTAAATATATATATTACATACATACGTAGAATGCGTTTCGTATATTTTCCTAATTGTGTGCTAAGCTTTTGATAAATAAACTAACAATAAAAGAATAATTTTAAAGAAGGTGAAGTTTTTGGAGAAAAAAAGCATCCCATAACACCACTGGGGTGGAAAATTAAAGAAAAGCTTGTCGAGAAACAGATGGATCAAAAAACATTCTGTGATATGAACAAAATACCCGCGGCACGATTATCCAATCTCATCCATGGAACACGGAAGACTACCCGATATAGAAAACAAGTGGTTGCTTTACTCGGTATAACAGATGAAAAATAGCTATGAAAAACTTTTGTTGATCAAATCATATGTTAAGTATTGATAAGATAACTATTTATCATAAACAGGATGATTTGATTTCTCCACTTGTCTTGATTGACAGCACACCCAATTATACCTGTCTATTTTTTGTATTATATGGTGTCACTAGCATCTTTTCTATACCGCCTAGTTTTTCTTATCCTATTGGGATTCGAAACAATAGTGGAATCAAGTTGGCAAAATAAAAAGAGGTCGGTAGAGAAGGAATTTAATCTCCTCAAGACCTCCTTGCAAATTTTTAGAAACCTACTGAATTAAAAATTAGTTAGAGTCGACAGCATTATTGAAAACTATACTTAATGGGCATGGTTACAAGATTAGAGAAAACATATTTATTTAATTATAACCCAATATTACCTGCTGCATTCTCTTTAAAAAAAGAGCCCATTCTTATATATTTACGAACCATCGCTTCAGAACGATGACGTGTTTGATCCATAATAGACCGCTCACTTTTACCAAGCATAGCTGCAGTAGTAGCAAAACCAGCTCGTAGGCTATGGCCAGAATAGAGTTTTTCGTCAAGTCCAACAGCATTAATGTATCGCTTAACAATTAATGCTACAGATTTGTCAGATAATCGTGTATGAGAAACCTGATTATGCCTGTTAATAGATCGAAATACTGGACCAGATTTTAAACCTGCAGCTTGAATCCAGTTGATATATTGCCCTTACAGGACAGGTTTGCTCGAACATGCCGTAAGGTATACCAATAGACTCCCCTTTTCCTTCCTGATCCGTTTTAGATTTGTCCACTTGAATAATCAGACCTTCTTTAACAACACTAACGGATTCTATGTCTAAACTCACCAGCTCACTACGACGGAAAGCACCGGCAAATCCAATCAACAATATCGCTCGATCACGCACACCTTGAAGTTTATCTGGCAGTTCATTAAGCATTTGCTTCACTATATCTACGACCACCGGAAGTTTACCGATTTCAGTTGTCCCATGCACTCTTTTAATACCTGCCCATACAACCTTAATGTGTGCAGTTGTCGGAGATGGATACCCCGCTACTAAATGTGCCTGAGCGATGGAACTCATTCGTCTGCGTATCGTACTCACTTTAAAACCTCTAGTAGCTAGGCTTGATAAATATAAAGAGTATATTTCATCATTGGTTGGAAGATAATTTAATTGATTGTGTTTACACCACTGCATGAAATGTTTCCAATCTGACTTGTAAGACTTAACTGTATTTTTCGCCCTGGAATTTGAAATATATTCTTTCTTTTGTTCTAATAGATATTTTAATGTTTCTTCAGCTTTATCAAGTTCGTTATCTTTAATTGTTATATCGTTACTGTTCATGCCTTACTCCTGGAGCGAATGGAAGTTAAGGTATACCACAAATTGTGTTTCGGCTTGGGTTGATGCAAAATTTCCACTCCTTACTAATTAGTATAAATCTATTATTTATGTAAACTCTGTTTAAGTTCATTAACATTTATTGGTATTCGGATTTTGTAGTGGAAATCATCGTTTCGATTTCCAGAAGATTGTTGACCATTTTCGTCGTACTGTGCAGTTAGCAGTTACTTAGTCCATTTATCTAAAATCAATCAGTTTTCGAGCATCTTCAACTGTCAGCAATATTTTTGATCTTTTAGCGCCAAAATCTACGCGATATCCTGCATCGTACGAGTATTTCTTTATTTCGAACCCTTTGTATTTCTCAACTACTTCCACGTAATCAGCATCTGGATTTAAACAATGTTCGCAGGTATCCCCATCGAAAAACGCATTACACGGCAGGCATGTCTTAGGCATAATAACCAATCCTTTCTTCGCTATATACATCAACTATACATCTTGTTGCAAATCTATTATTTACAATAATGGATTTCGCCAATGGACCGTTCCACCATAAAATCCGAAGAGCCCATTTATTTAAAAAAGGTTAAAAATCTAAAAAGATAAAAGCCCATATAAAAAAGAAAAAAGTTATACCGTTCACCTGAATAAAATGCGGCCTGTCCAAATCTTTTGTAAATTTTATTTTACAACATAATCCGGATTGGAACAATTAGAGGTGAGAAGTTCAATCAGCTGATTTTCATGTATATTTCTATTGGTCAGTAAAAAATATTTCAGTAAAAACTAAATAGCGTTCCCCTGATAGATAGGGGAACGCTCAATGATGATATGTCTTCTATGTTGAATTAAGATGACCTCATTTCTCTGAGGTCAAATCGATTTCAGATTGATCATTACAGAATACAACCTTGGCTTTCATATATTTCCCTTCATTGCTCTCGCTAGCTTGGCCAGAAAGGCTATCAAGATATTGATAGCCATTTTTGGAATAGGAGACGAAGACAAAATAATTATCTTTGGTGTATTGTTGGAGCTCAAGTATACCTTCTTTAGCGTATTCTTCAGCCATAATTAACTTCGCACCCAGTGCTTTACTTTTCTCAATCGCTAATTTAACTAATTTTTTACGCATCTCTAAAGCAGATTTTCGATCCATAGAAGTGTAGCAACGCTCAAGGAACAATACAAGTTCTTCCTTTGGTTTCACTTTCTGAAGAATATCTTGCTCAGGTTCAGCTTCTACATCCTTAAATCTAAGTTTTTTCTCTTTTTTATTTATTACAAAGTTGTCGGAACCTTTAGTTAAACGTATAATAGCCCGGGCCACAATGTTTCCTCTCCGATTTTTAGCCAGAAGAATTTTTTTGTTGGTGTCGAAAATACTCAGTAAACACCGAGAATAGCTACCATTGTTCCAGTGCAAACAAGTAGGTACCGGATACTCACCAAGCCGTAGCGTAGATTCATAATCAAATGTCTCATAGATATTAAGTTCCTTGGTGCTTGTTGTTCTGTTCTTAACCCATTCACTGATTACACGTAGAGGTACTGGTAGTCCGATTTCTAATTCAAAATCTTTTTTCGCGAATTTGATGTCACTGAGTTTACCTGACAGTTCAGCCTTTGTAATAAGGTTTAAGTTGAGTAACATGTTTTTTTCAAATGACGAATTTTTATGAAGATGCTGGAATATATCACAAAGTCCTTTTTCGTAGAAGTTGACAATATTTCCTTTGTACTTCTGAATAAATTCACGTGTAGCTTCAATTGTATTCAATACAAATCGACATGCTTCATTTTGCTCAACGAATAATAGTTTTGCTTCATCAAGATTATCAGCAATTGATAATAACTCTTTTTCATTAAGGATAAAATCAACATCGCTCCCCCTCTTCACACTAGACTTAAATTTTTTAAATCGATGTGGTACGAGCAACATTTTCAAATAATGAAAATCCTTAGCATCTTCTAATTTTATTGGTTCTTCACTAATCCATTGCTTAATTGGCTTAATGCTAACCAACTCTACCAGAGCCGCAAATAAATCCTCGGTTCTTTGGTATAGATCCTTTACTGTAGAGAGTTCTGGTAATTCACGACAAATTTTTAATCGTGCTTCAACTTTAAAAGACTTGGCAAGGGTATAATAAAAATCAATGTCTATTTTTTTCTTACCATATAGAAAGCAAAATTCATCAAAGGTTAAGGGAATATCTGAGTTAAGAAGATCGAAGATCCCCTCTTTATGCTTCATACCGGAAAGTGTCGACAAGTTCTTATCATTTAACGTATTCAGGTTAACAATTTTTTGGAACTCTTCTTTGAAGAGAATATTATTCATACTCATATTCTGATAAATCTCTTTGGCTCGATCATTTAGAATAAGCCTTAAGAACCCTTTTTTCCCGGATTCTACGCATCTCTTAAGGAGATTCACTTGATACGGTTCAAGCTCTCTTGCAGAGTAAAGAACTTCATAAGCAAGCGATTTCTCACCGTAAATAATGCTATAGACGTCTTTCAAGCTATGCTCAGTGATTTTTTTTGACAGCTTGTGTATTTCTGAATCCAATACAATACTTTCATTAACTCCGTATAACTCCTTAAAACAATGAGCTAATATATTTGAATCCTGCTCATTGAGAAGAACACGAATACTTTTCAATAACTCCTCCTTATTAGGCGACATTACTAAAGACTGATGGAATGCAGGGAATATTTGAGTAAAGTCTGAAGGACCCAACACTTCATTAGTTTCTTCGTAGATGTCTATAAAAGGTAAAGATTCTTTTACTATATTGTACTTTTTATATGCTGGAATTTTATTGATATTCATGTAGGACATACTCCAAAGTCGAATAACTTTCACTCGATCTTCGACGCAAAGGTCTGGATAATGATCTTCAATATCTGGGCAAGAGTTCATAGAAGAGATAGTTTGAAGTAGATCCTTCATTCCCACTCGGTCAAACCCATAAATCGAAATATAGTAGAGGGCATCCAGAAGCCAATCAGCAAAAGTTAGTTTATGCCACGAAGAATAGCCTCTATATTCTTTAAAGTCACCCTTAAGTTTTTTATAGACACTCTCAATGTATGGCAACTTGATTATTTTTTCAATTTCAAAAAGAGGATATCTTGATCGTAACAAGTTATCAACAATTTCATCTCCTAAAGAAGATGAAGTTGTATTAATGAAATTTATTAAATTGATTGAGGATAATGCTTTGTTCCATGAATTAGCACTAATATTTACACCTCGTGAAACTAAGGTAATACACGGCCGTTTATCAGGAATGATGTTCTCCAGCTTTTGAGGGGATATCCCTTTTGAACTTGCTTCTTGAATCATAGATAGATGATTATTGATCATTGTTGTTATCATGTTTGATTACCTCACTTTGTAAGTAGTTGTGTTGTTTTTTCAGTTAGAGTATCCTCCAACGACATAATTTGTTCAGGAGTAAAAGCTTTATTTGAGCGAAATTGATACAGTAATATTAGAATTCGTCCAAGATCATATCTATCAGCTATTTCATTAACATGGGCTATAAATCTTGTAAAAAAAACCTGACGTAGTTCTAAATTTTCAGTAATTCTACCCCAATTTTTTTCTGCATATGAGCTATATCCATGCCATGAACTCAAGTTGACTTTTTCGCATAATTCATTGATATATTCCTGCTCAAGTTCATCAGGTGTCATATATTTGGTTCTAATTTTGTTTTGTATTTCACTGGGGAGAAGATTACTTGTATAAAGCTTTTGTTCAATCTCATCAACCTTTTTAGTAGAAAGCTGAAATAAATCTTTGAACTCGCTTGTTTGTAGTATTTCAAATAATATTAAGGGGAATTTGCTTGATTTGTAGGCAAAAAGAGCATTGATGTAAAGAGGATATAAACGCAGTTTATACTCAACTATCATATTTTTTTTTAGAAGAGTGAATTGTGAGTCTTCTAGTAAAAACTTATGATATTCACTAGGTACCATCTCTAATAGATCAAGCAACTCTTCATGCCGATCTTTATTCTTCAAAATTGTTATTACTATTTTTATCATGTCTTTTTGAATCAACATTTCAACATCATGCAAGGTTATATATTCGTATTCCAAACACATGGCAGTATAGTTAAGGGTAGACGTTATTGCAATTTCAAACTTTTCACTCAGATGTTGAAGATAATTAAATTCTTCTTCATTAAGTGCATGACTCTCCAGGAGTACCTTGATAATTCTGTTACGTCTCTCCTCTATAATTAGCTCATCTTTGAGAAGCTCGATGTATGATTTACTACAATGTTTTAGAAGAATGGTATCACATTTACTAATGAGGAGTTTTAAGTTGTTCCGATTTGGAAAGCCGCTTATACCTATGGATTTAAATTTTCGTAGGAGGAAATCTAGAGGGGGTTCTTGCTCAGACTTGCTGCCGTAACTCATTTGATCAATTAATTCGATCAGATGCATTGGTAAGTCACTTTCTGAGGTAAACTGAGCGAAGAAAAAGTTTTCTTTGATTCGATCAAAACCAGGACCTGTTATCGAATGTACATCAGGCGTGTTCTGGAAAGCCATGTAGAAATTAAGTATGGATATATCTTGATCCTTTACTTTAAGAGTTTCACTATATTGCTGATTTTGTAAAACCTCTTTAGTTCGTAGTGCTGCAATAGTTTGAAGTAACCTCCCCCTACCCTTTGTCTTAAATTCCTTTGAAGTTGGTTTTTCAAGTTGATGGTATACATCACTTAAAAGAAGCAATAACGGATATTCTAGAAAAGGGTCTTTTATATCTAAGCATAGACCGTCTATTAGAGACAGAATGTATTTACGGAGTTCCTCATGGGGTTGTAACTTGTATACACGAGATAAAAGGGAAATCTGCAGTATACGTTCTGATTCATACTCGTAGGTGTCAGCGGATTGAATGAGTCTCTCGCGAATCAGCTCTAGCTCTGGATAAGGCTTCAGATCTCTATATCCAAAACTCAATATTGCACTGGCAGCTAAACCGTTCCAACTCATTCTTAAGTGATCACATATACTGCTGATGAATAATTTTTTTTGATCATAGAGGAAAGTCCCAGATGAACAAAGTGAAATTCCTAGGATCAGTGCTATAATGTCTTGATTGCTATTTACGATATTTCTTTCATTCCATCTTTCGGCTAGCTCCCCAATATATTGGAGATTGTATTCTTTAGAGAACCTTAAAGCGGCCATTTTTGATTCACTGGCAAGCCCTAATATGTCCTCCATTAAAGAAACATTGATACATGGGAAAAGTTCTTGATTACAAATCCATTTTAATTCCATTCATTTTTCTCCTCACTATATTGAAATAAAAAAACGACTCCAATATTAAATACAGGACCCGTCTATATAACACTTATTCAATTTTTTCAGGACAATTTAATACATCTTTAGCAATCTGCTTTCTTATGACGTCAAACTAATGTTCAACAAAGTAGATAATGTATACCTTGGTATTGCATCTTCAGGTGTGTTGATAACTCCACCGTCATTGCTCCCTCCTTAAATTAGAGTTTCTAATTACAGTTTACATATCGCTTAAATTTTGTAAAAAACAAAAAATACACTTCCCTAAAGGATGAATTCTGCATGTAATCGCAGAAAAGCACTTTAGGAAAAGTGTATTTCAAATAAAAAAAGCGGGTAGGTCGCATGACACCGCCAAACTGGTAATTATTATTTACATAGTATAAAACAACATCTTATTCAATGTAAAGAGTACCGTATATCACACCAATAACCAACACATCTGAAAGTGTTATTTTTAATTTAGATTGATTTCTTCAATTTAACTGGCGTCAGTATTACGAACATTCCCCACATTCTTAGAAACGGGATACGAGATCATGGAATCAGTTGGATAAGGCTGCAGTAATCTAAGCACATGCTCCGATTTTGTTATTTCAGGATCTAGCCACTCATTGACCGAGCTATTATCCAAAATCACCGGCATTCGATCATGCACATTCTGTACCAATTCATTCGGCTGAGTTGTGATAATGGTGCAGCTGCGCAACTTGTCTCCTTTAGGATCAGTCTATTCATCATAGCCTTATAGATTTCAACTTAAAGGACAGAGGTTATATGGTTTTGCAGGTCTTTGAAATTGTAAGATTAATTTAGTTAATTGTTGAATTGAACAAGAAGGAAATAACATGGAATGTATCACTTTTTATAGTATTAAATATTCGCGTTTAAGACGATGTATACCCAAGTTAACGCCAGTGTAAACAACATGAGTAATGCCGGCTACTGCTAGCCAGGGCAGTAGCCCTGCCGACGAGCGAAAGCCCATAATCAACGCTACGAGAATGATGACGACAACCGATATGGTGTTGGATACCAGCGAGGTCAGCACATGCCCCCACAGTAAAGGTGGAACGTGAAATCGGCATGGAGTGAAACCGCTCGAATAAGCCCCGTGGCACATCGGTAAGCAGGAGGAAAGCTGTGTAGGATATACCGCTAGCAAAGGTAATAAGGAGTGCACCGGGCAACAAGTAATTCACATAGTTATCCGTTCCGGATTGAATTGACCTCCAAACACATAGACGAACAGCAACACGAACGCGATCGGCATGATGGTGGCTGTGATGATGGTGTCTATACTGCGGGTAATATGGAGCATGGAACGTCCAAGATAACGCTCAGATCGCTAAAATAATGTTTCTTTATCACCTCCATTTACTTCCCCTCCTTTTTGCCGACGATTGTGAGGAATATCTCCTCTAATGTCGGCTGTTTCTCCACATACTCCACCTTTGCGGATGGGAACCACTTTTTTAGCTCCGAGAGCGTGACGTTGGCAATAATCCTGCCCTCGTGCAAAAATGGCTATTCGGTCGGCAAGCTCTTTGATGATCTGCCAAACCTCGATGTGAGACTCGGGGTCAAGCTCGGTAGTCGGCTCGTCGAGGAAAATGATCTGCGGATTTCCCACAAGGCTCAAGGCGATGTCGAACCTACGACGCATACCGCCCGAATAAGTAGACGCCTTGCGGTCGGCGGCGTCTGTCAGGCCGAAGCGTTTAAGCATGTTATCCGCCACCTGACGCGGGTTTTTGAGGTATCACAGTTTGGCAATCACAATCAGATCTCCCCGTCCGGTAAATCGGCCTCCATACCTTTAAGAGCAGCACAGATCAGCTTATCCATGACTGCGCCGTCAAACCAGATGGTTTTTGAAGGCACGGTAATACTTCTTGGACAACGAAAAAGCCAAATGAAAAGACACATTCTTGAGTCTCGCATCCTTAAACGAAACTTCGTTCATCGCCGCTTTGTCAAACTTGACGCCGATGAAGGTTTGGCCGCGCTTTTTCAACAAAAGTAATCACTACCGTCGCCTAGCAACTCGCTTTGATAAATTGACATGTACGTACCTTCAAGGCTTTTTCGACGTTGGCGTCGATTATGATCTGGCTTGCTTAGGTTTGAATACACGCCCTAGCAGAATACTCCTGCGAATTAAGCAAAATATATTCTTCAATATTTCTTTCATTCTGAATTGTAAGTTGGATCAGTGACTATAAACTAGTCTCATATGTTGTAATATAGTACTCAAGTTTCATAGTAATGGTGCCAAATTTTATTCATTTTCTGGTTGATTTCGAGCAAGTTTATTTTGTAGAATTAAGTTAATAATTAGTATTTTTATTTAAGAGGCCAACAGCGATCAATTAGGTCTCTGCCAATGCAATAGTCTAGTTGCATGTTCATTAGTTCACCATATATAGTAATTTGATTATTAGAATCGAGGAATTGACTATGACCAGGCACAGTCTCCCCTTATATGAACCACTTATTACTACCTATAATATTTATGGTAGTATGACCTCCATTATTTCAAATGACACAAATTGTTGGCCGTGGATGTTTAACAACTTTATTCAAATCCGTTATGTTTATGATTGGGACTCCTTTTTCTTTGATAACCATCATCTCTTATTTGAAAATTGCCCTTGGTTAAATCATCATGTGATTCCAAAGGATTTTCTTGAAAGAAAATGGCAGTCTATACATCAGCTTATCCTTGAATCAATAGATTTAGGATATTATATTTATTTTTATGTAGACAGATTTTATATCTCTGCGTCAGCAGACTATCATCAGAGAACAAATTGGCACGAGACATTTATATATGGCTACGATACTGAAACTCTCACCTACCTGGTAGCTGATAATCTGGCGGATGGAAAATATATCAAAACAGAATGTCCCTTTGATGAGATCGAAAATGGATACGCTAACATTACCTCAAAAAACTGTTTTTTTCATAATATTCATTTATTTAGCAAAAAGCTAGAGGATGGATATAATTTTAATGTTAAGCAAGTGATTGAGCAAATGAAAAACTATCTGGATTCAAAAATCACCGTCGACGTTTCTTTTAAAGAAAAGGTAATTTTCGGTATCCAGGCGATTCAATACGCGTTTCAGAAAGTCAATCAGCGACCCTTGGAGGAATTTTTTGATAGAAGAGCATTTCATTTATTTTGGGAACATAAAATGCTTATGCTTCAGCGTCTATCTTTTTTAAAAAAACATCTTGATCTCCAGCGCTGCGATGAACTACTTATCCGTTACAAAGATGTCGTAGATAGCTTTGAACAAATTAGAAATATGACGCTGAAATACAACTTAAAAAAAAACGATAACATCCTTTTTCGCATTGAACGAAAATTAAAATTTAATCTTGAGGAGGAAATTGAGATTTTCAAAGAAGTGATTGGTTTATTAGAGGGACAGGAAATAAAATCATAAAAAAGGAGATCATTTATATGAAAGAACTACCAGTCACAACACCGCTTATTCAATGTTACCCTTATCATGCCAATTTATTGTCCGTTATTCAGAATCATAGTGAAGCGTTCCCATGGATTCTTGATAACTATCTTGAATTAGAGATGCCAGATCCCCCACTCGATTTAAGATTAGATTTCAGCGGTCCTTCATTATGGAAAACTTGCCCATTTGTTTATTATCAACGTATAGAAAGACATTTGGTGAACACAAATTGGAGCAATCTATGGAACTTTATCACTCAGTGCATTAACAATGGAAACTATATTTATTTATTAGTTAATCATTATCATCTTCCCGTTTCTCGCTATTATCACAACAATAAGGTTATTCATGACTTGTTTATATATGGTTACGACGAGCAAACTGGGATGCTGAAAGTAGCAGATAATTTCAACAATAAGTATACATACGAGTATGTTGCTTATAAAGACATTAAACAAGCCTATAAAGATATGAATGAAGAAGATGATTGGGTTCATGGTATCGAATTAATTAGATATCGCTCAAGACCTTTTTGTTTTGATCCCCTTGCCATTAAAGAAAAGTTAAACCGATACCTCAACTCAACCAACCTTTTTTTTCATTTTCGGATTCCTGCTGAGTTTTACAAATTAGGCTGGTATTACGGAATTTCCGTTTACGACAAGCTTTTTAATCATCTTCAACTAATTATTGAAGGCAAAAGTGGTTATGACGGCCGGCCTTTTCATGTATTATACGAACACAAAACCATTCTGCATCAGCTGTGTAATTTTTTAGAACAGCAAGGTCATCTACCTGAGCACTATCACCTCTCCTTACAATTTAAGGAGCTTGCACAGCAAACGCTTTTACTAAGAAACCACTATATCAAAATATCAATGACAAATAGATTAAACATGCTTGATTCGCTAATGACTAAAATTAAACAAATTAAAGCCAATGAACAGTTGCTGCTCTCACAACTGATTAACAATTTAAGTGGACACAACGGAATGCAGGAAAATAACTTAGCCCAAGCCGCAATAATCACATCAAACAGCACTAGCTTAAATCTAAAATATCCACCCAGCAATTTGGCAATTCCTGATATTAATATGGCTTATTTAAGTGATGAACAACCTACATTTCCCGTTTATATTGAATTCAGCTGGGAACAGCCACAAGCTTTTAACCTAATCCGAATTAAAACTAGATTTGCCTTGTCCATCGGGATTACTGATTTTGTAGTTGAACTCAGAAGAGATCAAAAAACAGATTGGAAGAAGGTTTACGCTGTATCCAATCTGCCATATGAGTACAATGACTTTAATATTGAAACTACCGAAATAAAGCTGCCCGTTATGACTAATATCAAAAAGCTAAGATTTACTATCCTTCATGCCCATACGGTATGGAACCGCTTCGAGATCAACTGGATTGGCATTTATGATACAACTTCCTGTGCCGAAAATATTTCTTTATAACGGATATTTTCATGTATAAGCTCCTCGGGAGTCCCATCAAAAGCGATTTTCCCTTCATCCAGCAGAACAGCCCGATGACAATAGGCCAGTGAGCTGGGTTTATGCGTAATGACAATGACGGTACTCCCTTTGAGTGCGTGATCCCATGACTGATGCAAATTCAACTCTGTCCATGAATCAAGGCTACTAGTTGCCTCATCTAAGATAATGATTTTGGGACTTTTTAAATAAATTCGTGTAATGGAAATTAATTGTTTTTGTCCCCCCGACAAGGAAATGCCTTTACTTCCTACCAAAGTGTCCAAACCAAGCTCCAACTCTTTGATTAATGTAAATAAACCTGATTTTTCACAAGCTGCGATTATTTCTTCATCGGTGGCTTTTAATTTGCCGAGCATAATATTTTCTTTAATCGTTCCATCAAAAACCAGCACATTTTGCTGCACAATTCCTATTTCCTGGCGTATGGACTTTAATGAGCATGCTTCCAAATCCTGACCGTCCACCAAAATTGTTCCTTGACTAGGGGAATTAAAACCAACTAGCATTGAAGCCAAAGTTGATTTTCCACTTCCCGTTTTTCCTATGATGGCCACCCGTTCATTTGCACGGATATGTAAATTCAATCCATCAAACAATTCCTCTCGCCCTGTATGGGTAAACCCTATATTTAAAAATTCCACATCACCTTGCCGAACAATGAGCTTCTCCCCTCCTGTCCTTTCTTGCTGGATATCAGAGAACTCCTTAATGTATTTAACAGCAGACAGCCGATCTTGTAGATCAATATAATATCCATTTAACCAAATAATATTGGCTTTGATCTCAGAAAAAAAAGTCACCATAACAATAAATAACCCTAATGTCATATCTCCATGGATCGTCATGTATGCCCCTACACCAAATATAGTGATTTGCATGAAGGTATTAATGACTTCAACTCCGTTGGCAATGGTCAGATTATATAAATTCCTTTTATTAAGCAAAGTAAATAATTGTCTTTGTTTTTGTACAAATTTCCTACGAATGTTATTCCCGGCACCTAAAATTCTAAGATCTGTGGTTCCTTTCAGCACCTCAAATAACCAGCCTATATACCCCCCATATACTCCTTTGTATTTATCTGAATAAATCCGGGTTTTCTTACTGCCATGTAAAGTCATCCACGTGGAAAAGGGGACAAATACAACAAAGATTAGACCTATTCTCCAATTAATCATAAAAATATATGTGCTATACAATCCAATCATCAGCGAGCAATACACTGTATATACCAAATTACGCGTAATAAACAACACACATTCATGTGTATACGCTTGAATGGTATTGATAATATCGCCCGCTTTTATTTTTTCCACGTGTCCAGGTTTTAGGGATAACAAACGATCAAATAAGTCAATTTTAATATCTAGAGAATATCGGCCTACAATGTGATTAAAAAAGGTATAGATGACAAAATACAAAACACACAAAAATAAAGACAGAATTACAATAACTAAGCTGATTTTATAAAAAGTGCTCAGGTTCTTATAATAAACCATCTCGTCAATCAGAATCCCAAACATAACAGGAATAATTAACTGTAAAATACCTTCCATTAGCCAACCTATAAAAAACAAAATAAAACTACGCTTATATTTTTTTAAGTACCTACTAAGAAAACGAACACTATCTATGACCCCAAAATTATTCTTCACGATTCCGTTCATCGCTTCGAGTCTCCTAACGGCAGTATTCTCTTTAATAAAGTAACTTTTTCCTTGGACACTTCAAACTGCAAAATAGAATCGTCACCTGTAAATTCTTCTTTTAAGTCACTTAATCCTTCGTTTTTGTCAAGCTCAATATAACTCTTCTTGCCATCGTAAGTAACATGCACAGCCTTCATTTTATATACGTAACTATTACGATCCTTATAGGCATAAACTTCCTTAATAGCAGGGTCTATTTGAGCTTCTACACGAATAAAGGTTTTGTTAGCCTGAGTGAAAAATGAGCCTGAGTAGGTTGTCATCACATCAAGTGATATCGAAGCTGCCATCCATACAATCAGAGATACAAATATCGTAACAAAAATAATAAACGGTAGGTAGGAACCCGTCATCACATCTGCATATTTTTGACCCAGCTTGGCCTTATGCATACTGTCTTCCCTCCCCTGTTTGTTAAGCATGTTCATTCATTTGGCCTATATAACTATTTGCACCCATCCTCTTAAGCTGTTAATCAGCCATATCTCTTCAAATTGGGGGATATCCTTTACATATAATACCTTCTCCCGAATTTTACCTTGTTTAAGTAAATGTCTACGATGGACGCCACGCAGCAACCCGCTGCTAACTGGAGGAGTCCACCATTCTCCATGATGCTTGACCACTATATTTCCAATTGTAAATTCAGTAATCTCTTCGTTTTCATTCCATAATAATACTTCCATATTACGATTGCGCAGAAACTCTTTATGATTATTGTACGTACTCCGGTGGGTAGTCTTGTGGTACATAAATTTATCAGTAATTTTTATGGGTTGCTGCGCCAAAATGGCCTGCATGATCACAACTGAATCAGACTGAAAAGGACTAGCCATCAGACGATGTTGACCATATTTGTCTAAAAATAAATTAATTCTATATACCTCTTGATCTAACAATGTAAGAGCATAACTTTCCAAGGCTTGAGTGATATATTCCCGATTAAAAGGGATGTCGAAATAGCTTGCAGATTGTTCTAGACGATCTATATGAAGATCCAAAAGCCAATATTGCTGATGCTCTAAACGGATCGTCTCCATCAGCTCAAACGGAACAACAGGTTCGTGCAGTACGGCTGCCTTGGCAATAGCTTCCTCATATTCACTTGAGTTCTCTGATCCCCATGTTATACCGCCTCCAACCCCATATTCTGCTGTTCCTTTCTCCGTATCTATAATTACAGTTCGTATAGCTACATTAAATATTGAGTTTCCACCTGGTGTTAAATAACCGATCGTGCCACAATACATTTCCCTTGGTTCTTGTTCCAATGTATCAATAATCTCCATGGTCTTTAATTTTGGAGCTCCCGTAATGGAGCCACAAGGAAACAAGGCCTGGAATAGGTCATAAAATAGAGACTCTTTCCGAACTTCTTGAAGCTCTGCTGTAATGGTTGAGGTCATTTGGAATACTGTGGGATATTTCTCTACTGCAAATAAATCCGTTACAGATACCGTGCCTGACTTGGCAATTTTCCCAAGATCATTTCTTAGTAAATCAACAATCATTAAATTTTCAGCTTTATCTTTCTCGGAATTCATTAAAATATGTTTATTATTTATATCCTCTTCCAGAAAACGTCCGCGACGAATGGTTCCTTTCATTGGACGTGTCGTGATATACTTGCCATCATGCAACGCAAAAAATAACTCCGGGGAAACAGAAAGAATATGAAATTTTCCCAAGTCCAAATAAGCACTGTAATTACCCTGCTGGGCCGCTCTAAGCTGCTCATATAGTGCATAGCCATCGCCATAGTCGCCGTTAAGTTGTGACCTTAATCGTAGCGTATAGTTCACCTGATAGGTTTCACCTGCTGAAATGTGATCCTTAATCGCCTGGATACATCTATAATACTCTTTTTGACTGGTGGGACTCGTCCAGTGCATTTCCTTCACGGAGCCTGTATATTCAGCAGGTTGCTCTATAATAACGGGTTTATCATAAATACCAAAATATAGTAAGGGGAGCCGGCTATTAGCTTTAACAGTCATCTTTGGTTCAAAGGCTGGAGCAGCTTCATAGGAGATATACCCAGCCGCATAAGCACCTTTGTTGACTTCCTTTTGGATCTCGATCATTGCCTCCCTGACTTCATGTAATGAATAGGCAACTACAGTTTGTTGGGGCTGATCAAAGATGATTCGCTCAGGCACTCCTTCCTGATTCACAAAATCAAATTTGAAGTGTGCTGGCATAGATGGCTTATTCATGTTAACTGTCTCCCTTGTTCTACAGATACATATTCACTATAGGATTGATACTGTTGCTCGGACACAACTCCTGCTTCTACTAAAAAATGCTTATTACTGAATTTCACCTTTGATGGCCTGTGCGTAATGTAAATGATTGTTTTGTCTGAATCCAATTGTTTTAGCACTTCATAAATAAGATCCTCTGATTGCTGATCAAGGTGGTTGGTTGCTTCATCCAAAATAAGAATATCACTTCCTTTTAATAGCTGTCCCGCCAAAATCAGACGTTGTTTTTGCCCACCAGACAGCGTGGTGCCATTCTCCCCTATTACCGTACCAAAGCCATCTGGTAAATTCATAATAAAGTCATACATTAATGCCGATTTACATGCGCTCTCAATTTCCTGCTGGGTCGCTTTTGGTGAAATCATATACAGATATTCTGCAATGCTCATATCAAATAAAAGTGTATCTTGCAGGACTAAGCCGATTTTCTGATATAAATACTTTTCATTTATCCCTTGAATCGGAATTCCTGATAAGCACACTTCACCAGTTGTTGGCTTTAATATACCTGCCATTAGCTTGATGAGGGTTGACTTTCCCTCACCACTTTTTCCGTAAATAACAATTCTATCTCCCTTAGAAATCGTCATGTTGACATCTCTTAATACTTTATGACCTCCTTCAAGATAGCGGAATCCCACATCGTTAAGTGATAACTCGTTGGACTTTTCAGTAGGCCTTAATGTCTTAGGCTCAATCCGTATGGCCAGCTTGTTTTTAATTCTCTCCAATATAGGAATTTGGGCTCTTAAATCCGCGTTGGTAGCTGAAAATGTAACGATCGCGTTAGAAATTATTAGATAATATTGGATGAAAACCAACAACATCCCAATCGTTAACTTACCTTGAATAATAAAAATTCCCCCGATAAAATATATCAGCAATTGCATGACGACCTTTTCTTTGACCCAAGGGATGACCAAGCAGCGTATGACGAAAAAATTGATCATCCATGTATGATTTTTGGCATATTTATTAAGAAATTTTAAGTAATTCTTTTTTTCATAACGTTGAAGCCCAAGTGCTTTAATCTCTCGCCAATTTTCCAGTGAAGTATGAAACCATGAGGTCATCTCCTGATCATTGAATCTATTACGTTCAACGACCTCTTTTTCTCGCATGCTAACTATGTAATCAAAATACAAGGTTGCTGGAATCGTGATAGCCGCAACCAGTGCCATGGGCCAAGATATTAAAAAGAGCAGCACACCTGCAACCAAAAAATTAACGATCAGAATCAAATAGTTAATGACCTGTTTATCCAAAAAATCCTTTAGACTATTAGTATCATCTTCCATATTCATTTTAATTTCAGCAACAGTTTCTTGGTCTCTGATCAAGGACTCCTTACGAAAAGCATCACCCAATATTTTATTTCTCACCTTGAATAATAAATGATTGTTTAGTCGATTATTGCAATAATTATTGAGATAACTAACTACCGCCGTAGCGAATAATATTCCCAGATACCCTGCCGCCACCCATACAAATTGGCTCATTTCACCTTCAACAATGACACGATCAATCAGCACCTGATAAACTAGGGGCGTAAGAAAAGTAAGACCAACCGACACGCCACTTAATATAAGCAGAAAAACAAAAAAATTCTTTACACCCTTTAAAAGGGGAAAAATCGACTGGATGGTGGCAAAGCGAAACAGCTCATTCTTCAACGGAATCCTTCCCTCTCCCCGCAATATATTGTTCAATAAAATGTTTGAGTTCAGTATTTTTACCATTATTGTTATATTTATATACAACTTGGTCCGCCTGTATTTGGTACACTTTAAAAATTTCATCCATCATCATTGCTTCAATTCCCCGATTAAAAGCTCGGCAAGACAAATAAAAACCTTTGATGGTAACCCAGTTTTTAGAAATTGAAAGTATCACCGCTCCTATATATCCATAATCACCAAATTTATCACATAATTTAAACGATAGAATCCCATATTTATTTTCATTAACTAAAGCTAATAATTCTTGATCGGTATATTTCACGCAGGAAAGATTACCTCTATTTGTTCGCTGTGTTAATTGAGAAATACGTGCTGCATTAAAGCTGTTCAATGTCTCACTCTCCAGCTTTATATCAAGTGAATTCAAATACTCTTTGTAATCAACATATTGGGCTTGCTCAGCTCTACGAAACTTCTCCGCTTCATAACTTAAGTTTCTTGTCATATCCTCTTCAGTCAGGTTAGTTCGTTTAAAGCAGGTTAGATTGCGAATATAAGAAGCATACAAATATGGCTTTTTTTTGTCTAACAGAATCTTACGCACTTCCGGGAGTGTTCGGTTAACCAGTTCAATCTCAAATTCCGAATCATCAATAAATACCATGCTATCCGTAGAAATATTTAATTCCTTGGCGATCGCTTTTATGTTATCTGCTTTATTCGACCAATTAATCCGATAACTTGATATATGATTTTCTTGAATCAGCATAAAAGGATGTTCTCGCAAAACCTCAAACACATCTTCTTCATTATTTTTGCTGCAGATCGTCAATATTACGCCACACTGGTGCAAATGCAGAAGCTCTTTTTGAAAAGCATAATAGCTATTGCCAGGATAGGTTGTATCAAGAGTTATCCCATTCATGCCCACTTCGTCTAAAATTCCGCCCCATAAACAATAGTCACAATCGAGTACAATACACTTTTTGTACGCTCCCAGCATCTGTCTCAGCTGTACCACGATTTCTTGACAGATGGCCATGCATCCAGAAAACGAATACGGCAACTGAAACGCAAGCCTGCTTCGCTCATCGTAAAATCCACTGGTACCCGTCGCCAGTACGGCATTTGTCAGATCAACGGTATAACATTCAGGAAGCTCTGCCATATGTGAGACGATCATGGACTGCATGTTTTTTATTATTTCATGTTCATATCTATTCGTTGTTACTTCTGGTAATAACCAAAGGATAGGTGCAGCAGTAACCTTACGGATTAAGGTTAAGGAGGCCTGAAGATGTTGATATACGACATCTTCCATCTCGGCTACAGAACTAGTAGATGCAAGAAGTTCTCTTATATCAAAATTGATGAGTATCAACTTCGAAGCCAACATATGATCTGGAAAAGGTACGCCTGATATAAATCCAAAATCAATACACTGAATATCTGCAGCTATAGACAACTCTTCATATAACGCGTATCTGAATGAATCAGCAAATACAGATTCTAATGTTATGTTGCTGACCACCGTTATTTTGGTGACATCGGCCTGATTGGGTATTTGATGATTATATGAAAGCACCTGATTATAAGATTGATCGAGATACTTCATTTGGTCACTTCAACTTTCGTTTTAGAATTGCACAGCTTTACTTTATATTTAGCAAATATTTGCCAAGGATTTTTCCAGTTTCTGACCGAGGTAGCTGATCTACAATGATAATCTTGCGTGGTACTTCTATCTGCTTAAGATAGTCCCTGCAATGTTCTCGAATAGAAGCTTCATTTTCCATTGAGTTCTCTTTTAGGACTACAAATGCTTTGATGGATTGATAGAATCCTGTGGATTCATCTGGAAAAACAACAACTTCAGAAATAGCCGGAATACGAAGAAGAACTTCTTCTACATAGGAAGTATCCACTTTTACTCCTCCGATATTAATAACAGGCTTAATCCGCCCTTGAATAAATACACGGCCATCATCTGAAATTATTCCTTTGTCTCCAGTCTTGTATGGGAGACTTACTGGCTCTTCCCCGTAATAACCTCTCATCACCCCTTCTGATTCCAGCAGCAGTTGACCGTTCACATCGGTCGCAAAAACTCTTCCTTGCAGCGGCCAGCCTACACATGACACTTTCTCATCAATAGGCATTTCGGGATAGATACACATTGTCCCTGACTCTGTGCTTCCATAGTTATTACTTAGATAAAATCCCAGATTTTCATGAACTACTTCCCTTACTTCTCTAACTAGGGGTCCTCCTGCTGAGAAAGCAATCACAGGTTTATTAGGCACAGGTCCAGGAGATGTTGCGATAAATTGATATTGAAACGGCAATCCAAACACCACATCCGGCTCTTTCTTATGCCAAATTTTCCTGGTTTGAGAGGGATAAAAATCTCTAATCGTCACAATTTTTGCATGTTTGTACAACGGCCATAACATGCCTCCACAAAACCCGTAGGAATGATGGGCAGGGGCCATATTTAAAAATAGAGCATTTCCTGAAAGTAGGACAGCTTTATCTAAAGCCATGATCTCGTCCTGTAATGCCTGCCATTCTCGAATGACAAGCTTGCTGCGTCCTGTAGTGCCAGAGGTATATTGTCCTACCCAAAGCCCATCAGGGACAAAAGGTATTACAGTAGTTCTGTATTGAACTGCGAGCTCTGAAGCGATGAATGTATGCCAACCTTCACCCAAATCTATTTCCCGAAAACCCGCTTCAAATATTACAGCAGCACAGGGACTTTCATTGATTACATGGTTTAGTTCACTGTCCTGCCATTTGACACCAAGCAAAATAATGGATCTTTCACTTAACATTACAGCCAGTAAAGCGATTATCAACCTGGGCCCATTGGAGCAGCAAATCCCAATGGGTCCAGAAGGTAATTCGGAAATCTTGGATGCAAGCCAAGACACCTGTGGAGATAATTCTTTTCCGCTAATTCCTTTATGTTCATTGTCAGCGATCGTAAACTCATTAGAATTTAGAGTATCAAGTATTTGATCTACGAGTCTCACTAAATCCACCTGCTCCCCAGCTAAATTGTCGTAAATAAAATTTCATCTAATTCTTCAAGAACACGATCCGGTATAGTCAGTTCCTGTAATTGGATAATCTCTTCCAATTGTTGTGGATGACTGAACCCACTAACTGTACCTGCTACATTATCCTGAGCCAATAACCAACGATACGCAGCGGCTGATGGCAAAATGTCCTCCCGTTTGCAAATGGAAAGATATTCGTGCAATGCCCCCATGACTTGCGGATTATCCATCAAACGATGAAGCCATTTATTACGATGTGACGTAGCCCCACGTGAACCGGAAGGAATATCATCGGCATATTTTCCAGTCAGTAAACCCTGAGCCAATGGGGAATACGGAATAAGCCCCACGCCAAATTCCTTACAAGTATCAAGAATCTTCTGGTTAGGTCGTTGAATTACGTTGTACAGCAATTGATTCGCAATGACCTGCACTTTGAATTCCTTGGCGAGTGTGCAAAATTGACGTATCTGCTCTGCTTCCCACATACTGATGCCTACATAATGGATTTTTCCCTGATTTTTCAGGGTAGCCATTGCATCCATCGTCTCATATAATGGCGTATTCTCATCAAAACGATGACAATAATAAATATCGATATAATCAGTTTGCAGCCGTTTTAAGCTGCGTTCGCAGCTCTCCATAATATGTTTTCTAGACAATCCTTGATCGTTGGGCATTTCTCCAACTTTAGTGAAGACCTTGGTTGCCAGCACATAGGATGACCGCCGAATCCCCTTTAACGATTTCCCCAGAAGCTCTTCTGACCAGCCCGGAATTGCGCCATATAAATCCGCTGTATCAAAATGGAAAATCCCCTGCTCCATCGCTAACTTGATCAAAGGGACATGATCCTCCACGCTCGAAAAATTTATCCATGTTCCTAAGCCAATACTAGACACTTTCAGTCCCGAGCTCCCTACTCTACGAAATTCCATAAAATCTTCCTTCCCGCATCACTTCAAAACGCCGATTCACCTAGCCCCAATGACGCAATATTTTTATACGTATTTTTGCTGGTCAACGGACGTGTCTGAATGAGCCAAATTGTACCTTGATTATCTTCTGCCCACTCCACTTCCTGCTCTATTCCAAACTTATCCAACACTGATGCTGCAAATCGGGCTAAACGCTGCACAAATTCATCATCAAAAACCAAAGCTTCTGCTTCAGCAGCTGAGAGTGGACGGGCTGTAAGACCTTCTTGATCTAGCACAACCTGTTTAATTAGGTTTTGTTTGCCCTTTCTTCTATGCAGGCACCTGGCGGTCCCGATAAGCTCGGCAACAACAAGATCAGGGGTGACTTCACCTGACACAACATCCAGGCCCAAACCTAACACACCTTCGGCAATAAACATTTCCTGCTCTGGCCGATTAATGATAAGGACACCTGATCTTTTGGCATCCACCATCTCTTGTATAAATATATTCAGTCGTAGCTTTGCTATCTGAAATCGTTCAGCATATTTAAGCACGAGGGGAGAATGGACTGCTTCCCAGCATTTTAGCACAGAGCTGATTAACGCTTCCGTTCCCTGAATTCCCAATTCACTGGAGAATATGCCTGCACCACTCATATACAAATTATCTTCAAAGGTAGAGCTTGATCTTACAGCATAACGTACCTGATCCTTACTACCTAAAGGTTGAATCAGCTCTTCCAGTATAGAGGCTCTTGCGGCCGCATCCTCCTCAGACATCACTTCATGTGGAATAAGCAGCCCATCAGGTACAGCCATGCCTTGCTTCATACCATAACCCAATCTCCAGACCTTGCCACCATATAAATCTATAGGCTGTTCACTTGCTTCTATCAAATAAAATGCTTGTGCCATAATAGACTCCTTAAATAACCAATTGGATTAATCTAGCTACTTGTTCTGGCGAAAGACATTTGGAGCGAAGTTCATTAATCGTACCTTCTTCAATCTGCTTAAAAACCTGATCAGGCGGGAAGAAACCCCGTCCACATCTCTGGTTGAGCGGAGCCTTGCGGAACCAGAAAATTTCAGCATATTTTTTAACCTTCTCCCGCCAATGCCATCCAGTTACCATATCAGAAATAACCTTCGTTTTGGCGATGATTTCTTTAGTTAACTCAATGATGTATTGAGTATCTTCTACGGCTTGACCATTAATCTCAACATGAGCTGCGACTAAACAATTTCGCAAATTACCTTGATGATACATATGGTCAAAGTTATCTACACGTACTCGGGATGCTGCAGTATAATGACAGACTGTCTGTACACTCTGTACAGATAATAACAGAGAACGATCCCACAATACGTCAGGACACAAGTTATGATACTCCCGATATACCAACAAGCCATCATGATAAAGGTATGGACCATGCACAGCCTTAGTAGCATCATGCCCCCGAAACAAGGTAGCTTCAGTGTATGCAAACAAGGCCGCTTGCAGACGGTGAATAGTCACGGCGTCGGCAGACACCCATTTAGTTGGATACTGCACTCCCAGCAAGGGATTAGTTCCATCTTCACTAAAAATATCTCCGGATTTCAGAGTAGCTGCCGATTTAATCATTTTGATGATAAATTGATGTTGTTCTTGTAGAGCTACCCGTTTCCTACGTAAACCAAATAAGACTACATCGATGAGTCTAAAAATCCTCCCGGGATATTCAAACAACTTCCCTATCTCCGCAGCGGACTCATCTCCTCTCCACAGCTTGTCAAGATCCGCAACAAATTCCTCTGCAAAGATATCTGCAAATAAATGCATAATTGAGGCAATACGTATCGGCCAATCATTATAATCGTTATATCCCCAGGCCACCTTTAAGGAATCTCTATATTTATAAAGAAGCTGCTCATCATTCAATGATTTTCACCTCGCCTTTATTCCCATCCACTTCAATATAACAACCATCTGGAATTTGCATCGCACCCGCGACCTGGGTAAGACAAGGCAAGCCTATCTCCCCGGCAACAATACAGATATGGGCCATTGTAGCCCCTGATTCGCATATCAAAGATCCTGCATCAAATAACATTAAAGAATATCTAGGATGACTATGCGGAACAACTAATACTTCACCTTGCTCAATCGCACGATGATTGTCTTCAGACACGACATATGCTTTGCCGCGGTAAACACCAGGATTAACTACTACGCCTTGATAAATAGAACTCATTCTCATCACCTATGAATTTAGTTTTTTTTCAATGAATGCTACCATGTCTCCAAAGTTATCAAATAAACTTGCACTTATATCCTCATCAAACACCGGAATTTTAAAATGCTTTTCAATGGCAACAATAAGCTCAATAATTTGGACGGAATCCAATCCAACTTCCTGTAATAATGAAGTGTCATCTGTAATAACTGTCGTGAATGTAGAGGAAGCCAACCCCGATTGCAGTAAGCCTAACAATTCTGTACGGATAGTCTCAGTAATATTCATCATCATTCAATCCTCTCTTGTAATATGGGCTAACATAGATTTTTGGTGCTGCTTCGGATAAAAGAACCGGCCTATATCATCGGCATATCCATAATATCTGGAGGTGATTCCCAAGGTATTATCGTTCATATAAAGAACTTCCTTATCAATTAAATGTTCAATTTTATTGGCAAATAAATCGCTGGCATCAACACCAAACCGATCGATAAAATGTTGTCTGCTAAAATGTAAATTTTTTAAACCCATGGCTATGAATCTGACCATTTCGTCCTGTTGAGTCAATTTATAGGCACGGTTCATCGGCAGCTCATGGTTTCTGATCATATTTTCATATTCATCCATTTTACTCGTATTTTGATAGACATATCCATTGACATAAGAAAATGAAGATAAGCCAATCCCTATCATCTCTTCACTATTTTGAAGATTCCGACGATGTCTGTGTAAATATTTATCGTCACTGATAAAGCTAAAACAGTCCGACATTCTGTAGCCATGATCTTCAAATACCGCCCTGGCTTCATCAAAATGTCTAGCTTCCACGCGGTTGGAAATCAGCAAAGCAGGTTCTTCTTTCACCTTTCTAAATAATTTGGTGTTATAATACACTTCCATTTTATAGATAGCGATATTCTCGGGATGAAGGCCAAGCAGTTCCTGAATAGTCCCTTGCCAATTTTCTTCCGTAGTCCCAAGCATGCCGGACATAATATCACAATTAATCCAATCAAACCCTGCCTCCCGGATTCGTTCAAAGGCCTGGTAGAATTGCTTTTTGGAATGATTTCTTCCGTTTAGCTCCAGAATTTGTTCGTTTAGACTTTGGAGTCCCATGCTAATGCGGCCTACACCAATGCTTTTCATCGTTTCTAATTTGGCTTTCGTTGCACCACCACTTGGACTTACCTCCATACAAAATTCAAAGTCTTTCGATTTGGGGAACAAAGCTACAATCGCTTCCGTAATGCTGACAATTTGTTCCTCAGATAACATCGATGGAGTGCCTCCACCAAAATATAAGGAATTCATCTGATACAAATTAAATTCCGGAAGCTGCGACATTAACTTTATTTCTTCAAGAAGAAGCTCTACGTAATATTGGATTTCGTCTCTTCCTTTAGGTGCTTCAACCCTGTAATAGCAGAAATCACATCGTTTAGAGCAAAAGGGAATATGAACATACACGTTAATTGGTTTTTTTGTCCACAAGGAACTCTTGTCCCGGGTATTCAATACATTAAAAGGGGGATAGGAAGTTGTAAAATCTTCTCGATTCATCAGAAGTTCCATAAACGTAAGTCTCCTTTAGGATAATATTTTATATAACCTGGTTGTTTACCTTCATGCAGAAACCGCAGCCATATAAAGTCTCCAGATTCGTGATCTCAGCCGAGATGATATTGCGACCTTCCTGCCACGACACCTCTTTTTGACAAAAATCAGCACGGATTCTTCCATCACTTTCTGGAGGAGCCCATTTTGATTCTCCCTCATACAGCAATTCTTCGTTAATCCACAGCTTTAAATGATCACTAAATCCAAAACCAATGATGCCTGTCCCCGGCTTGTCAGCAAGATATTCCCCTATAACCTTAACTGTCTCACCTTGTCCAAAAGGAAATAATCGGTGCAGATTCAAAGTGCCATTCTCTTCCACCTTGGCATTTACATACTCAGAACTTGCATCTGGACCCTCCAATCTCAGATAGGGATGACTGACAGACCAATGTGAGTTATAATTTTCCGTTTGAAATGGTTGATCCTTATGATCTAAAAACGTACGGGCTGCAGCTGGAATTTCTTCTACCAAGAAATGGCGGACATAACTAGGAAGATATCCCCACAAGCCAATCCGTCCTGCTGAGCCTAATTGCAAATGATTCACCACTAACTGTGGTACAGTTGTTTGTCCAACGTACACAGCTACCCCGTCTGGAGTTACATCCAATGTCATCGTAGTCCACTTGCCAGGAGAAAATGGAGCTGGCGCCTGGTAACGTGGCCCATGGTAAATCTGCCAGGTGCTTGATCCATTCATGAATGGATCGTATTGAATTTCACCCACCTCAGGATCATCGGTTGGACAAATATATACGGATTCATAGTTTTGAGCATCGGCAGCTCCAAAAATGAAACCTACAAAACCAGCTTCACCAGGAACAAGCACCTCGCCCTGAAGCCGGAAATGTGTGACGTTCAGTTCTTCAAACAGCAGTACGGGAAGACTGCTCTCCATGAATAACGCCTCAGTATTTTCCCATTCCCTGATACATGAACCTCCATTTTCGATATCAAAATCTTGTAGATTGTCTTCTCCATTTTGGAAATTCCATTTCCATTTTGACATTCGAATAACCCCTTCCATTACGCTATTTTTTCAAAACGAAGTACGTCGCTAATTCTTAATCCGTATACAACCCCATCTTGAGCGAGAAATTCCACACGTCCTATCTTGCTGGCAAAAGTATGTTTGAGATATGGGATTGGGACCAATTTGAAGTTATCCTTGGAGAGGGCTGCAATCAGCTCCTCTTGTGGATTCACACTAAAATGGATGGTCATTTCCTGACAGCTGTCTTCCAGGAAGCCTACATAGCTCCCTTTATACCCTTCGCTAAGTACTTTTGGACAAAGACCATCTACTTGCGTATATGCGATAGTCCCAATTACTAAACTGCTGACCAGCCCATTGTGGTCCCTTGTACCAAATCCTACTTTTCTTTGCAATGCATTGATTACGGTGTAAAAACCATTATGCTCATTGTTAATAAGCTTGCCTTCATTTGTCTCTCCGGTTGAAAGATCCCGCAAAGTAATGTACCAGCCGTCGTCTGATTTAGACATTTGGGCCGCAACAGGTTGTCCATTTGTTGCAAAATAATATGGTGCAAATTGATGATGCTCTAGAGATTCACTAGGACTATCAAGCGGCGAAAAACCTCGATAAATCATCGGATTTGAAACAATTGGGAACTTGTCCAGCAGGTAATGGGTTATTTTGCTTGTAAGTCCATAAAGTTGGGAATTCGCCAGTAGAACAACGCCTACCTTTCTTTGCGGTATGAGATACATCCGGCTAAAGCTGCCCAAGCCTATACCTTCATGAAGTACAATTGGGTCCCTTCTTGTTTTAAGACAAAGTCCCATCCCATAACAATCACCACGGTTTGTGTAAACACGTACCTTGGGTGTCATCATTTTTTGAATCGTTACTGGATTAAGATAAGATTGACCATTGATTTGACCTTCTCCGAGAAACAGCCTGACGATTTGGGATAAATCAAGAACATTGGACAACAATTGCGTGGATGGATAAAACCCTGGGTGATCCTGAATGTGAGGACTCAAAGAAAAGCTCCTTAACTCAGCATTATGCCCCATCGCCATTGTCTTTAAGGTGTAAGCCTCCTGATAGTTATAATGCGTTTGGCTCATCCCTATTGAATCCAGAAATTGTTTTAATAATTGTGAAAAAGGTAAACCTGTAACTATCTCGCAAATAAAACCCAACAAATTATAGTTGGCACTGCTATAGTTAAAAATCCCATGTGGTGGCGTCACGATTCTTACTTGGCTTAACTCCTCATAAACATGCTCCTTTAGAGACACATTGCTTGTAGCATAATAGGCAGGAACCAGATCAGGCCAACCAGATGTATGCGTTAACAGATCTTCCAGCGTAATCCTATCGTCAGGATTAAGGTTACGAAATCTAAAGTCAGGCACATAGGTATAAACGCTTTCATTAATATCCAGCACCCCGGATTCTACAAGTTTCATCACTAGTAGGGCCGTCATCACTTTTGTCAGAGAAGAGATATAAAATAACGTTTCCGGGAATACCTCGGACGAATCCACTACAGATTTTCTCCCTGCTCCTGTGGCATATACACCTGCCTCAGTGACAACAGCGAGTGATAACCCTGGAACAAATCTTAAATGCCTCTGAATTAACTCATTAAATTTGTCTACATCAAAATTGAGAATATCTAACTGGGTAATATCAAAATATTCTTTATTACACCAATTCTTCATCAACATACTCCAATCTCACTTTTTAAAAACGTATCCATGATGTGAAGATCCACCACTTCATTATCCAGATAGCATCCCAAAATATATACTAGGTTGAGAATCATACTGTGATGACGTTCTTTAAATATTGACATCTCTAGATCATCCGGTAACATCAAATATGGGATGATTTCCGAAATAATGTAGGGTTGCTTATCCAGAAAAGTTATCTTCCGATAATATTCTTCATCATTACACTTAAATATTTTTTTTCCTGAATCCTGTTCAAGAATCTCCCCTCGCTTTAATTTATTGGATAGGCTCTGCAATTCCAGCATACATAACCGGGTTACCATCGAATGATCAGCATACATATTACGCAGCCTTCGCAGCAAGCTAACTAACGTTATGAATATGTACTTCCGATATTCATATATAATATCCAATTCAGGATTAACGCTTTGCTCCAAGGGCGGATACGAGGAAGAAACCTGAATCTTTGATAAATAAATGATGCTGACAGCCAAACTCATTTTAATATAGGGATTGGATTCCATCTGATAGTATTCATACAAACTAGATTTAAATTCTTTTAAATCCAATTTATCCTTAAATCCAAACATCCATCCTCCATTATGAAAGTCATTCTGCAATACAGCTTGGAAACCAGCTTCATATAATTGCTTATGCAAACAACTAAGTGGATTAGTATTTGAGCTATATTGCTGGAACAACTGCAATTCTCTCATATTGGTATTTAAGGCCAGGACACCGCCCGGAGTTAATAATGAATAGATGCCACTAATGAAATCTGTTGAAATGACGCCTTGCGGAATCCGATCCTCATCAAAAATATCAATCAAAATATAGTCATACTTCTCTGGCGTTGCTTTCACAAACTGTATTGCATCTACTGTTACAAACCGAATATCAGGATACTTATTTAGTCCAAAATATTCATTTGCCAGTTCTTCTACATCTTCTATATCCACGGTTGTAATCTGACAATCCGGTCGTAGCTCCTTAAATTGAACAGCGGCACCCCCAAACCCTGTACCTAAAATAAGGATTTTATTGCTTTTTTGTATTTTGCTAAATACTGTAGCTATGAGGTTAAAGCTGACCTTAAGTGGTACATTGGGATATATGCCCGAATAAAAAACATTATGCTTGAAATACTCTATATAAGCTTCTGAGTTTTTGCGGCTTAACTGTATAAAGCTTTGCGTTGATTCATTTTCATAAAGTATTTGCCCCATAAGCTCACCTCCCTTATTAAGTTTAATCCTCAGATATCTTAAGCTCAGCCTGACTCTCTATCATCCATTTAAGATATAACGTTGTTTTTAATCTTTTATACTTTTCCGTTTCAATAATTTGATGGATGGTTTGAGCTGTTGTGCTATCAAGGTTATTTTCAAGTAAATATTCATACCATAAACTTTGTTTAACAGATTCCAAGGACATTCTGATTCTTGTATCTGCATCTGATCTATTATGAATGCCGCGCCGTTCTCCACGACTATAAATTCGTTTCTTTAACGTATCTACGGAATCGGGAACGATATAAATACCCAAAACATCATATTGCTCCAATGATTTTAAATAGGTGTAGCTGTCCGGATCGAGATCCAACAATGGTACAAATCCTTCCTCTAATGTTGCTGCAATTGAACCCAAAGAGGTTCCGTATAATCCAAACTCACTTTGCTTCCACTGCAGAAATTGACCTGTATGTATCATCTCCATAAACTCAGGTCGATCTATGAAATGGTAGTCTCTTTCTTGTACTTCATCTTTCCTAGGCGAACGAGTCGTGTGAGATATAATAAACTTGTAAAGATTGAATTGTGCCAAAAGCTCCCGAATCACTCTTGATTTCCCTGCAGTTGAAGGCCCTGATATCACAACGATGGATTTACGATTGCTCTGCACCCTAACCACTTCTTCCCTTAAGTATCATAAACAATGTTACGACAACAGATAGCTAAGAATCTGTTTCTTTAAATCATCCAATGATAATGAAGCGTCTAACGTAATAAAATTATATTTGATGCACATTTTTTTATATTCAGCCGTTACCTTGCTCAGGTAATTAATATTTTCCAGCGGCTTAATCGGTTCATTTCTATTCTGTAGCCGATTTACGGCTTCTGTTGGCTCAATTTTTAAGATAAATGTCAGATTAGGCGGGTTAAGAAATGAAAATAAGCTTTCCTGCCAAGGAATGTGGATGTTTAGTGCTCTGTAATAGGCTTGTAGGCAATAGTAGTAACGATCCCAGATGACAAAATCATATTGCTGCGTCTGCAGATGAATAGATCGATATAATAAATCCAGCGTTGAGGCGACAAGCTTTAACTCTTCTTGAACCAGGCCGGGCCTATGCTGCTCCATATGTCTCAAAACCTCTTGATTAAAACTTTTGATGTGCAACTTTTTACTGCGATAACCCCGCTTCGTTAATTCGTTTGAGATCATACCTGCCAAAGATGTTTTACCTGCTCCATCTATCCCGATAAATGCAATACTTTGCATGTAAATTCTTCCTTTCAGCTTATCCTCATATTCTTTTTTGGATGAGCTCAACCATGATGGAGTTTCGCAACAAGAAAAACGCAATCTCTCGGCCTTGGAATGCAACGGCCCTGTTGGGTCCAGCTATTAACTTCGCCCCCTGCTTCCTCATCCAACTCATGGCAGCGGATAGCTGATCACACTCATAGGCTTGATGATACATTTTACAATTACTTTTTAAGTAGTTATCTATGGGGGAGGGAGAGCTAATCGCTTCAAGAATTTCCACACGAAATTTCCCAAGAGTCATAAATTGCCCTTTTACATGTTGAATAGGGTCACTGAACATCTCGCCCTCTATCATATATCCCAGCTTATTGTGAGACTCGATCTCGCGTTGTAGATCCCCACACGCAATCCCAATATGGTGGAATTGCAACAGCTCCTGACTCTCATTCATTGCAATCACCTCTTAACGATTTATTTATTTAGAATTTATACAAAAATCCATTTAATACTTTATCTGCAAGCTGCTCACGACCCAGGCTATCCCGGTTCAAAATGATCATGTCTGGGTTTTTGGGTTCTTCATATTCAACCCATTCCCAAACAACCGACCCATCTTTATCGTCGTACAGTTGCTTATTGTTCTGAAGCTTTAATACATCCAGATCAACCTTCAGATAAACTTCAAAATACTTTTTTATATGATGTACATTCCACTCGCGCACGTTATCAAACATCGATATGGTAGAACAAATAACAATCAAGCCTTGTTCAGAAAAAATTTTGCATAATTTAGCATATCTAAAGGCACATTGGTTGCGATCTTCATAACTGTAGCCCAAATCTCCACCAAACGCTTCTCGAAGAATGTCTCCATCCAACCAAATTACGGCTGTTCCCTGGGCTTGTATCTTCTGAAACATGATTTGTGCAATCGTAGTTTTGCCCGCTCCCGATAATCCAGTAATCCAACAGACACTACCTGGCTCCATCTTACTCACCTTCTTCTGGTCATTATGCTTCCGTCATAAAACTTCCACATCATCCAAATAATGATGCTTATCCTCTAACTCAGAAAGCGTTTGATTATAAACTTTTGAGAAAGTTTTCTGAAATTTAATTTTTTGATGCTCATCCTTGAACTGGATAAACTGTTCAAACTTGAATGGTTGTAGTGAAAGCTCTTTAAGTAGACCATGCTCCAAAACATCTTGACTTTCATACCCCCATCTACTCAGCATGGGATGAAACAAGACCTCAAGGCGAAAACGATCAAACGAGTTGAAATATTGCTCATACCTTTTAGCAATGCCAGTTATTCTTGGACCATGCTCAAATGTGGCTTTATCTTTGTATCCGTAAGCGTCGTATAAGAGTTGCCCATTCAGCGTACTTTCCAATAAACTATCATTCCAGGAAATCTGCAATTTCCAAGCAAGCTTTTTCATGATAATTGCAGTATCAAGATTTATTTTCTCAATGGGGATCAGCAGCATCCTTGATGCTAGACTAGAATCCATAAGGATGTGATTTAGAGAAAAATACGTTAGCAAATGAATCACTTGTTTGCCCTGCAATTTCCCATCTTGTTCACGTCTGTATGCCTCCATCATACTTCCCATAGTCTGAATGGTGTCACGAATCGTCATTAAATTTAGCGTATTAGTAAATAATTTATTGTATTTTTTAATGGACAAATAATTATCAGTATGCGTGTGATTCAGGATGTATGGAGATTTCCCCGCCAAGTCCATTTCGTGACCAATTGCAACATAATGGGAATAATGCATAAGCCTGATCAAAAATTTTTCGGAAATCAGTCCATGAGTGCGTTTCTGCTCGGCTTCTAGCAATTGTCTGATCTTATCAGCAAATCTTGTGGTGTAATCTTCAGGGTAAACATCATTGTTATTTCCCGCTTTCATCTGTATCCAATCGTTATAACTAATGGTGGTATAGGTAGTACTTAATGCAGCAACAAGCTCATCCATTGTGACCTTGCCTTTTTGACTGCAAAACAGGGCGTAAAGCTTAGGGAATGGATCATATATAACTCCAGGTGGTATAGAGATAATTTCGTCATGTCCATCCATCAAGCTGCCAAAATAAATGGAGCCACTTCTTCCTAAATAGCTAAGATTCAGTGATTTATCCAATGACAAAACATAATTTAACTCACTGTAACTGGATTTTATCTGACTTTTCTGGATTGTGTTCATTTCCAGCAAAGCCGCTGCTCTATATTCAGCACTTTGGCTTGCCCGTTCGGCGTATTCATAAGCTAACAAATTGTTACCTATCAAGCGATAATGCTGCGAAAGTGCAAGACAGGCTTCCTCATCAAATGGTTTGGCCAGCAATTTCTCTACAATGCCAGTTGGGATGCCTTCTGCTTGATGCTCAACATCCAACTTCTGCCCTAACATTATCATTTCTGATTCTGATATTGTTTCTGGGTGGCCCAATACAAAAAATACGGGTTGATAATTTACATTAGCCAAATCATGACCATCTACGATTTTGTGAAATCCCAACCGATAAATCTCCATAATCTCTCTTCCCATAGTCTCTGAATCGTCTGCCGAGATCAACACGGCTGGTTTAGTTTGTCTAGAAAGCTCTGTGGCTAAAGGAAAAACCAGTTCTTTTTCGTTTTGATCATGGGATGAGTTCATCTCATAATAAACAATTTCCAAATTGGGGTTAAGATTATATGCGTTATGGGCAAGACATTGTTGTAAGATGAGACCTACGACTTTGCCAACATACTCTGTGCCTAAAATCACAATCCGATTGTAAAAGAAGATTTCTTGAATTAACTCAAACACCTTTAGGGAACTAGCGTGTAAGCATGAATACTCCAATAGTATTCCCCCTGTATCGTCACTATGGTGAAGCTCCAAATGAATATTAAAGGCTGCTCGAAAAACACTCAGAAAAAAAGTCCCCAGTTTTGAAAAAATGAGTAATAAACTCAACATCCCTGAGATTGAAAGGTGTGTTTCTTTCTGGGTGCCACATCAGCCCACAGATGGGGTAATCCAGGTGTCGAACAGCTTCAATGACGCCATCATCGGCCCAAGCCATCTTCTCCAATCCATCACAGGAATCCCGTGTTCCGTAATTGTGAAAGCTGTTCCGCCGGACTTCCTTATTTCCCCAGCTAATGTCATGTTCTTGACCATCATGTCCTATAATTTTATATAATTGGACACCAAAATAATGTTGAATGACTTGCATCCCACGACAAATACCGAGCAATGGAATTTGATTCTGGATCGCATATTGAATGAGGCGGTTCTCTACTTCATCCCTTTCAGGGGTTTGCCCTCCTAAACTTTCTAAGTCACCCCCTCCTGTTAAGAGGATTCCTGAAACTTGCACCTCTTGGAGTAAAAAATGAACTGTATTTTTATTATTTGGAAGTATAAGTGGCAAGCAATGACAAGCTTCTAGGAATGTGATCCATCTCTGGTCCAGGCTATTTCTCCGTTCCTGATAAGCTTCCACCTTATCTACTCTTTGCGTCACAGCGATCAGCGTCATCTGATGATCCTCACCTTTTGTACAGCACAATTAATTTCCAGACACTCCACTTTCTCGAATTGATTATATAAATAATCTCCTACTCCGATCACCGCCGGAACCAACATCTCGTTAGCCCTAATGGCCATATGTGAATTAGCACCGCCGTACATAGTGATAAATCCGGCTATTTCCTGACTAAAGATCCAATCAAAACCCGGATCAGCACTAGGGATCAACAAAATGCTGCCTTTTAATTTGTTATGGGAATTTGTTAAAACAACAACTCGTCCCATTGCTTTTTTTAAAGTAATATAATTAGGCTCAACCCGCTGCAAATGGAACCCCCATACATTCTCTGGTTCAACGATTAACATGGGCAGGTTTATTTGCAGGGTTTCAGCATATTGTTGTTTCCCCTCTACCATACTTTTATTTAATAAGGTCCTGATGTTATGATCTGACTCATAGGCTTGTTTAATCACGTTTATATTAATATAAGAAGCATCCTCTATCGATAAGTCATTTTCTTCTGTGAGTTCACCAATCAATTGCAGAGCAATGCTTAAATTTTTGGTGAATTCAAATTTAGCAAGTTCCCGACCCTCAATCGCTGCTTTAAAGAAATCAAATAAAGGTAGCACTTGAATGTGCAGACCAAATTGCAGCAGTAAGGTGTCAATTTGGTTTAATTGTGTCAAGCAAAGCATAAATGGCTTTTTTTTAGATCTTGTGCGATTTCTTTTTTTGGCAATATCTTCGACATTAAAATATTGCTCTGGTGCCTCATCATAACGCCTGGACAAAATATCATATGTGCCTGGACGGAGATGACCATATTTTTGCAAGAAATCCTCAAAAGGTAACGTATACAAATCCTCATTCATTTGTGAATTGACTGTCTCCAGCCCACTCATAAAATTCTGATAGTCACTTGTACTGAGAATCCCTACCGCTACTAGAGATCTCAGCATTTGTACAGCGATGAAAGCCCCCCGCGCCAATCCGGCAAACGGTAATGTTCCGTATCGTTTACAGTCTTCCAATAACCAATAGATTTTTGATATTTTATCCATTTGGCTATTTAAAATATTTTCCCGCCTCTGTTTAAGCTCGGAAATTTTTTTGTAGTCATTGAGTAGCAATCCATCATCCATGGAGATAATTTGATTTGTAAGCCTCTTAAGGTTCTCACAAATCATGTCAAGCTCATCTGCATCAAAGTCGTACTGCTTTAATTTCTGGATACGATCATAAATATCGAAGGTAAAGCAGGAGAAAATAATTTCAAATTCAACCTTGTCATGATTTTCCGGTTTCTGAGCTAATTGATATAAATAATAGTGAATAAGCTTTTGGCTCAATTCTTCATCAAACTCTTTAGACAAAAACGAATTAAAGCTTACTCTCACATCAATATATGGAGTCCCGGCAAAGCTTAATAAGAGTGGAAAGCTCCGCAAATTTTTGTATCCATAATTATCTCTTTGATATGCCCAAATATTATCTGTCACGAGTTCCTTATATAGTGATAATGCAAGGGGCCTAGGCTTAATCCCAATAATCTCCGCAGGATTCCAGTCAGGCATTACTCCATACATCGTCTTGTTTCCATATAAATATGGTTTATTTACTTGTGCTTGCTTAATTTTCATATATATATTATGGATGGCTGTATGCTGCTTATATTTATTCGCGACATTTACATTTACAATTAATGGTCTGACTTGAAGCAGAAAAATACAACCTGCCTCATCTACAGCAAATTCAATATCTAGTTTCTCAGTTTCAAACAATTCCTCCAGTTCTACTATAAGCCTCACTATAGGCCTTAGTATTTCCAAGGCTGGAACAGGTGCTTGTTTGAAATAATAGTAGGTTTTAATGTTTCCTTGACCGGAGGTTACGCTGGAAAGTGATGTTGTGGTGTCATCGTAATTAATAACAAAATAATTACCTCCATTATTGGGATTAACGCTAAATGCTACACCACTTAATTTCACATGCTCTAGCATTGGTTGAATTAGAATTTGATCTCTGTCATCGCCATTACTATAGGATTGTATGACCTTATTGACCGCTTCGGTAAAGCTGTCGATTCCAATAACATGAGGGATGGATAAATATTTACCAGCACATGAGGCTTGCTCGGAGTCTTCGAGCAAAGCGCTACTTCTAATAATAAGTTGGGTATCCAGCCATCCCTTCAATGCTAGTTTCTGAAAGACTTCTGATACATTCTCATTCCATTCTTTGACGGTAACCATAATTTGAGGCAATATTTTCGCCCCTACTAGTCTATCTTCGAGTAGCTTTAGCGTTTCAGATTTTGTACCAAATTTTAACATTGTTAATTTCACCTCTATCTAGTGCATCAACATTTGATACTTAAGCTCATCTTTATTTTCTCCTGATCTGCATCCGTAAGCTCAGGCTCGATTACTGAAAAAAGATCTGGGTGATTTAATCGGTCACAGAAGCTTATTTTCCATTGTTTTCGTTCTTCTGCTGCTAATCCGTAATGATGTATCAATTTCCGACCTTCCTTGGTTTCAAACAATTCCATATGTAACGGAAGAAGATCATCTTCAAAAATGAGACTGGAATAATAAAGCAAATAGTATATATATGCGTGTAATTGATGATGTAGGGAATATTCAACAAGAGGTTTAATGTGAGACCGAAAGCTAGATTTATAAAAAGCATAGATGTCTTGAAACATCGAGACATTAATAGGATTCTGTAATTTAAAAATATACATTGAATTCATTTCTCTGTAATGATGCAGACATACTTGCACAAACGCTTCAATTGGAGGTAATACCTTAATTTCATAGCCATAAATAACTTGATTTACGGCATTTTTGAGAAAATCATGCAAATCTATACGAGGGCCAATATGCTCTCCCCAAAAAATGTCACAATTCACATCAATGTCAATAAACGTACCATCATCTAAAACGAGTGAGTATGGAGCAACTTGGTGTGAATTCATCAGCATTATTTTTTCTTGTCGTGTTAATTCTCTAACTGCTCCAGATTCGTCTTTTATCACCTGTTTACAGTCATGCTTTTCAAATATTTCCTGTAGGTTACCTAATTGATCTCTGGGTACTAAAAGGTCAATATCTTTTGAAGCACGAAATCCGTTGTCTCCATATGCAGCAATAGATAATGCCTCTCCCTTGATCAATGCGTAAGGCAGTTCTCTCATATCTTCGATTAAAGGTCTAATCTTTGAATACCATGTAGCATTTCGCCGTATCGTAGCCTGATCTTGTTGTCTGAGCGGGTATTTGCTTATCAAATCAGAATTGATCATTTTTTCGCCCCCACCATATTAAATCATTATCTTCCTTATACTCCCTATACAATATAAGTTTCTCTTATGCTACACCACTTATATATTTGGTTAATAAGCTTTTAATTTTGCCGATTGTACTTATTTTCTCAAATAAAAGGTCCTCATCATCCATTTCAATGTTGTACGTGTCCTCGATCAAAATCACTAATGAAATCGCTTTGATAGAATTAAGCCCAGTAATAATGAGATCGTCTTCATCACTAATTGAGTCCAACTCCTGCACATCTACACCCAAAATGTCTGATAATAAACTTTTAATCTCTTCACTTTTTAGCATAACAAGTCACTCCCTCAGTTTCATTATTGCTTCCCAGTATTCATTTCCAACCTTCAAATCATTTTCATTGTCAACTTCAAACCACGGGTCATCAATAGGCAGTGTTTTAATAGAAATGCCTCGTTCAAGAATCCTGGACAATAAACTTGTGATATCCATATGCTGTATTTCGTCTTGATCCATATGTATCAAGGTTTCTTGTATCATGGAAAAGCCTTTGGGCGTTAATTTAAGAAGTCCCATGTATTGACCCTGAATATCTTCATACGATAATGCCCCTCCACCAATCTCCTTAAGATCCCCTGTCTCGGTTAATTTGAAATTTTCCAAATCGGTTAATGGATCATTGAATCTGCGGCTCCAGGTTTCGAGCCACCGAGTATTATAAGGAATAACAATATCCCCCTCACATGAGCATATCTGTTGAGCTGTACGGCTTGTATAAATAATATCTGAATATGATACCAAGCATGAATCAGAGGTTAACCATGCTTCCGCGCAAAAAAGAGAAGAAGCAATATTATATTTTTCCCAATTAGGATTATCTACTATCAGACAGCCATCTAACGGAATTTGCTCTGCCCTGTAGCCACGCACAATAACAATGTCAGAGATTTCTTTTAGGGCAAGGGCCTTCTTCAGCCAGTCTAATAAACTATGTCCTCCAATCTCCAAGAGACATTTGGGTCTGTTAGCTGTAAGGTGTCTCATCCGCGTTCCTCGTCCAGCTGCTAAAATGATGGCTTTCAAAATAATCCTCCTGTTTCTTTTGTGAAATTTGTTTGATCAAACTGGTTTTGTAGATCGTACGGTCCATGATCGGCTTCGATATGGGGCTCTTACATAATCCTGCTCTGACAATATCATTGAGATTTCTTTGATAATGGCTTCAAATATTTCTGTCCCTGCCTGAGACTGTATATCATTCACCGATCTCCAAGCCCCTATGTAGTCTTCTTTTTTCATCAGAGCCTCATGAGGAGCTTCAATATAAATCACATCACTAAATAAGCCAGATGAAATCAAAAGCGCTTCAAGGTGACTAGTATATTTCATGGCTCCTGATGATACCCGTTTAATATTAGGTGCCAGTCTATGGATAATCTGTTCTACCTTTTGCTCAATCTCGCTATGTTCTATATCTCTAGGATTCCAAATTGCCGTAAAATACCCTGATGGCTTTAACACTCGGTAAAATTCCCTAAGCGCAACCTGTTGGTCAGTCCAATGAAATGAAGACCCCATGAGTATCCAATCCACACTTGAATCTGGAAGACCTGTAGCCTCTGCACTACCTTCAAGCCACTTGAATCCCTTCCCATTTAATAAATTTATGCCTTCAGCTCGCATTGCAGCGTTTGGTTCAATCGCAACTCCTGTGAGGCCTAGCTCAATAAGATTTTCAGTTAATTTACCTGTTCCCGCCCCAATGTCTGCAACTATAACATCCCCCGGAATGCGACAAACAAAATTAGATAACGCTTTCAAAACAATCAATGAATAACTATTTCTATACCTATAATTTTTAGCCAGTTCAGTGAAATCTCCTAGTTTCATAGATAAGGATCTCCTTACAAGATTGGATTAGAAGTGGAAGTACATCGCTATGTTATTAATACATTTATGTTTATGTAAATCATTATACATCTTTTAGAATTCAAATGTAATACATAACAGGAAAATTTGTTACAAAATTTCAACATTCAAAACTTCTATCTTTTTATTAATTATGTTTAATATAAGCGGACTCCATGTAATGGATTATTTCATCAACGACTTTAGGCTTTGATAAAATTCGAAACCGTTCGTGTGATTTCGGGCGTGCTTTTGATTCGGTGATAAGGGATAGCGATTTTTCATAAACATTTTCCTATCTTCAATATAAAACAAACTCTTATTAAGCAGCTATGCATTAAAATAGAAAACAAAAAAACTTTCCCTAAATGCAAAAAAATCCTGTAAAAGATCACAGATTTGCACCTAAGAAAAGTAATTTTTCAACACTAACAAAGTAGGTCAGTCGCAAGACACCGCTCAAAATAAAGGTTTATTATTATCCTTAGTATAGAGGAGTTATAAGTTCTATTAAAGACAGGGATAATGACCATCCGTGTATTAAGAGTATGCACTTTGAGAAGTGGTCAGCTCCATCATTATGTCCAGACTCCTTTTTTTTGAAAACCTTCTTAGTTTCCCGTCCAGAATAAGTTTATACACTGAAACTATATCTATTTCTCTTTTGCTGTGCACTCACTCCCATTAGTTCTTTTAACCCTTATACCCACTAACCCTTACCTGATGGAAATCCTTCTCCCAGCCCATAAAGATGGGAAATGGCGTTATACCATCTGCCCTTGGTTACAATTGCATTTAACAAAACACCCAGAAGATACTTGAACCACAAGCCAATGATTGTACACACAGCTATAATAGCAATGGCCTTGGCGGTGTCAGTCAGATACTTTTTTTGGTATTTTGCGTAAAAAGGTAATCTTTTATAAAAGTAAGGCTAAGTATAGGGGGATAATATAGATCTCAATATTAGGGGGCAAGATCGTTAATTTATTCTTTACATTGGATTTTGCAAGCCCTCTCTTTTTGTAAGTGGAACTTCCTAGGACAATTTTCGATACAAGGCTTGTTTTAACATATTCGGTAATCTGTCCTGGAATATCGTCTCCATAGATCGTTGCGATTTGTGCACCCATTTGCTCAGCCAGTCTGAAGTTTTCCCTTAATTCCGTTTTAATTCTTTGGGTCAATTCTCTTGCTTCCGGTATTTCCATAAACAGTGCAGTGAAATGACCATGAAAAGCTACTGTCATTCTCACCGCTATTCGAATCACTTTTTTATTGGAAGAAGTCGAAAACAGACAGACTAAAATATATTCTTTCGTATCATAAATCCAAGTCCTTCCAACAGCGCCCTAGTATAAGGGCAGGCATGATGTTCAATATATCCATCTACGATATCCATACCCTATTTTTGCTCCTCATGGGCATCACTAAGCATGGCACAGGTCTTACCGACACCTGGCGCATATCCAATAAAAATTTCAGGCTTCCTCATCTTTTCCTTACTGGTATGTCGGTAATTCGATCAAGTATTGACCCGGCATCGTTTTGTTCTACTGCCATCCTATGCCCATCTTCTATTGTAATCTCTCTCAGTCCTTAGTATATCATGAGCAAAATCAGTACCGTATTATAAATTTGCCTGCAGCATTAAGACCTGCTCTTAAGTAATAACATCATTAAAGAACTTCTCAAAATTCTTATACCTGTTCTTGCTTTCTCAGTGAACTCTGGATGGTTAAGTACGAATTTCAAATGATTCTCAGCTCTTTTTCGAAAATAAAGTCTATTTTCCCTGTTAACAAAAAATATTCTCAAGGTGCATCGTATTAATTTAAGTCTATGCTTTATTTAAAACGCTGAATTCCCAATGGTATGGGAAGCGGGGGTACCAACTGAGCATGCCAAGGGGTGAATCCAAAATAAATACTTCCAAAGTAGGGCGACTCTCACCGTCCTAATCCGACAGCTAAACTCGTAAGCGAATAGAGAGACCTTGAGCCTCTATGTCTTTGCATAAGGCTTAAGTCTGTTTCGCAAACCGCAGCAGAGGTCCTCCTCTGTTTGCGTTTTTTTCTGTGCAAATTTTTTACCGATGCCTCGCACACTCGTTATAAAAAAATTCTAGAACATTTCGTAATTGCAAGAATCAATCAATGTTGCTGGTCTTTTATAAGACGGATTGTCAAGCCAGGTGCAACATTTCCTCTGCGAATGATTCGGGTTCGTTTTTCATCCTAGTATGTCACACTCAAATATAAAATGTTAAACATCTCAAGCATAGTTATATGTTTTCAGTTAGAGAGATTATTTTGTTGACTTTTAATAAAAGAATCGTCTGCAGGAATGACAACTTGATTCCTGGACAATAATTACGATAGGCTGGCTTGGTTTTCAATGTTTCAGCCCTGGCGTTTATAATTTTAAAACCAATCTTGATATCCTTTGCCCACCGTAGTACAAGTCCCCATCGATAACCCTCTAGCGCCCTGTGCCCATTACAATTCGTGATTACTGATATAGTCTGGGACGGAGCAATGTTGTATCTTGTAGTATACTCATAATTCTTACTATCTACCGAAAACGTGTTCAGTACATCGGCTAGATCTGCTGTAAGCGTAAATCTTCCACACATAGCACATCCGGTTCACCCCCGCAGATCTAAACTGGTCACTGCCCTTACGTTCCTTCGTTATACCTGTCCAAGGTGTGGAGACCGATAATGCGTCTGAGCCCTTATGGGACGCGAACTCGGTCCTCCGTGCTTTCTTTGTGAAATCCCTCATCTTCTTTTCTTGCACATTACACTCATGCAGATGGCGGAAGACGGAGTTATTCCAAACGAGCTGAACTGTCGCTACATAGAGATATTTTCGTAAGGATGAATCGTCTCGTTTCGAAAGTGTAATTCATCCCTCCCACTTTCCAGACGTACTCTAGGCCGAATTTAGGCCAGCCTTCCGTAATACCTGACGTTCGTGCGCATACTGTCTTAATTCTCCTGTGCCAGCTAGTATGGCCGCTGTGAAGATTTTTCCGTGCCCTTTTATGGTACGGAGTTGTTGCACCATTGGAAACTCAGATAGAAGCGCCAGCGCTTCGATGTTTCAATCTCTTCGAGCATGCTGGTAACTCGTTCGATCCGTTGATTTTGTGCGTCTGATTGCTTAAAAGCCATAAGTAAGAGCGCCTCCTTGATATTTTATGGACAAACCCATCATACCGAGGCGATCCCTTTTTTTTAAAAGCACATTTCTTAAGCTCTACCGGAATGTTTAGCACAACAAGGCTGCCGATTCATGAGTCTGTAGTCAGCCAATCTATGGATGGAAACTTTTTCAAGTTTATCCGCGTCTAACATACGAATAGAGATTGCTGGTATGCATTCGGAAACAACGCTGCCGTCATGAGAACAGGAGTGGGTACTATGAAAAAGCTTCTATGCACGTTCGCCGTCATCGGTGCATTATCCGTCGGAACAACCGCGTTCGCCACCGTGGATATTGGAATTACGGTGAGGAGCAAGCCGATCGCGACCGACAGTCCGCCCATCTACGATCAAGGACGGGTGCTCGTGCCGATCCGAGCTGTCTCCGAAGCACTGGGCGCGGCCGTCGATTGGGATGCGAAAACGGACACCGTGGTCGTCCGCAAATGGTCACAGACGATTAAGTTGACCGTCGGGAAGAAGACGGCCGCGACCGAGACGTTGGGGGATAACTCGTCCTCGTCGGGTCCGATTTCGTTCGACGTGCCAGTGAAGGCCGTCCATAATCGCGTCTATGTACCTCTGCGCTTCGTCTCCGAGCAGTACGGCTATAGGGTGGAATGGAAAAACAACACGGTCGCCATCGAGTCGCCACTCTCCGATAAGCAGCGGGACGCGCTCTATACAGGCGATCTGGCCGCAAGCAGGAATCTGGTCATGAAAGCGATGTTCTCTGGAGCCCATTACGAGCATACGCCACTGCGGACGCTCCACGAATTCGAGGACTACAGCATCGCCTTCCTCTTTCCCGAAGGAGAGGCACTCCGCTTCTTCACCATCGAGGGCAACGAGACGGCGACCTATTACGAATACAAGGACGATTTTCTTGTCGCGACATGGCAGGCCCATTTTGACGGAACCATTGGAGATAGCTTTCAACTGCTGCTGGAGGAAAAGCTGAAGGACCGTACGGGTCCGACGCCGAAAATCGACAAGCCGCTGGTATTCTATAGCAGAGGCATTGCCGGAGATTCCAGCACGGAGGAAAGCGGCCTGATCGGACTGGACGGAAAGGTAACCCGGATTGGCTTCGAGCATATAGTCGGCGGTTCCGTGACCGACTCGTCCGGAAAGCTAACCGTGGCGCAGCCAGACGAGGTGCGCAAGGAGGTCGTTCCAATCTTGCAAAATTAACAGCCTCAGCGGATGTTCAAGTCTATTGCTTCTGTAAGGAGGCGCCGGTAGGCAAAAGGGATAGGATAAGATTATAAGTTCTTGTCTACGTTAGGCGAAAGGTGTGTAGTCGTTGAGAGGAAAAGAATTATTAACCGTAGAGCAGCGCGAAAAGTTCATGAAAATCCCTTCCGACGATGAGTGGGATTTAGGAACGTACTTCACATTTTCACAACACGACCTCGACATAATTAACAATCATAGGCGCGTTCACAACCGTCTTGGATTTGCAGTTCAATTGGCCGTCCTACGCTTCCCCGGATGGTCTTTATCGGATCTAAAGATGATTCCAGATTCGGTGCTTAGCTATATCGCTAAACAGGTCGGTGTAGAACCAGATGTTTTCCCACTGTATGCCAAGCGAGAACCCGCTCGCCGGGAGCTTATCGATGCACGCAATTAGAATGTATATGTTTGCTAGTGCTAATTTTGATCAAGCGGTCGGATTATTTTGTATAACACATAAATATGCGAATGAGAGAATGCTTGAGCAAGGTTAGCTCTCTCATCTAATAAGTAAATAGGTGGATTTGATACACTCCAAGCAGTCGGTGAGTTCAATATTCATACAGAAAAAAAATGCGCATTATTGTAGATTAGATGGGAATCCAATCTAATCTACAATAATTGCACCTTATACAATCAGTTTCATATAAACTGGACAGGAATAAAACAAGCACCATCAGTAGCTGTAGAATGCTTTAGGTTGCTGGGTTGTTTTCGCCATAGCATTATCACAACGTATTGCCAGCAGCCGTTTAAACAAATCCATGCTGCATCTGGATAATGCCTGATTGGCAACGATTGCTGCTTGCGCTGGCACTTCGGTCATTCCAAGATTTGAACCATTAAATATAGCAAATCTACTCGTTATTTATTTTGCCCTTAAACTTAATTATCATTTTTCTTTCTGTAGTTGTAGATTCCAGGTTTTTGTTTCTTGTGACAGTACAAATTCGTGATCTTGAGCAAATGTTTGAACGGCTTCAGTTTCATTAATCCCTATGCGAATATGATAAATTCTATTTTCTATAGCAAAGTTTTTTAACCATTCTAGCATTCGTGTAGCTATGTCCGTTCCAGGGTGAGCAACTTTAATCTGGGATATCTCTATAAAAGACGGATTAAAACTGAGATAAAGATGTACTCGTTGATGGTCATCTTCAACTTCTAAACGGCATTCTGAAGTCTAACTTTAAGCCGATTTCCAGCATCCTGCTCCATAATTTCAAGTAATCCATCATAGGAACGAATGTCTTCTAATACGCCTAGTGTATCTCTTATCGATTCTAAAGCCTTTTTGAACTCTAAAAGCCGGTGTCTTTGTATACGTTTATAGACGAACCATATGACTGCAGAGACTAGAATAATACAAACATAAGGTATATACCTTCAAAAAAGCCACTATTTTTTAACTCAAGGTAATAATCATATACAGTAGTACCACTCCATTTGATCACAACAAGATATGCTAAGAGCATAGAAGCTAAGAAATAAATAATCGCGGTAAGAAAAGAATGTAATAGCTCGAGTTTCTTCGCTTATTCTTTAATTTCAGCATTAGAATTATGATTATGAGACCTATAAATAGTATCCATACAAACTCCCAATCCATAATTACATTTTTGCCTCCTTGTGACGTTACAAAAGGACTTCTAAAATTATGTGACTCGTTACCTCTTTTTTTCCCGGAGGGCTCGTTCTCAGCCCTTAAAATTATTATCGGTTAGGAATACCATAACACTTAAGAATGTCGAGAGATGCGTTCATATCGCGTTCAGTCATGAATATATTGGTTTCACAGCGATGGATGCAAACGTTTAGTTCTCTTCTCTTATATTTCAGTAAAATTTGAGCGAACCTCCATAATTACTTACCTCCTCGAATTTTATCTTTGTAGTTCCCTTTTAAGGAAAACATTGTATATAGATTTTGGGAGTTAAACATTTCTTTGAAAAAAACTAATTCTTTATAAAACCGATATGCTGATCTGATACTCTCCTGTATTTAAACTAACTAACCTGCACGTTAGTTAAACCGATCACGTTGGTCGGCTGACTTCGTTAGCGAAGCATGTTATCTGTAACAGTTAAATAAGAACTCCTTCCCAATCAACAAAAAATTGTTGTTCTTTTGGAAGCAGACACCTCTCAATGATTGTGATAAAGACCAGGTGTTATAACTCCATTATCCTAGACTGAAACTTGTACTCCCACCCAACCTTGATGGCCTTGTTTTTCCTAGTCTCACATTTACGTGTTGTCGATGGTAAGTTGCTGACGATGCAGTCTGCTCAACTCATTAACAATACTCTGCATTGAACTTTGAATTTGATTCAATAGCTTGAAAAGCTCTTCAATGCTTTCTTTTGCTAATTCAGCAAGTTCTGTATGCTTTTCCGAAGAGAGTTGACTCGCCTCATCCCCCGCCTCGCCTAAATTATCGACATAAAACAACTCATCGTTAATTAAATCACTGGCGTAATTTTGATAGTCGAATGTAGACAAATCTCTAATTGGCGTTCGATCATCGATAAGCCGCCTAGCATATTCTAATATATCACTATCTAGATATTCAGAAAGATATTCAAGTCCTTTAACATCTTTCAGTACCTCGATTTCTTCTTCCAATTCAACCAGCAAATCAAATAGACCACTTATTACTTGATCAGACAGATATGGGTCCAAAGAGTTAAATACCTCTATGTCTTCGCGTGGATAACCAACAAACGTGTACATCCCATCTTTTATTTTTTCCGATGCTACTGCAACTTCTGATAGCAATAAGGTAAAAGCAAGAAGTCTTTGATTCAGGGAATTACCAAAATACTGAATTGCCTCTCCCTCAATCAAAGGTACTAAATTGTTGATGATGTTTTGAACCATAAGGGGGTCACTATACAATGTGCCGGTTTCACGACTTCTCGCACTTTCATCGGAAAAATTCGCTGACCCGATGTAGGCAATGTTATTGGTTAAAACTATTTTTGAATGATTCTCAAAGTGAAAAGATATAGACATCCCCTCAGTTTCCTCTGGGTTCAATCGATCAGTGTAGTTCCTAATGCTATCTCTTGCACAGTTCCGGGGCTTTAGGCCATAATATCTATCAAAACGTTTTGGAATGTTAGTGATAACTTTAACCTCAGCATGATCTGAAGCATCTTTTAATCTTTGTATAAGAATCTTATTATTCTCTGATATGTTATAAGTTACTACAAAAATATATTCAGCAGAAGGGAAGTCGTCCAGAACGTCTTGGTAGCATAAGTCATCCTTTGAGGATACGATTTCGATTCCGGGGTGAATTGGAACTCTATCAATGGTCATAAAGGTAACTCCTTTCATGGGTAAACATTCTCTATGTAATTACTTTAAAATTATAAATAAAACAAGTGATTTCGTACTAATTTTGGTCAAGCGGTCGAACTATTTTGTATTACGCTTAAATATGAGTACCATAACACTGCCTTAAACTTCCCTGCATATAATCTGCCTCCTAAATTCAGACGGTGTTCATTTTCAAGCCGGTTCGCTCACCTTCAGCTCGTGACCGCGCCAGCAGAGATCCTGGATACCTGAAAGTTCCGGAAGGCGGAAACACCAGCTGCACTGCTCGGTCTGCTGAATTATCCTTAATACAGGCCAAGTCAGCATATCAAATAAACTCCGTTACCGCGACGTTCTAAAATGGTTCTCAAGTATCCCGCCGGCAAAAGCCACTGCCCGTAGCATTTACTTACATAATATTGTCATTCCATCCACCCAAAGTTGCTTTAGTTCAGCCTCTGAAAGATGCCAGTCGTTATTATCATACGTAATTTCAACGATTTCATTAAAGGAAGTCTCTTTTTTATCTTCTATAGATAAATAACTTTCTAATTCATTTAGAGTTAGACACAATATATCTGAGTGATGAGATAAGATTTCTGGATTTAAGGATACAATTATATAAGTATATGGCTCCTTGATCCCATAGGCGACATGTTTTTCCTTTAAATGTTCTGTTCTACGTATTACCTTACTCTCCCATTTCTTTTTCAAGTCATTTAATCTCTTTTGCGTAGCTTCCATGTCTTTAAAGTACACTTGCATTGGTAAAGCATGCCTCTTCGCCTCAATAATGAGAGTATGCCCACTCTTATTCTTCAATACAAGATCTAGGTCCCCTAATTGAACTTTACCTTCGTATAACTCCAAATTTGTATGGAGCTGCGTGTACCCAAACTTCCGAGTGATTGCCTCAATCTGTGTGAGGAAGCTATCACTCGTTATAGATTGATAGCAATCGCTAATTTTTTTACTACCTTGCAGAAAAGAATAATGGGTGTTAGTGAAAAGACTGTCCAGGAACAAGTCTGGAGATATAATTAATTCACCAGTGACTGCCTTTAAAATGGGTTTTCTTGTTAATTGATGAAATTGTAGCTGATCATCGATAATTTCTGTTGGATCTAAGATTAATCGTTGAATCAGGGGTTGTATTTTTCGCCCCATTTTCTTAATGATGTCTTTCTCTTCAATCATTATATGAAAAATAAACATATAAATCGTTTCTTTCTGCATAACTGCTATTTGCCCATTCGGAAGCTTGGGGGCCTTCTTTTCAAATTCTGTGAGCTTTTTAGTCAATAAATTACATACAAATTCGTAGAAATGTATGTACACATCTATTGAAACTCCAAATTCACGCTCGAAAAGCTTTGAGGCTGGTGAGAATTCTTTCCTGAAATGAAGGATCAAATCCTTTGCGTTGTAAACTTCCTTTGTGAAAATTATTATCTAATTCAATTCGAAGAAAATAATTGAATAAGCTTTTCACATCAGCGTTTTTGTACAACAGACTTGTATCAAGATTTAAGTATCTCTGATCCTCAGAAGCTTCAACCTCAAATAACTTAATCAAAGATCTTGAGTCAAATTTGCTATTTACCAAAGCAGCTTTTTTATGCATCATTGTTGCAATTGTATGATTAAAACCATTTGATGGCTTATTCCCGTACTTGTACACTAGTTGAACAGAATATTTTAAGGCCTCTTCCCAGGATGATAATAATACACTCATATATGCTGGACGAGTATTAGGGTATGTATCTGGATTCACTCTAAAAGTTCTAGAGAGTCTAATTAAATAAATGAGATAGTATAGCTCGGTAGCAGTGCAATTCTTTGATGTAGAAATTAGTTCGTGTATATCGTTGTTTATTTCTACTTCCAATTCCTCAAGGGCTACATTTCTTTCTTTCATAGTCACACTTCCCTTTAACTCAATTCAGTTGGAGCTTGCAAATAAATCAATTTCCTTAATAAATCAGATCTCTTCAATCATCCACCATCTTATATCCAATTTGCAATCTGAATTTACAAAGTTCTCTTTTATAAATTCCATGATTAATACTTTTCCCACTGGTATCAGGTTCGCTGGTAAGGGAGAGCTACAGTAACAATAGCGATTTAAGCTTAAGCAGAAAGGGTCCTTGTTTCAAAAATTAGTTAACATAATATTTTTTATATTTTCTAAATAAGGTGTAAAATCTCTCCGGACAATAAAGTTGTGTACTAGTACCCCTTGGTATATCAACGTTATTTAGCTTATTATGTGATTCTATATATACAATAAAGTTGTGTACTAGCGAGTCAGTTACAAATATTTTCACCTGTGCGATATACAATAAAGTTGTACACAAAAATCCAATATTTGTTATTTATAATTTTTATTAAACTTCTAAAAATTTGAACGTTAAATCCTTATAAATATGTTGTCCTGTCGTTAACTTTTCTAATATTTCTTTACCATAATATCGATCTCTATTTAAACCAAAGCAGCCGTCCTGATTTTAACAAAGCTTTATGACACTTGTTCATCAGGCTTTTGATTTTAAAAGTGATTCTTTTATTATGTTTCCTTAATATTTAGTACACAACTTTATTGTCTATTTCTCGATTAGTACACAACTTTATTGTCCGAAGACAAACATCACACAAACACATTTTTTTGCTCCCTCATTTTCCACTAATTCTAGCTTCCGATACCGTTATATTATCGGAAGTTAGAATAACTCTCTTTTATACCACCCATTTCCTTCTTTTCTTCTGCTACTTTTTCGTCGAAATATGTGATATAGTTATCATAAAAATATATGTTAACATGATAACATCGTTGATATATAAGGATTTTTATGTTAACAAATGGAGGTATAATAATGGATGATAATAAAAGGACAACTCCTGAAAAGAGTGAGTTTGATGGTAAGACAAAAGGAATGAGATTGTCCCCTAGCACACGTACCTTATATGAGTCAATGAAGGAAGCTGCCGGTGGCACAGACGACACCTTTATCGAGCATTTGTTACATATTACGAAATTGCATGACCTGCAGAAGACTGATCCGGAATTTGCGGAGGAATTAAAAGAGCTTCAGAAGTATTTAAGCCGGTTTTCGAGCGTGTATATTCGTATGAGAGAAAGAGGGGTCGATGCTCTCGAAGAAACTAAGGAGCGTTCACTTGAGGCTATCGGCCGCTCACAGCAGGATTTAATGAATATTCAATTAGAACTAGCCGAATTACAAAAACGCCTGGCACAAAAAGATGAAGAGCTAGCCGTCTCCCTTCAATCCAATAGTGATTTAATTTCAAAAATGGAGCAATTAGAAAAAACAACAAAGACAGTTGAGGAACTGAATCGTTTGACTAATGAAAAGTTGGAACAAAAAGAGAAACGCATAAATGAACTTTTACATGCAGAAAAAGACGTAGCTGATATGAAAGAGCAATTGCAGACTGCTAAGGAAGAACATGAGCGGGAACGTGCTGAATTTAAAGAGGCAGAGAAAGAGCTTAAACACCATTTGGAACAAATTCAAAGAGAAAACGATCGTCAACAACTCGAGAATAAGGAAAGCATATTACAGATAAAGAAAGAATTTGAGCGAGCAACTGAAGTTCTAATTAAGGAAAAAGACATGGAGGTTAAAGAAGCGGAGTTTCGAGTAAAAAGTGAATGGCAAGAAAAATTATCTGAGTTAAAGAATGAACTGTCTGAGAAACATGCAAATAGGATTGCTGAATTGTTAGAGAAGTTTCAAACTAATAAGGACGAAAAAATGTGACCTTCCCCTTCACGAGAATCGTAACTATATATATTATAAGCCAGTGAACTACTGTGTAAGTAGCTTCACCGGCTTTGATACTCCTCTTAAATCCCAATTATCCCCTGTACACTTGGTAGAGAACGAAATAGAGTAGCTGACACCTGGGGTACCATCCCCACCTAATTAGCATTCCCTAATCGTTATACTACCTACTGCTATTAATGAGTCCAGTATCTACGCCGCCAACGTTATCCCCTGTCATCCAACATTTACATAGCCTTCATCACCATTATCTCTTGTAGATTCTTTAATATTGTTATCTCATATATCCTTGACCTCTTTAATTTGAGGTATCTTAATTTAGATCTTCTACAAAGCCACGGTTGGTCTAGTTACTCCTATACATCATCGTTAATACACTCTTGTAGGCACCCTTTTCGTAATAAAAAAGAAGCAAGTTTGTTTTTTCACCAAACTGCTTCTCTAATACATACAGTTAATTTATATCAATAAGTGCTTCATAAATAGAATCCTTTCCTTGATACGTGTATGTCCCTATCATTCTTAACTCTTTCCCGTTCAAGAAATACTTATCATCTAAATATGGATCAGGGACACCTTCTATTGTAGAATAATCGACGAACCGAAGTTCATCGTCTAGATAACCAATTTTCACTATATTATCTGAATGTTCAACATAAAGCCATTGGCCACTCTTTGACTTTCCAATAAAATCTCCAAGTAATAATGGATATTTTTTAGGTTGACCCAGATCGTCAAATTGTGGTTCACCGGTTTTAAGATTAAGTACATAAATTTTTGAATTTGCTGTTGCTATAATATCTCCAGAATTCAGGTCTACATATTTAAAATCAAAACTTTCTGACGAACCAAACTTAAATTTGATATTAAAATCTATAGAATGTTCATAATCCCCACATAAAATAAGCTTCACAGAGTCTTCTTTATCGAATTTTAATGCGTACCCCTTGGATGTCAAAATAACTCTATCCAGTTTCCATGATTTATCTATTCCATTATCAAGAAAAGAGTGTAATTGAATTTTATTATTGCTGTCTAGGTACTTTACTGTATATGATTCCATATCGGCAAAAATAAAGCCACCAGGAACCCCATCAATAGAAGCATATTTATCTAATTGACCTAATGCTAAATCTTTTGACACCCAATTTCCATCTTTTCCTTCAGACACATATATTTTTGGAGTATCGAAATAATTACTTCCATTCGTATAAGAAGAGACTGTTAATCTGTCATTTTGTTCAAATGCATACCTACCTGTGGAGTCATCATTTATATTCGTGTACTGCTGATTACCATATTGTAAATTTACTTTTTTTAGAACAAATAGTTCTTTTGTAACTTCACTTGTTGATGTAGAATCATAATCTATTTGTTTATAAGATTCAGAAGGACCTTGATTGCTGCAAGCAGTAACACCTAATAGTATTAGCAAAATTAGTAAAACAAGAATCTTTTTCATAAATTTAATTTAACCCCTTTTTCATTTCACATATGACTTGATTGATAGTGCATTAATGAGTTCAATAACAAACAACGATTCTGACTAATCCGATAATCTTTTTCAAACAACACAATCCTGGCTAATCCTCTCCATAAAAAAACATAAAGTTCATCATCTCATTTTCAATTACCACTTGGCACCGCATCCGTAAAAAGAATTGGAGTTGAAATTGAAATTTAAGGTCTCAGATAGTAAATTAACACGCTGATTATAAAGAATCGATAAACATCAAAATAGCTAATTTTTTGTCCGTCTCTATAATAATCGGATTCCCCCTCTCTTCACCTATATATGTCCAGATACAAAATCGATATATTCGTTATTATGGATCGTCTAAACCTCGTTTTCTCTCCTATTTATATGTTTCTTCAACTGTTTGATAAATTTAGTACCAATTCCATGTAAAAATCAATATCACGCAATTTCAAAAAATGATAAACTTCCCGCTTTCACTTAGGATGTAAATTATGCCAATAATATAATACGCCAAATTAGATCAAAATTCCTCTTTTTTATATTGTAAAGCAGGAAATTAGTCACTTGTCATTCAAGTTACATTTTATTTTATCTATTATATCCAGAACTTCTCCTGAAAGTAGTTGTCAAAGTTGTTGTTGTCCCAAGTTTCAAACTAAATTGGATTATTCTTTTAGGGTGGGAAGTTAACAGAGTATTTGAACAACAAGATAGATATAACTATTTTTATTTAAGAAATTGGTCGCTTATTTCTTTATATAAAAAATAAAATGGGTTTGTCTCGTTTAATTAAGGATTTGTTTGTGCTCCCCTTTTCCCTGCTCCAAAAGTGCGTGATAGTTTCCCATCAGCTTTAGGGCGATCATGTAGACCTCATTGTACTTTGAAGTGGAACACTCCTGAAAGGGCGCTTCCTGTGCGGGTACCATGGGCTTTTATGGAGGACAATCAAGGGAAATATGATTTGATTGATGTCAAGTTTCTATTTATTGAATATGAAAAACAGGGATTTAGATTCATTACCGGTTTAAAGGTGTAGGGACACGAGTGCCTTCCACCAGCGGTGGATTGATGTTTATGCAATAGTCAGTTTTAGAACAGACGACCGCTTGCCTTAGTTAAGACAAGCGGTCGCTTATTTCTTCAAAATTTATTTGAACAAGTTTTCTATTAGCTTCCCATTATATCCACTTATAATTTCATATAAAATATCATTACTTTTAGGAACGGATGTGTTGTATTTATAAACCGCTAAACTTTTTTCTCCAAAAATGGTTAATCCAACGGATCTTTCTTGTTTTGATCTTATAGTAATCCAATACAAGTCGGACGAAGGAGCGCTGGAATCAGATTTTTTTAGCTGTACTTTCGAAAGTTCTTCTATGATTTGATGAATTTCTTTAGCATTTGAAACAGTTATCTTTTTTTCATTTGCAGAATTGTCATTTGATTTAATGATTTCAATTGTATCAATTTCTTTCAGATTCACTTGCCCTAAAGCTGCCTCTTTAAAAGAAATAGTCGATTTAGATACAAAAATGCCTCCTAAGACAACGATTACCACAAAAATTATTATGATACTTAGAGCATATTTTTTTTGTATTTTCATAAAGCCCTCCTTATAAATCGAAGTGTACATAATGTACCATTAATATCAAAATATTTCCATAGAATTGATGCTATTTGTAAAAAAGCGAACTGATGATTGTCGAACATCTTTGTAATGCAATTTGTCTTCATATATGTTATATAACGGTGAAACGACCAGAATGTTTTCAAAAAAATAATAAAAAAACGCTGTGAGCAGAGTTTTATATCCCCTACTTACAACGTTTTTTTTGCAGAGTACAACTCTGTTCAGTAGAAGTATGCTTGCCATCTTTGATTCCGCTCACAGCTCTTACGCTCCGTGGGCTGCGTAAAACGAATGACAGGAACGTAGAGCGCCTTGGCCGGGGTACTCTCACCCGGCCTTAGACGCTCTTGTTATCGTCGTGAGTAGCATGAGCCTGCTTTCCCTGCTTTTGACCTGCCTGCTTTCCTGCTCACCGATCTGGAAGCCAGCCGCTTGCTACAGGTATCCAGGCTGGTTCAAACCTGCCTTTAGAGTTACAACCGGCTCATAAAAAAAGAGGCACTCCTGGATTTCCTCCAGAAACACCCCTACTAATTGTTCTTCAACCCTATCAACTTCCTGAAGCTTACGATTAGGAAACTAAGACGTCCCTTATCGCTTGGGACGTCCAAAATGAAGTGAATAATCTATTTCATTTGATCTTTCCTTACTTCACCGGAAATAGGTACAATAATATCCGCTAATCCCG
>RCUF01000084.1_pt1 | contig 61886 bp, 65 predicted proteins | sample 2166311 | NCBI WGS metagenome assembly RCUF01 (sample SAMN09932608, study PRJNA488358) | compost metagenome | feature: garden; material: soil; isolation source: compost soil in 4-hydroxybenzonitrile-enriched culture | place: Germany: Experimental Botanical Garden Goettingen | collected 2016-01-27
CTAAGAAAAAAGGCCAACCAGAAATCTCTGGTTGACCTAATAATACGAAATAAAGTCCTAGACTACCTCTGTTTTTATTGAGCTTTTCGTTTCTCATTGACTGGCTATTCATTAAACGCGAAGTTCTGACATTCTGCAGGACACCCCAAATATTCAAATACTCTGCGTGCAGGTTCGTCTATTGGTAAGTACACTTCAATTCCAGGATACATGTGGCTGCTTACAGAAAGATGAATTTGCTTGTAACGAATAGGGACAAAATCGGCCATGGTTCCCATTCTGGCCAAAATGATTTTGGATTGCTCAACTTCATTTGCTGAGTCCTTTGGCTGCATATTCCAATATTTATTGAGGTCGTCGTATTTTCGAAATCTGTCAATTAACTTTTTATACCTATGGTCGTATCGGGAAAACATGTTATTCCTTCTAAAAGCTTGTATCCCATAAATAGCATGAGACTCCCATTGTTCGAACGACTCAGTATCGAAGGTGGAACGGGGCCGAATGGAAAAATCGGAGTTAAAATGAAAATCAACTTTATTCAGCTTGCCATTCATAAAAGAATCATAGGGGATATCAAATAACTGGCGAAACGGCTCATTTAACCCCTTAATATCTAAGGTATGAGTGACGATCATTGCCGGAAAAGGCAGATTACTCATGATCTGCTGCGCTTGCTCCAGCGCCAGCTCCAGAGACCGTCCTTCCAATTCGTAATGGATCGGAAGATAATCGGCGGCGAGGAGAAGATCGTTGCGCTCATCTGAAGTGCACTCCAGATACTCAGCAATATGGATCATCGTTTGCCGATCCGGTATTCGACGAGACCGTCCAACCAATAGATTTTTATATGCAGGACAGGCCTCATCATTAAGCTCCTGCTGAGTAAATCGTTTCAATAACGGGTGAGATTGCTCGGTATATTCCCGCTGGCGTTTCATACGAACAGCTTCAATCTCTCCCAATACGATTTTTAATGTTTTGTGCTGGAAGTCCTCATCCTTGTGCATGGTCATCTCTTTTCAATCCTTTTCATAATGAGGTGTAGTTCTACACTTGGTACACATGATTCCCTACAGTATACTACATTGTGAAAAAGGGGAGCTATTTACAAAGGGTTCTCAATGACAAACATGGAGGAGATCATATGGTTCGTGCAATTGTAACAGATCCGTTTGCTTCAGGATATTTTGCGATAAAGGAAGTTGCCGCCCCACAGGCCCAGCCTTGGGAAGCGATCGTTCAAGTACAAGCCTTCTCTCTTAATCGGGGTGAAGTTGTAGATGCAAGAAATAATGGAGGACAGATCAGACCAGGCTGGGATTTTTCTGGGATCGTCGTTGAGCAGGCTAAAGATGGCACGGGTCCGAAACAGGGAAGCCGTGTCGTAGGCCTTCTCTTGATGGGAGCATGGGCCGAACAGGTTGCTGCTCCTACTTCATTACTGGCTGAATTTCCCGATGATATTACCTTTGCCCAGGCGGCTACTTTACCAGTAGCTGGTCTGTCAGCGCTCTATACGCTTAGAAAAGGAGGAATGCTGCTCGGTAAGCGAATGTTGATTACTGGCTCGACTGGCGGAGTTGGAATTTTTGCACATCAGCTAGCCGCGCAATCTGGAGCTTTTACAGTAGGTGTTGCCAGAACAACGGAAAAAGCCTTACTTGTTCAAGAGGCTGGTGCTAATGAGGTTATTGTTGGAGATACCGCGATTCCATCGGTTGATGCATTTGGACCTTATCATCTAATTATAGATTCAGTAGGTGGTGATACGCTAGCTGCCTTACTGCCTCAGCTTGTGCCAGACGGAATATGTGTATCCATGGGACATTCGTCCTCACCTTACGCAACGATTAATATCAGGGGCTTAGGTGGTAGAACCTTGTATAGCTTCTTTTTAGGAGAGGAGATAAATCGCTATTCGCCGGCGGAAGATCTGAAATTATTAGGTGAATTTGTTTCCAAAGGCCAGTTAGTACCAAGGATCGAAGTGGAGACATCCTGGAAGGAAATTGGAACTATTGCCCAACAACTGATAGATCGGAGGTTCTCCGGTAAAGCAGTGCTCCAAATAAATTAGATGTGAGCTTTCTCATATTTAAAATAACAAAACAGGATTGTATCTTCGGACTAGGCTCCGTCCTGATTTCATATTTAAGCAGCAACCGTTTTCCGGTATTCAATCGGGGGGCGGTTGTTTGTTGTGTTTTGGCTTTAAAACCGGAAATTTTTCTATATTTCATAAAACCTATTTACATACTTGGTTTAAAGCGATATATTAAGTATCAAATTTGAATCATTTTGTGGATTGAACGAGGGGGAAATGAAATCATGAATATCCAAAAAGAGCTCCAAAGAAACAAAAAGCTAGGGCTAGGGGCTATCATGCTACTGGTGCTGGTTTTGCTGGTCACTGCATGCGGCGTGCCGAAAACAGAGAGCGGCACTCAAGGGACAAGCACTGCGGGATCGAATACAACAAACGGAAAAACGGACAATTTAAATCTAAAGGGTAAACGGGTTGCGTTGATCATGGAGTTTAACACGGGCACATTTTCGCAACAGTATGTTCAAGGCGTGGAAGAGGAAGTTAAGAAATTTGGCGGTACGCTGACTAAGTTTGTGGCAGATAACGATAAGGCTAAAATGGCTTCTCTGCTTGATAGTGCGATTAACCAGCAGTTTGATGTCATTTTGACTGATCACGGTGATGCATTGCTGGAGACAGGACTGAAAAAAGCAATTTCCCGCAATATTCCGGTTATCGTGTTCGATGCTGCCGTCAATGTTCCGGGTGCGGTAGTGCTCTCACAGGATGACCAAAGCATGGCTGAGTTGACGCTGGAGCAAATGAAAAAGGATATCGGCGGCAAAGGTAACATTGTGAAAGTATGGGTTGCTGGATTTGCACCGATGGAACGTCGTCAGGTTGCTTATGATGCATTTTTGAAATCCAATCCGGATATTAAAGAAATCGCGACTTTTGGTTCGGCTCAGAATCCTGCATTAGATACGCAAGCCAAAATGGAAGCTGTATTAAAGCAATATCCTAAGGGCGAAATTACAGCCGTCTGGGCGGCTTGGGATGAATTTGCCAAAGGCGCAGCCCGTGCGATCCAACAAGCGGGACGTACGGAAATTAAGGTCTACGGCATTGACATGAGCGACGAGGACCTGCAAATGATCCAGGACCCGAAAAATCCTTGGGTGGCCTCGGCAGCCGTTGATCCAACAGATATCGGGCGCGTACAAGTGCGCTATGCATATCAGAAGCTGCATGGGGATAATCCGGAGGAGAAAGTCGTATTGAAGGCTGTATATGTGCAACGCGAAGCGCTGCCAGATAAGCAAATTTCCACATCCGAGCTGTCCCAATATGTGGAGGGATGGGGTCAAAGTGAGCAGGGATATGAGGATTGGATGAAGGAATATGAAACGTCCAAATAAAATGTTTGCATCATGCAAAAGGCGCGCTTCGGCGCGCTTTTATCATAAGCAGGCGTGAGGGGGCACCATGAGTTCACAAGTATATACATTGGAAATGAAAAAAATCAGCAAACAGTTTGCTGGTGTAGATGCGCTGCGAGCCGTGGATTTTACGGTGCAGGGTGGCGAAATTCACGCTCTGCTGGGTGCCAACGGGGCAGGGAAAAGCACATTGATGAAGATTTTGTCCGGTGCGTATCGTTCCGATCAGGGAGTTATCGTAGTTGGTGGCAAGGAACTAAACATTAGTTCACCGTGGGAGGCCAAAAGGGCGGGAATCCACTGTGTGTATCAGGAGGTTGATTCAGCGCTTGTGCCTCAGTTAACCGTAGCTGAAAACATTGTAATGGATGATTTGTCTGCACCTGATGGTCGATGGTGGGCTGCGCCGGGGGCTATGCGCAGACGAGCGCGTGAGGCATTAGCACGTCTAGAGGTAGATATTGACGTACGACGATATGTGTCTGAACTGACGTTGGCAGAAAAACAACTTGTACTTATCGCACGTATTCTGACACAGCAAGCAAATACCATCATTTTTGATGAGCCTACGGCGCCGCTCAGCGAGGAAGAAACGCGACGTTTGTTCCGTACAATCCATACACTCAAGGATGAGGGAGTTGCATGTATCCTCATCACACACCGATTGCCGGAGGTTATCGAACACAGTGACCGTGTTACGGTGATGCGTGATGGCGAGCGCGTGTTCACGGGACCTGCTTCTGATTTAAGTGTAGGCGACATCGTTACGCATATGCTTGGGAAAACATTTGAAGAGGAATTCCCAAAAACAGAGGTACCGATTGGTGAAACGATATTGGAAGCAAAAGGGCTTCACAAAGGATTACGAGTGCACGGCGTTGATTTACAGGCCCGACGTGGTGAAATTCTCTCTATTGTGGGTCTGGTTGGTGCAGGCAAGACGGAGCTGTCACGACTTCTTACAGGAGCAGACAAGCCGGATAAGGGAGAGCTGACCTTTAAGGGTCGCTCCATTCGATTGAGAGAGCCAGCGGATGCGGTAGCTCGAGGAATTGTGTCCATACCCGAGGAGCGACGTAAGCAAGGGGTGCTAATTGAGGAGAGTGTGGAAAGGAACCTCAGCCTTCCGCTTTTGGACAAGCTGAGTGTCCTTGGTTTCATCAGTCGGCGTAAAGAACGAAATAACGGTAATGGGATTGTCGCCTCTCTCGGTATTAAGACGCCATCGCTCCGTCAGAATGTTAAATATTTAAGTGGCGGGAATCAGCAAAAAGTTGCGATTGGGAAATGGCTGCATTCGGGAGCGGATGTATTTGTTTTTGACGAGCCAACCAAGGGTGTGGATATAGGGGCAAAAAGTGATATTTTCCGTATCATTGGCCAGTTGGCGGAGCAAGGAAAAGCAATCATCTATCTAACCTGTGAATTTGCTGAAGGGATTGGCATTGGTGATCGGATTGCAGTGATGTATGATGGCAAAATTATAAAGGAATTTGCGCGGGGCGAAGTGGAACAGGAACAGCTTCTGTTGTATGCCAGCGGCGGTGAAGAGGTGCATTCATGAAGGAAAAATGGTTAAACGTCTCATTTCGTTACGGTGCCGTAGTTGTCATTATAGGTGTATTGGCGTTTTTTTCATCTACATTACCTTATTTCTGGACTTATGATAATTTAATGGACATTCTTGGCTCAATTGCCATTGTGACTTTCGTTGCCATTGGTGTGACGTTGTCACTTATCGTGGACGGTTTTGACCTGTCGGTGGGAGCTACAGTATCTTTGACAACGGTCGTTTCAGCTTCTTTGATGGTCTGGTATGAGCAGCCTGTTGCGGTGGTCATTATTGTGTCTCTGATTGTCGGCGCTTTGGTAGGACTGTTAAATTCATTATTGATCATTAAATTGCGTATTCCTGATTTGCTCGCAACCCTTGCAATCATGTATATTGTAAGCGGGATTCACAAAACGTACGCTCAAGGCTATACCATATACAATCATATGCAGTTTCCCGATGGCAGCAAGGCGCCGGGGGAGATATCTCCTGCATTTCTTTTGCTGGGGCAAGGTAAATGGTTGGGTATCCCGATTTCGGTTATTTTACTGTTACTGGCTGTGGCGGCGGTGCATGTTTTCTTGACCTATACAAAGCATGGGCGTCAAATGTATGTAACGGGTGGAAATGAGGAAGCTGCTCGTCTGTCGGGCATACGGGTAAAAAAAGTCCGTACTCTGGCCTATGTTGCTTCAGGCGTATTTGCGGCGATTGCCGGTATTTTGTATGCCTCGCGAGTAGGCTCAGGCCAAATTGACGCAGGTTCCCCTTTGCTCATGGAGGCGGTAGCTGCAGTATTCGTCGGTTTTTCGGTCTTTGGTGCTGGTAAACCCAATGTCATTGGTACATTTATTGGTGCGGTATTGATCGGTGTGTTGGTTAATGGATTAACGATGATGAATGTGCAATATTTTGCCCATGATATTGTCAAAGGAGTAGTGCTGGTACTTGCGCTGGCCGTTACTTTTTACGTGTTAAACCGTCGTCGTACTTGAAATTGTCTGTGGACTGTATTACTATAAACCTTGTTCCACGCAAGAAGGGTGCCATAAAACGCCAGTTTCGGCCTATATTGCGGAGGTTAGGTATATTCTATGTATATTTAACGACGAAACGGAAACAGATGATAACATTATGGAAGGCAGTACGCCGCCCGGGTTATTTTATACAGGCGACCTCATATCGGTCATTAACACCGATAACCTTAATGCTGGACTACACTTGAATTGGGAGGTGAATATTATGAATAAAACGGATTTGATCAATCAGGTTTCTGAAAGCACTGAATTGTCCAAAAAGGACGTAACCAAAGCAATCGATGCAGTATTTGAGGCGATCTCTGGAGCGCTGCAAAGCGGAGATAAAGTACAACTGGTAGGTTTTGGTAACTTTGAGGTTCGTGAACGTTCCGCACGTAAAGGACGTAACCCGCAAACAGGAGAAGAAATCGAAATCCCTGCGAGCAAAATTCCGGCATTTAAACCGGGTAAAGCGCTCAAAGACGGAATTAAATAAGATTTCTTACATATTCCCAATGCGCTGAAAAGACCGTGAATTTGATTCACGGCCTTTTCTTTTTGCCCTGTTTACTTCGTGGTAGATGTGCTATGGTCTGAAGAAGAGGAAGCTGTTCTGGCGTTTCGCGAGGCATAAGCGATCAGCACCAGGGGTTTACCCGTTAGCTCAGCAAATTCATGCTCTAGCTGTTGAAGCCGTTCGATTTGGGCAGGGCTGAGATTGGCGGGAAGATAGTTTTTCATCAGATCCGTTCCTTTCTTTAATGGATGGGACTGCACGGATAGTATGGCTCGGGACACGCTAATTGTTGCAGGTAGCTCGGGAAGCATGTAGTTGACAAAACTAGCTTGAATCTCCATCATAAAAAGTATAGCTTCGGCTCTCAGGGAGGAAAAGGACATGGAAGATAATGTGACGGGTAGCAGTGAGTACGTCGTAATTAAAGCGAAAAGCAACGGATGTCAGGTTTTTGGTCTGACTAGAGGTCAGGATACACGCTTGCATCATTCAGAAAAATTGGACAAGGGCGAGGTACTGATCGTCCAATTTACGGATCATACTTCTGCTATTAAAATTCGCGGCAAAGCCGTTGTGATGACTAAGCACGGGGTAGTAGATACTGAGGATTAAAATGCAGGCATAGCCTGCTTTTTTTTGTTGTAGAATGAGAGTGAGGACCTTTACCGTAGCAAACCCACATTATGAGGTAGAGGTCAGGGGAGGCTCTGATGAAACCTTGGATTGTATTCGGTGGCTCCATTCTCATAACCATCGCAGCAGCTGTGTTGCTGCCGTCCTTACAGGTGCTGGACTCGGGAACCGCAGCAGTTCGTGAAACACAGGCGACGATTTCGCCTCAGCAACGGGTGCTGCTGTCGGATGACAATCTGGTGGATACGCTGAACGAGCTGCCGTTGACCACACCGATTGCAAGCGCAAGCTGGGAACATTCAGTCCTGACCCTGGATGTCAAGCTGTCCAAGGAAGAAACTGCCCCACTAGAGATTTATCAAAACATGGCGGAGCTTGCCGCTTTTAGCTTTTACGGAACGACGAATGTACGGCAATTGCTGCTTCGGGTGGTGACGCAGGACGAATGGTCAGGAGAACGGCATTTGCTGCTTGCATCCGATATACGCCGCAACGAGTGGACGAACGAGGCATTGGAACAGCTGAGAAGCCGGGAAGGCGCGGAATTGCCAGAGGATTTGAAATCCCGTTTCCGCATTACAGTAACGCCCATGTGGCAAAACAGGTTTAACGGTGTATATACAGATTAGATGTTTCTGCCGGTGGACCTACAGTACTTTAGTCGCGAATCATTTTAAATTGTGATATAATATAAGGCATTGCAATTATTTGAGTATAGCAGAAAGTCATGTCTCGGAGGCTTAGGATGAAACCGTATCGCGTACCCCAATTAGCAAGGAAATATGTGGAATACGACATGATTCAACAACATACGGAAATGCCGGCTTTTCCTGACAGCCGTACCCGTTTGATGTTTGTGTTTTTGAACCGGAATGCGCAGGAGCTGCATGCCAGTGAGGACGAACTGTACGCATTGGTAACCTCACTTGTGCAGATGGGGCTGGATACGCATGATATGATTGATACTTTATCCGGTATACGGAGCCCGGAGGAGATGCGTTCCAGACAGCTGAAAGTGTTAGCTGGGGACTATTTTAGCAGTCGTTTTTATCAGCTGCTTGCACTGGCAGGCCGCATCACGGCCATTTCGAAGCTGAGTGATGCTGTATGTGAAGTGAACGCAGGGAAAATGAGTTTGTACTGGGGAATGAAGCAATTCCGATTGGATGCAACTCAGTATTTAACTCAGATGGTTCGTTTCAAAAAGGAGCTTTTTTTATCATTCACTTCACTTGTAGCAGAACAGGATCAGGAAATTTGGAAGCAGCTTCTCAACAAATTTGCCCTCTGTGATACCTTGGTGGAGGAATGGGGGAAGCGGACAGAACCGGACAAGTCCCGTTTCGGATATATGTTCTGGCATATTTATGGTAACGGGGACCGGAACGAGCAGGCATTGCTTTCAGATAGTGGTACTGACACTGAAGCATGGCGTAAGCTTGTTCTGAAATACAAAGCCGAGGATGCGATACTGGACAAGCTTCGCACGGCTGTTACACACATCCGGCAGATCCTGTCAGATGATCAAAATACGGGGATCGAGGAATTTGAACGCATGCTTGAGCCTTTCCTGAAGCTGCTAAATAGTCCGCACCCAGTTGTGAGGGAAGGTTAGGTGAACGTGATGGGACCAAGCGACACCAAGCCGAAAGAACAATTCGTTCATGGCGTGTTTGAAAGTATAGCAGGTAAATACGATTTGATGAACGATATACTGAGCTTTCGCAGACATAAGGCTTGGCGGAAATTTACGATGAAAAAAATGAACATGCATCGCGGCGATACGGCAATCGATCTTTGCTGTGGCACATGTGACTGGACGCTTGCGATGGCGCGTGCAAGTGAAAGTGGTCACATCGTAGGACTGGATTTTAGTCAGAACATGCTCAATGTTGGCGAGCGTAAGATTACATCAGAATCCCGTGAAAAGCAAATTAAGCTTGTTCAGGGCAACGCGATGGAACTACCTTTTGAAGATAATTCATTTGATTATGCGACGATTGGTTTCGGTCTGCGCAACGTGCCTGACCTGCGCCAAGTGTTACAGGAGATGCAACGAGTCGTCAAACCTGGCGGGCAGGTCGTATGTCTGGAATTGTCCAAACCTACTTGGCAGCCGTTCAAGGGAATTTACTACACATATTTTCAACACATCTTGCCCATGCTCGGCAAATTGTTCGCCAAACGTTATGAGCAGTATAAATGGCTCCCTGATTCGTTGGCGCTTTTTCCAGGAAGGGATGAGTTGGCTGGCATCTTCCGTGAAGTCGGATTGAAGGATGTTCAGGCTCATTCTCTCACCGGAGGCATTGCGGCATTGCACATTGGAATCAAGGAGAGTCAGCATGTTTAAGAAAATTGCTATTTTTTTGGAAATGATTAAAATTGAACATACGTTATTTGCGCTCCCATTTGCATTCATGGGGGCTGTATTGGGGTCTGTTGTCGTGACAGGCAACCTTCCCTCCTGGCCGCAGATCGGCTGGATCCTGCTAGCTATGGTTGGCGCACGTAGCGCGGCTTTTGGCTTCAATCGTATGATTGACCGGGTGATTGACGGGAAAAATCCGCGCACAGCAGGACGCGCTATCCCAGCGGGGTTGCTCAAATCGAGCGAAGTGGTGATTTTTATTATCGTCAGTTTGGTGTTGTTATTCTGGGCATCATTCAAGTTAAGTCCGCTGGCGTTCAAGCTGTTTCCGCTGGCCTTTTTTATGCTCGTTTTTTATTCTTACACCAAGCGTTTCACTTGGCTTTGCCATATTGTACTTGGTCTGACCATTGGTTTGGCGCCACTAGGCGCGTGGGTTGCAGTAACGGGACAAATAGATTTGACCGCTATCGTACTATATCTCACGATTGCATTTTGGACGGCGGGATTTGATGTAATTTATGCTTGTCAGGATATAGATTTTGACCAAAACGAAGGAGTTTATTCTATTCCTGCCCGTTTTGGTGTAGCAGGTGCGCTGAACATCGCTCGGGCATTCCACGTCATTACGGCGATCGGATTTATTGTACTGTTCTTTATTGCAGATTTAAGCTGGTGGTATCTGGCGGGCATGATTATTTCGTACATTATTTTATTTTATGAACACTATATCGTATCTCCAAAAGATTTGAGTCGTTTGCAGACGGCATTCTTTACTATGAACGGTGTACTTAGCACTGTCGTATTTGCCTTTACACTGATTGATTTGGTGGTGCGTCAATACTAATGAATAATCAGGTGAGCGGACATCAAGGCAAACGAATCGTTATTGGCATTACAGGCGCGAGCGGAAGCATTTATGGTGTGCGACTGGTAGAGACTCTGCTGGACTTGCAATACACAGTTCACCTGATCGTTTCCAATGCTGGCTGGCGGGTGTTGAAAGAGGAGTTGGGCTGGAATGTGACTGACCGGGAAGGGGCTTTGAATGAACAATTCGGAGGCCGTCCCGGTTCTCTTGTATACCATCCGTTCACAGATATTGGAGCTTCGATTGCGAGCGGCTCTTATTTGGTGGATGCGATGATTATCATGCCATGCTCGATGGGGACGTTGTCAGCAGTAGCACACGGTTCGTCCGATAATCTCATGGCGAGGGCAGCGGACGTGATGATGAAGGAAGGTCGTCCGCTGATCCTTGTGCCTCGTGAGACACCTCTACATGCCATTCATTTGGAAAACATGCTTAAGCTTGCGAGACTCGGCGTCAAGATGATTCCGGCTATGCCGGCTTTTTACTTTCATCCCAAGACGCTGGATGATATTGTGCTGTTCCTCGTAGGCAAAGTATTGGACAGCTTGCGTATAGAACATCAACTGTTTACGAGATGGGGGGATTCCGATGCCGACACCGGACACCAAGACAATCACAATCGGAAAAATTAAATATACAAACGCTTGGCCTATTTTTCATTTTTTTAATCCTTCTAAGCTTCTCCATTCGGCGGAGATGGTTTCTAAAGTTCCGGCTGAATTAAATCAAGGTATGCTGAATGGGAGTTTGGATATTAGTGCGATGTCCTCCTTTGCGTATGCATCGGGTGCTGAGGAAATGCTATTGTTGCCAGATTTATCCGTCAGTGCAGATGGTCCTGTGCAATCCATTTTACTATTTTCACGCAAGCCGCTGGACGAAATCAAAAACGGAACCATTGCACTTACGAATACGTCTGCTACATCCGTGAATTTGTTGAAAATTTTGATGCAAAAGGCATGGGAAGGACAACCTTCCTATTTTGACTGTGAACCGGATCTTGACTTGATGCTGGAACAGGCAGATGCAGGGCTATTGATTGGAGATCACGCGATTAAGGCATCTTGGCGAAGTGAAGATCTGTATGTTACGGACCTCGGAGAAGAGTGGAAGCGCTGGACGGGCTACAGTATGACTTTTGCTGTATGGGCAGTACGACGTGCTGTTGCTGCTCAGAATCCTGCCGCGGTGGCTGAAATTGCGAGTGCGTTCCGCGCAAGCAAGCAGCGTAGTCTGTCGGACCTGACGCCTGTTATTTCTGAAGCATGCGAGGAAATTGGAGGTCTGCGAGATTATTGGGAGCGCTACTTTACTAATCTGTGTTATGATTTTGGAGAGAAGCAACAACAAGGTTTAGAGCTTTATTTTCAGTATGCGCATGAACTGGGGCTGCTTGACCGACGAGTGAAGCCGCTTCTCTGGAGTGACAATACGCTGACACGGGTGAAAGAATGAAACGATTGGATTTGTTTGGTTTATTAAAGAAGGATATGAACTTTATAGAAGAAGAGTTGTACCGCAGTATCGACAGTACGGAGCCGTTGATTAATGATACGTCGCTTCATCTGCTTAAAGCAGGGGGCAAGCGTTTGCGTCCCGTATTTGTATTGCTGGGAGGCAAGTTTGGAGAATATGATCTGGACAAGCTCAAGCGTATAGCGGTACCTCTAGAACTGATTCATTCTGCCTCTCTCGTTCACGACGATGTGATTGACGATGCGGAAATGAGACGCGGTCAACCCACCGTGAAGTCCAAATGGGACAATCGGGTGGCTATGTACACCGGAGACTACATATATGCACGTGCGCTGTCTATTGCTGCTGGACTGCCGAATCCCGACATTCACCGGGTACTGTCTAAAGCGCTGGTGCAGATGTCCATTGGTGAAATGGAACAGATTCGTGATTTTTTTAATGTGGATCAGAGTGTGCGTAATTATTTGCTTCGCATACGGCGCAAAACAGCATTGTTGATTGCGGTTAGCTGCCAGTTGGGAGCTATGGCTGCAGGGGCACGGGAAAGTATCAATTCCCTGCTGTACAGCTATGGCTATAACGTAGGTATGGCTTTTCAAATTCAGGATGATCTGCTCGATCTGTGTGGCACGGAAAAAAAGATTGGCAAGCCGCCGGGCAGCGATATGAGACAGGGGAATATTACGCTTCCAGTGATTTATGCGCTCGAACAGCCTGAGCTGCGTGCAGATCTACTGGCTGAAATCCGCCGCATTCAGGATGGGGATGGACAAGGAGATGCACGCAAAGCGGTGGATATGATCAAAAAAAGTGAAGGAATCGCTAAAGCTGAAATTCTCGCCGACCGATATATTAATAAAGCGCTAAACGCGCTGGACTTACTACCGGATGTCAAAACAAAAAAGACGCTACGCGATATTGCTCATTTTGTAACACGCCGCTCCTACTAAAGTTGTGTTTTGGGTTTGCTGTGACAAAATACTTTAACCGTTTCCAAGCTTTCTGTTACAATACAGTTTAGTACTGTATAAATACATTAGATTGGATTGGGAGTGAGCCGATGGATCGTACTTTTTTGATGGTTAAACCGGATGGTGTACAACGTGGACTGATTGGACGTATCATCAGTCGTCTGGAAGACAAAGGCTTCAAAATGGCGGCTGGCAAGCTTGTGCAAGTATCAAGAGAACAGGCAGAACGGCATTATGCAGAGCATGTGGGCAAGCCTTTTTTTGAAGAGCTTGTAGGCTTTATCACATCAGGCCCTGTGTTTGCTATGGTATGGGAAGGGGATAACATCGTTACGCTCTCCCGCTTGTTGATTGGTAAAACACAAGTAACCGAAGCTCTTCCGGGCACAATTCGTGGAGACTTTGCAGCACATACACCGTTTAACCTCATTCATGGTTCAGATTCACCGGAGAGCGCAGAGCGCGAGATTGCAAATTTTTTCTTGCCGGAAGAATCCGTTCGGTATGAAAAAAGTGTGGCGACCTGGGTATAAGTTTAATTACGTATGAAGAAGGATGGTAGCATGACGGATATGGAACTGGGTCAGACGGACCCCGATTACACAGCGTTTATCCGCAAAATCAAGGACAGCACAGGTATTGATCTTGCACAATACAAAGAAGCACAGATGAAAAGGCGGTTAACTACGCTTCGCAACAAAAACGGGTTTCCCAGTTTTGTTTCTTTTTATGATGCCATGATGAAGGAAAAACCTCTATTCTATGAATTTCTGGATCGGATGACGATCAATGTTTCGGAATTTTGGCGAAATCCCAATCGGTGGGAAGTGCTGCGGGATACAATCTTGCCACAACTGCTTGTAGGAAAGCAGAAGCTTAAGCTGTGGAGTGCGGCCTGCTCGACTGGTGAAGAGCCTTATAGCCTGGCTATGGTTCTCGACGGTAAAGGGATTTTAGGAAATTGCTCCATTACAGCTTCCGACATTGATGATGGTGCATTGGCAAAAGCCAAGGAAGGTAAATATTTGGAGCGTTCGCTCAAGGATGTACCTGAGCAGGTAGCTAGCAAATATTTCAAGCCGGATGGTGCGATGTATCGAATTGATGACCGTTTGAAACAAGCCGTGAAATTTCAAAAGCAAAACTTGCTACTGGATCGGTTTGAGGATGGCTATGATCTCATCATCTGTCGAAATGTAATGATTTATTTTACAGAAGAGGCCAAACATACGTTGTATCAAAAGTTTGCAGCCAGTCTTCGTCCCGGCGGTGTGTTATTTGTCGGTAGCACAGAGCAAATCTTTTCTCCTAACCAATATGGTCTGGAATCGACGGAAACCTTTTTTTATCGTAAAAAAGCATAAGCCTGCATATATCATCCAAAGTTTTGTAGGAACTTATTTATATCTTTGAGTAATTGATGGTTGGCTTATCAGCAAAGCACGTCCTTTAGCTCCTTTGGCTAAGAGGCGTGTTTTTGTTTATCTGCATACACGTGGCTTTTCTTGTCAAAGAAAGGTGCGTATACTATAATGAAGCACAGTTAAAGGTTTTAGCGATGCACAGTTTAACAGTTTAAAGGGGGAACGCGTCATGAGTTTACGTTATTTAACCGCGGGGGAAACGCATGGTCCCCAGCTAACTGCCATTGTAGAGGGTATGCCGAGCAATTTAAAATTGGATTTTGAGGAATTGAATTTTCAGCTGCACCGTCGTCAGAAAGGATATGGACGGGGTCGGCGTATGCAGATTGAAAAAGATACGGCGAAAATTGCCGGAGGCGTACGTCACGGCTATACCACGGGGGCACCGATTGCGCTGGTTGTGGAAAATAACGATTGGAAGCACTGGCAGAACATTATGAATATTGAGCCTATTGAAGGCAGTGATGAGGAAAAACGTCGGGTTCACCGACCACGTCCGGGTCATGCGGATTTGAATGGCGGAATGAAATACAACCTGAAGGATCTTCGTAACGTGCTGGAGCGCTCCAGTGCACGCGAAACAGCAATTCGTGTGGCATGCGGCGGTTTGGCCCGTCAATTGCTGGCTGAGTTCGGAATCAAGGTGGCAGGTCAGGTCATCCGCATTGGGGAAATCGAAGCTCCTTACCGTGATCTGCCGATTGATGAGCTGATTGCCGTGACAGAAGCCTCCTCGGTGAGAGTAACCGATCCAGAAACCGAAAAGAAAATGGAAGCATATATTGATCTGATCAAGCAAGAAGGTGATTCAGTCGGTGGGGTAGTGGAATGTATTGTAGAAGGTGTTCCGATTGGTCTGGGCAGTCATGTACAGTATGATCGGAAGCTGGATGCACGTATTGCACAAGGCGTCATGTCGATTAATGCATTTAAAGGCGTGGAAATCGGCATTGGCTTTGAAGCAGGAGAATTGCGCGGTTCACAGGTGCATGACGAGATCCTATATGATGAGGAACGTGGATATCACCGTCGTACCAATCGTTTGGGTGGTTTTGAGGGTGGCATGACGAATGGAATGCCAGTTGTGGTTCGTGGCGTAATGAAGCCGATTCCCACACTTTACAAACCTCTGCAAAGCGTCGACATTGATACAAAGGAAGCGTTCACTGCACAGGTTGAGCGTTCGGATGCATGTGCAGTACCCGCGGCTAGCGTAGTCATGGAGCATGTGGTAGCTTGGGAGATTGCGAAAGCTTTGCTAGAAAAATTCGGCGGGGATTCGATTGAAGAGATTCGTGCGAATATTGCATCCTACGAAGAACAACTGGGGCGGTACTAAGATGAGTACGCTGACGGTACAGCTTGGGGAACGTTCTTATCCTATTCATATCGGACGAGGGCTTTTACATCGAGCCGGAGAGTTGTTGAAGGAACGAGGAATTGCGCAAAAAAGCCCGTTGTTGATTGTTTCTGACGAAAATGTAGCGGGATTCTACTTGGCAACATTGGAGAGCAATCTTCAGGCATCTGGCTACAAGACAGTGTCCTTTGTCGTTAAGCCAGGTGAAACCTCCAAGTCGCTTGCTGTATTTGAGCAGGTCATAACAGCAGCCATTGAGGGCGGCTTGGATCGCAATTCAGCCGTTATTGCACTTGGTGGTGGTGTGGTGGGCGATTTGGCTGGATTTGTGGCGGCTTCTTATATGAGAGGTGTCAAGTTTGTACAGATCCCCACTACGATCCTTGCCCATGACAGTAGCGTGGGCGGTAAGGTTGGCATCAATCATCCTTTGGCGAAAAATATGATAGGAGCCTTCCATCAACCGGAACTTGTATTGTATGACGTAGATACGTTGTCAACATTACCTCCTCGTGAGGTATCTGCGGGGCTTGCTGAAATGATCAAGCATGGCTTGATCTGGGATGCTGATTTCGCCCAGTGGTGCCGTGACCATGCGACTGATTTACTTGCGCTGGATGCGACAGCTCTGGAGTACGGTCTGGAAAAGGGATGTTCCGTAAAAGCCGAAGTGGTGTCGCGCGATGAACGAGAAAATGATTTGCGCGCTATTCTAAACCTAGGTCATACGATTGGTCATGCGATTGAAGCCATTGCGGGATATGGTGAGTTTTTACACGGGGAAGCCATTTCTATTGGTATGGTCGGCTCCGCACTTTTGGGCGTGAAGCTGGGAGCAGATCCTTCTTTGGCAGATGAAACGAAGGATATGTTGTCTTCGCTACGGCTACCGACCTCCCTTCCGTCACATCTCGATACAGATCGGCTGCTGGACGCGATGATGCATGACAAAAAGTTCAAAGAAGGCAGCATTACTTTTGTCGTCCCACGTAGCATCGGGCACGTGGAGGTTGTGAAGGATATTTCCGTCTCTTACATCCGACAAGTTATTGAACAGTTAAAAGAGGGGGCGTAACGATGTACAATCGGGGAATTCGTGGCGCGACGACCGTAGTGAATAATGAAGAAAACGAAATTTTGGAAGCAACATGCCAACTACTGGAGGAAATTGTATCCTACAATGAAATTCAGCCGGAGGATATTAGTAACGTATGGATTACGGTGACCCATGACCTGGATACTGCCTTTCCAGCCAAGGCCATTCGTCAGCTTGATGGCTGGGATATGGTTCCGCTCATGTGTGCATTAGAAATTCCTGTGGCAGGCAGTTTACCCAAGTGCATCCGTTTGATGGTACAGGTGAACACCGATAAATCCCAGCGGGAAATTAAACATGTATATTTGAACGGAGCGCAGGCGTTAAGACCGGATCTGGCTTCCCAAGGGAAATAAGCGCCCGTTTTTAAAGTTGATGGTTGCCAAAGTAACATCCCATGAGATATAGTGTGTGTAGCAGAGTTAAGTAGAGTAGAGTTAGCCAGAGACAGAGTTGAGATGAGAAGAGTGCAGCCTTAGCCAATTCCATATGAGATTACAGAGACCGGCGGTAGCAGGTAAGCTTTTGTCTATGAAGAGATATTCTTCTACAGAGAAGCTTATTTGAGGTAACCTGCGTGGTTATACAAAAGGGATGAGTGTATACTTATCTATTTGCTGTAGTCATTTACATATGGAGCATTCTTATAATTTCAATAACTGACAGCCTCTACCTTACCGGTAGAGGCTTTTTTATATTCTCTCCTTTGGTTCTGCGCCAATTTGGAAAGGAAGTGATCTCATGTTAACGCCGCATGTGGAGCAAGTGATAACGATGGCGAATGAATTTAACCTGATTCCTGTGTACAAAAAAGTGCTGGCTGATATGGAGACGCCGATTCGGATTTTCCGTCGGTATGCCGAGCGGGACCGTGCCTTTCTGCTAGAGAGTGTAGAGGGAGGAGAACAGTGGGCGCGACATTCATTCATCGGTACAGATCCGTTTCTAATGGTCTCGGGTAAAAAGGGACGTTTGATATTGGAACAACACGGTAAACGGCAAATATTAAACGACAAGCCGATTGAAGCGCTCAAAGCATTGCTTCGTAAATACCGTAGTCCGAAACTGAAAGAAATGCCTCCATTTACAGGCGGGGCTATCGGATTTTTTGGATATGACCTGCTTCAATATTATGAAAAGCTACCAGAGCATTCGGTAGATGATTTGAATATGGATGATATTCGTTTTATGTTCTGCGATCAAGTCATTGTCTTTGATCATGTGAAACAGCAAATTTTGCTGGTTGGCAATGTTCATGTAGGCGAAGGGTTCCGCGATGAGGACATTCGTGCTGCTTATGCTGACGTGGAACGCAAGTTGGAGGAAACGGCACAGTATTTGCGCAAGCAGGCCCCACCGGAGCGATTAGGATCAGCCTCCATTCCTGATGATGTGGAACTGGGTGAGATCCAATCCAATGTGACGAAGGAACAGTTTATATCAAACGTAGAGCAGGCGAAGGAGTATATCCGCTCCGGTGATATTTTTCAGGTTGTACTATCCCAGCGTTTTCACATTGATACAGAGGCCTCACCTTTACAGGTATACCGCGTGCTGCGCACGATGAACCCGTCGCCATATATGTATTATTTGAAAATGGATGACGAGATCATCGTAGGCACTTCGCCTGAGGCACTCGTCAAGGTGGAAAACGGCCGGGTAGAAACCCGTCCTATTGCAGGAACGAGACCGCGTGGGGTAACGGAGACAGAAGATATGGCACTTGCTGAAGAACTGTTAAACGATGAAAAAGAGCGTGCAGAACATCTGATGCTGGTCGATTTGGGAAGAAATGATTTGGGCCGTGTATCACAGTTTGGCACAGTCAAATGCGATACGTTCATGGAGATTGAACGCTATTCCCATGTCATGCACATTGTATCCAATGTGTCAGGTGAGCTACGGGAGGACAAAGATTTCTTCGATGCTTTCCTGTCTTGTCTGCCAGCCGGCACCGTATCGGGGGCTCCGAAGCTACGAGCCATGGAGATTATTGCTGAGTTGGAGCGGGAAGCACGCGGACCCTATGCAGGGGCGATTGGATATTTAGGCTTCTCAGGCAATATGGACGCTTGCATTACGATTCGCACGATTGTGTTTAAAAAGAACCGGGCCTATGTCCAGGCAGGCGCTGGAATTGTGTGGGACTCGGTTCCGGAAAGCGAGTATCAGGAGACGGTGAACAAAGCGAAGGCATTGCTGAAGGCAATCCGTACGGCAGAAGTGATGTTCCCGGCAACGACACAGCCCTATAACAGCGTCATCAACCAGGATTATTTGTACACTCCGTAACACACAAAAATCTGATTTTGAGGAGGAGACGACAATGGAACGACATGACATGATGCAAGTGGGGTTAAGCCGGATCATTGAGGGACAGCACCTTTCGCGTACGGAGGCCCGTAGCGTAATGGAACAGATTATGAGTGGAAGTGCTACACAGGCGCAAATTGGCGGGCTGCTGACGGCTCTTCGCCTCAAAGGGGAAACGGTAGATGAAATCACTGGTTTTGCCGAGGCTATGCGTAGCTACGCTAGTCCAGTGCAAGCTGAAGAAGGCAGCGGTCGTCTGCTGGACACATGTGGAACCGGAGGTTCGGGGATTCACAAGTTTAATATTTCCACGATATCCGCGATCATCGCAGCTTCGGTGTCTGTACGGGTAGCAAAGCATGGCAATCGTTCTGCAAGTGGCCGTGCCGGGAGCGCTGATGTCCTGGAGGCATTGGGAGTCAACATTCATTTGACGAGTGATCAGGCTAGGTCATGTCTGGACCGAATCGGCATCTGCTTTTTATTCGCACAGCTGTATCATCCGTCTATGAAGCATGCCGCCGCGCCGCGCCGCGAGCTGGGTGTGCGGACGGTATTCAATATGCTAGGTCCTTTGACGAATCCGGCTGGTGCGGATCGGCAGCTTTTGGGCATTTATGACGCCAACAAAACGGAAGTCATTGCCGAGGTATTGAACCAGCTCGGCTCCAAACGGGCCATGGTTGTCAGTAGTCTGGATGGGCTAGATGAAATTAGTATTTCAGCTGCGACACGAGTATCCGAACTGAAGGACGGCAAGGTTCACACGTTCGAGCTTCATCCGTCGGATCTGGGCTTGCAGACGCATTCTCTTGATCAAGTGCTGGGCGGCGACGCACAGGTTAACGCAGATATCATACGACGAATTTTAAACGGAGAGCATGGGGCTTATCGGGATGTTGTGTTAGCGAATGCAGGAGCGTGCATTTATGTATCAGGTGCAGCGACTACCTTGACGGACGGAGTAGCACGAGCGGCAGAAGCCATTGACTCAGGACTGGCAATTTCCAAGCTGGATCAATTAATACAGGCAACGGGGGAATATCAATATGTATCTTGACAAAATTGTGGTGACGAAGCGACAAGAAGTGGAGCAGCTTAAGGAGCATTTTCAAATAAGTAAGGCTGAACGATTAATTGCTGATTTACCTGCGACGAGAGGATTCGAAAATGCGATCGCGAGCAGACGCAATCGTCCGCTCGGACTGATTGCTGAGGTGAAGAAGGCTTCCCCATCCAAAGGGTTGATTCGACCAGATTTCCATCCGGTGGACATTGCACGTGCATATGAGGGAGCAGGAGCGGATTGCATTTCTGTACTGACAGATGTGACGTATTTTCAGGGGAGCCCTGAATATTTACAGCAAATTCGCGATCAGGTGAAGATTCCGCTGCTGCGAAAGGATTTTATCATTGATGAACGGCAAATATATGAAGCTCGTCTGCTGGGAGCGGATGCGGTGCTGTTGATTGCCGCTATCCTGGAACCGCGTGTATTAGGGTCCTTTTTACAGATCGCCAAGGACCTCGGGCTGGACGCATTGGTAGAGGTGCATGACAGTGAGGAGCTTAAAGCGGTGCTGGAGCTGGGGACAGCAACCTTAATTGGCGTAAATAACCGAAATCTGCGGACATTCGAGACTCGTCTCCAGACGACAGAGGAGCTGATCTCACTAATTCCTAAAGGGGTTACGTTCATCAGTGAGAGCGGAATTGCGGGACCGGAAGATGTTAATTATCTGTATTCGGTAGGTGCACACGGTATCTTGGTGGGGGAGCATCTGATGCGCAAGGAAGATGTAGGACAGGCTGTAGCCGAATTGATGGACGGGGTTAAAGCATGAACAAAACGGGCGTAAAAATTTGTGGACTTCAAAGCGTTGAAGTGCTAAAATCTATGGTAAACTTACCGGTCGATTATATAGGTTTTGTGTTTGCTGACAGCAAGCGCCGGATTAACGGCGTACAGGCTGGAAAGCTGCTTCGCGTATTAGATGAATGGACCTCAGGCAGCAGACCGCGCAGCGTGGGTGTATTTGTGAACCCTGGTGATGCACTGTTAAATGATGTGATGGAGAAAGCACCCTTGGATGTCATACAGCTGCATGGACAGGAGAGTCCGCGGCGCTGTCGGGAAATTAGGGAGCATTTTGGTATACAGGTATTCAAGGCATGGTCTGTGGACAGTCAAGGACAAACAGAACGCTCGGCGGACGAATTGGATGCCTATGTCGGGACAATTGACGCTTTATTGCTGGATACATACGATCCCCTGTATGGCGGCGGCTCCGGAAAAACGTTTGCGTGGGATCGAATTCCTGCCTATCAGGCTTGGACCCATCAACATGGAATTCCTTTGTTTGTAGCCGGCGGGTTGACTGCCGATAATGCGGAAAAGCTGGTTCATGAGTATCATCCCGATGGGCTGGATGTATCCAGCGGTGTAGAGACGAACGGAGTCAAGGACATTGCAAAAATCACAGCATTTGTGGAAAGGGTGAAGCAGGCATGACACAATTACCTGATAACAACGGACGTTTTGGAACATTTGGAGGACGTTTTGTACCGGAAACGTTGATGAACGCACTGATTGAATTGGAGGAATCCTACCGTAAGTACGCGGATGATCCCGAGTTTAAAGCAGAGTTGAACGGGCTCCTTAAGGACTATTCTGGTCGGGAAACGCCGCTTTATCATGCGGAGCGTCTGAGTCAGCATTTGGGTGGGGCTAAAATTTACTTGAAGCGCGAAGATTTAAATCATACCGGTGCCCACAAAATCAATAATGCATTAGCTCAGGGACTGCTGGCGAAGCGTATGGGGAAACAGAAGGTCATTGCTGAAACAGGCGCAGGACAGCATGGTGTCGCGACAGCGACTGTGGCTGCGTTGCTCGGATTGGAATGCAAGGTGTTTATGGGCGAAGAGGATACTGTGCGCCAGCAGCTTAACGTCTTTCGGATGCAGCTTTTGGGTGCAGAGGTCATTCCGGTGACATCAGGTACACGTACACTTAAGGATGCAGGGAATGAAGCTTTGCGTTACTGGGTCAGCCATGTCCATGATACGTTCTATATTTTGGGTTCAGCTGTCGGCCCGCACCCGTATCCGATGATGGTGCGGGACTTCCAACGTGTGATTGGTGATGAAACACGTCGCCAGATCCTAGAGAAGGAAGGCAGACTTCCGGATGTCATCGTGGCAGCGATCGGTGGCGGAAGCAATGCCATCGGCATGTTTTATCCTTTTATTGAGGATCAGGGTGTCGCTTTGATTGGCGTGGAGGCCGCTGGAAAAGGTGTCGAAACGGAATTCCATGCAGCTACGATGACCAAGGGAACACAAGGGGTCTTCCAAGGCTCTATGAGTTATCTGCTTCAGGATGAGTACGGACAAGTGCAACCTGCGCATTCCATCTCGGCTGGATTAGATTATCCAGGTGTTGGACCGGAGCATTCATACCTGAAAGATATTGAGCGGGCCAAATATGTTCCGATCACGGATCAGGAAGCGCTGGACGCGCTTCAGCTCCTCTGCCGTACCGAAGGAATACTTCCTGCATTAGAGTCGGCACATGCTGTTGCGCAGGTCGTCAAGCTGGCACCTACGTTGACGGCAGATGATATTATCGTTATTTGTTTGTCTGGACGCGGGGATAAAGATGTGGACTCCATTATCAAGTATTTGGGAGGAAATCCGTCATGAATTTAATTGATCAGGCGTTTGGTCGCCTTAAAAATGAAGGCAAAACGGCATTAATTCCTTTTCTGACGGTAGGCGACCCGGATGTGGATACTACAATAGAGATCATTCGGCAGTTAGAGTCGGCCGGAGCCGACATATTGGAACTGGGTGTACCCTATTCCGACCCGCTGGCTGACGGTCCTGTAATTCAGCGCGCGTCTGAGCGTGCGCTGAAACGGCAAATTTCCATCCGCACGTGCATGGAGACAGCTTCTCTGGCTAGGGCGGCAGGTTCAAGCCTGCCTTTTATTCTGTTCACGTATTATAACCCTGTATTACAGATGGGTATGGATACTTTCTTTGCAGGCTTGCAGGAGCACGGTATCAGCGGTCTGATTATTCCAGACCTTCCGCTTGAGGAAGCGGAGGAGCTGGGAGGACGGGCAGCAGAGGTGGGTGTGCATCTGATTCCTCTGGTGGCTCCAACTTCTGAACAGCGGATCGAGCGAATTGTCCGTCAGGCCCGAGGATTTGTATACTGTGTATCCTCGCTGGGTGTAACTGGGGAAAGAGCCTCCTTTTTTGAAGGTATAGAGGGCTTTATCGCGCAGGTCAAACGGCATACGGATATTCCGGTAGCGGTCGGTTTTGGGATCTCTACTCAAGAGCAGGTAGCCCGGTTTTCAAACATTTGCGATGGAGTTGTGGTCGGCAGTGCTATTGTACGTCAGGTGGAAGAAGCCATTCCATTGCTGAATGATTCTGCGCGCAGGCAAGAAGGTCTTTTGCAAATTCATAATTTTGTGGCACAATTAAAGCAGTAATGGCTGTCAAAATAGAAAGTAATAAATATGTTCTGATTGGATAGAGGAGGTAGGGGCATGCAACCTAAACCGCATATTGTACATTTGCCAGTATATCAGCCCGGTAAACCGATTGAAGACGTAAAACGTGAGCTGGGACTCGATGAAGTCATCAAGCTCGCTTCGAATGAGAATCCGTATGGTAGCTCTCCCAAAGTGTTGCAGGCCATTCAGCAGGAGTTTGCCAACATTAGTGTATATCCTGACGGAAGTGCCGTAGCTTTGACACAGGCACTAGCTAAACGGACGGGTTTAAAAGAGGAACAGTTTATCTATGGCTGCGGATCTGACGAAATTATTGCGTTGATTACGCGTGCTTTCCTCCTTCCCGGGGAAGAAAGCATTATGGCCGATCAGACATTTTCCGTATACAAAAGTAATGTGGAAATTGAGGGAGCGGTTGCAGTTGAGGTGCCTTTGCGTGACGGTGTACATGATTTGGATGCTATGCTGTCTCACATCAATGACCGTACAAAAATTATTTGGATCTGTAATCCAAATAACCCGACGGGCACGATTGTACCTGAAGCAGAGCTAATTGCGTTTTTGGACCAAGTACCAAAGCACATCATGGTTGTTCTGGATGAAGCCTACGCCGAGTTTGTGACGGATCGCTCGTATCCCGACGGCATTCGTTTGTTGCCAGCGTATGAAAACCTGGTTGTACTACGCACCTTCTCCAAAATCTATGGGCTTGCTTCGCTGCGCATTGGTTATGGTATGGGAGCCGAGTCAATCATTCGCTTGATAAATCAGGTTCGTGAGCCGTTTAATACATCACGGGTAGCGCAGGCTGCGGCCATTGCTGCCTTGGAAGATCAGGAATTTGTTCAAGAATGCCGGGATCGTAATGCAGAGGGCAGAGCTTATTTGCAAAATGAGCTCAAGCGTCTGGGGCTGGAGTCTTTCCCGGCACATGGTAATTTTATTATGCTGGATGTACGTCGTCCATCCGGTGAGATATTCCAGGAGTTGCTTCGTAAAGGTGTGATCATTCGCGCAGGTCATCATAAATATCCGACATATATTAGGGTGTCGGTTGGATCACAGCCGCAAAATGAGTTGTTTATTCGTGTGCTGGAACAGGTCCTGGGGGCGGAAGCGGCGAAAGTACGCCTATAATTTCCGCAGATGGGATTTGATAATTGATGAAGATTGCCATTTTCGGCGTGGGACTGATTGGTGGGTCCCTCGCACTTTGTTTTAAAGGGAAGCCGGATATTACTGTTGTCGGCCATGCCCATCTCCCTGAATTGATGGAACCGATGTTAAGCCGTGGTGTCGTGGACATCGCGACTCTTTCGGCTGAAGAAGCGGCAGAGGATGCCGATTTTATTTTTTTATGCGTACCTGTGGGCTTATTGGAGCATTATCTCGAACTGTTAAGCAAGCTACCGCTTAAAACGGGTTGTATTATTACTGATGTAGGCAGCACGAAATCGGCAATTGCCAAAAAAGCATCAGAAATTTCTTTGCGCAACGCTTACTTTATCGGTGGTCATCCGATGGCCGGTTCGGAGCGTTCCGGTGTAAAGGCTGCTTCCGCATTGTTATTTGAAAACGCATATTATGTGCTTTCCCCGGCAGAGGGTGTGCCTGAGGAAGCATACAGTTCACTGGAACGTTTATTAAAATATACTAGTGCTCATGTTGTGCGTGTCCAACCTGATATGCATGATGATATTGTCGGTGCGATTAGCCATCTTCCGCACATTATTGCAGCAGCGCTGGTGAATCAGGTGCGAAAGCACAATGATGAAAATCCGTTGTACCGTACATTGGCTGCGGGCGGGTTCCGTGATATTACACGGATAGCCTCTAGTGATCCGGTTGTGTGGCGGGACATCTTACTGAGCAATCGTGAAGTTTTACTAGGTCTGTTGGAAGAATGGAACGAACAGATTGAGCGTTTTACCCATTTACTGAGAATACAAGACGGTGAGGGAATCGCTGACGAGTTTTTGACAGCTGGGCACTTCCGCAGTGAACTGCCAGAGCGTCGCAAAGGAGTTATCGTCTCCACATTTGATCTGTATATTGATGTACCGGATACCCCAGGGATTATCGGGCGAATTGCTATGGAACTGGGGAATCACAGCATTAATCTGAGCAATATGCAAATCATTGAAAGCCGGGAGGATGTCCCAGGCATCATGCGGCTTTCCTTCCGTCAAGAGCAGGATTGGGAGCGTGCCAAGACTCTGCTGGATTCGATGGGGTATAAAGTGGTGGTGTGAAGGGTGGAGAAAGTATGAGTGTTCGTTAAGGAGGTACACCGCTCCGCGATCCATTTGATCTTACGATCGCTGTTGCAGGGGGATTCTCTGGACTTTTTAAATTATCTAAAGGTAAGAATCCCCCTGCAAAGGCGAACGCTACGCTTCTCTAGATTCAAATGGATCGCTGCGCTACGGATCGCCTTAAAAGTACTATGCTTTCTGGGAGTGAAATAATAGGAAAAGTTTTAAAGCGGGTGAAGAAACTTTCGCCCGCTTTTTTGTTATTTGAAGAACAAATGAGACAATCCTTCTCACTAATTATTATTAAAGAACACAAAAAAAGACCACCCGGGTAAAGCCCCGGGTGGTAGCTACTTTTAGTGAAGTAGCTGAGTAGGATAGGAGTGGAGAGAAACCATACTGTACTTTTATTATATGTATACGTTTTCATTTTGTCAATAATTTTTTTGAAGCGTTTTCTTTTTGTGTTTTTTTCCTTATTGATGTATTTGAATAGAACATTTTCAATGGGGTTGTCATTTAATCTTGAAAAAATTTAAAATCCCCTGAAAAGCTGTATAAATGAATCAGGTGCCAGCGTTAGGGAGGCATTGATAGAAATCGTGGGGATTTTGGACTTTTTTACTGACGGACATTTTGTGGTACAATGGGTAAGTCCATTTTGGATGTTGAATATTGTTGGGGATAGCACCGTTAATGTTGGCACTACATAGGGTAAGAAAATAACAAATGTTCCATGATGCTGTTTCATCCATTTGCGCAGAGGGCGCAACTTTTTTTGACCTGTTCGGTATATATAGACAGAATCGAACGGGAAAACAGCACATGTATGGGCGAGGAGGGTCTCACTCGGATGATGACAGATTCCCAGATGATTCAGGAAATCAAACAAGGTAATGTTGAGGTTTATTCAGAATTAATGAGGCGGCACCAACGTAAAATTTTAGCTTTTGTTTATCATATGCTGAAAAGTTCGAACCTGGAAATGATTGCTGAGGACTTGTGCTCAGAAACGTTTTATAAAGCGTATCGGAGCCTACACTCTTTTCGCGAGGTAGACGCATCGTTTTCCACTTGGTTATATACGATTGCACGCAATACGGTGCTAAGTGAGCTTCGCAAGCACCGTAGCGGTCAGGTTCCATTGGAGGAGAGCGGTTATGTACCGGTAGCTCCATCGGATGTCATTCCGGAGCAGGCCGTCCTTCGCGGTGAGAAGGTAGAGATGGTTCGTGAAGCGATCAATAGATTGCCTGAGAAGCAGCGATCTGCGCTGATTTTGCGTGAATATGAGCAATTGGATTATCAGGAGATTGCGACTATTTTAGGACAGACGGTCAGTGCGGTGAAGTCATTGCTTTTCCGGGCAAGATCCAGTGTGAAGACGCAGTTGGAGCCTTATTTTTTTGAGCCTCTCTATGAGGAAAACGAAGGGATGAGCAGCCAATGAAATCCAGGGACACTGAGGATTTGTTCGCTACAGGCAAAAATGTATCGAAACAAGACTCGGAGCGCAGACGGGCCAAAAGCTCGTCTGCTGGGTGGGAGCATGGTTCGGAAGAAAAAGAGTGGAATTTGTCAAAAGAAAATCGGTCCGATATTCGTGATATTTCCTTTGAAATAACAGATGAAAAGCTAGAGGCAATGAATCGCAGAGTCATGGATCGAATTTATGAAGAATCACCGTGGCTTGTTCCGGGCGAGCATCGACGTGCGCGTGTGAACCCAGCAGCCCGTAAGTATATGTCTGTATGGATCGCCGGCTTCTTGGCCGTATTTTTATGTAGCTTCTTGTTTTTGAACTGGAACGGAAGCTCCTCTCAGGAAAATCCCCCTCAAGCAGCTCCTGTCATGGACACAGGTATTTTACCGACAGGCCTGTTGAAAACTACAAGTACATCTCCACAATATCAATACCACATTAAAGATGTGAATAGTGGCATTATGGACCCGCTGGTTGCTAGCATTGTTCCTACTTATCCGCAATACTGGATGTTGTTGTCTGTATTGGCACTTGCGCTTGCTTTATTTTCTCTGGGCTGGATCCATCGGGCGAGAAGGGTCAGAAATTAGCAGGACAGCTGGGCTCCAATATGAATTCATAACAATGCCTGAATAACAAAACAGCGGAGGAAACGACACGATGCTTATTGGCTTGATCAGACATGGATTGACGGATTGGAATGCGGTAGGGAAAATCCAGGGTCACAGTGATATTCCCTTGAATGAGGAAGGGCGTCGGCAGGCACGCTTGCTGGCAGAACGATTAAAGGAAGAACCTTATCATTGGGACGGGCTTATTACAAGTAGTCTCTCCAGAGCGAAAGAGACTGGGGAGATTATTGCTTCTGCTCTGCATCTCCCGTTGTTAGAGCCTGATGATCGGCTAAGAGAACGTGCTTATGGTCAGGTCGAGGGCATGACCCAGGCCGAGCGTGAAGAGAAGTGGGGAGTCGACTGGCATCTGCTGGATCTAGGGCAGGAAAGCGATGCGGATCTTCAGCTTCGCGGGCTAGCTTTTATGGAAGCCATTTGGACGGAAAATCGGGACAAGAATCTGCTGGTCGTTTCCCACGGCGGTTTTTTGGCTAATTTGTATAAGGCTCTGTATCAGGAAAAATTCACGGAACGAATCGGCAATTTGTCACTTAGTGTTCTCCAGCGTGAGGATATGGATTGGGCACCACTTTTGTATAATTGCACGAAGCATTTGCGAGAGAAAAGTGACTGTAACTCAAAAAGTTAGTGAAAGACCAAGGCTTCTACTCATTGTAGGAGTCGTGGTCTTTTTTTATTTTTTAATTATAGCTTTGCAAAAAAAGAGGTTTAGAGTCTGAACAATCCGTCAAAGCTGTGGGTACAACAGGTAAGAATCAATTCCGGATGACAGTCCAGTGACGAGGCGATGGAACAATGAATCTGGCGGATATGCTGACATTTGCGGATATTGTGCATTTGAACAGAATCGCGGTGTATTACGATTGTGACTGTAAACCTAATTCCAAACATGAGTTGATCCAGGGGATTTTGACGAAGCTCGGCAGTAGTAGTTTTTTTGAGACGCAGGTCAAGGAGCTGAGGTTGTCAGAGGTAAGGTTTTTGAACGCGTTGCTGTTCGATGACCGACCGTATTTCAGCATGGAGGAATTGATTGCAATAGCCAAACAGTCTGTTGAGGAGGACGAGAATCCTGGTGAGCGGCCAAGGGATATTGTGACCCGTCTGCGTTCTAGTGGCTGGTTGTTCAACGGTTCGACGCACAATACGAGGTATTTGTTCCAAATTCCGTTGGATATGAAGGAGCGCTTTCGACGTGTTATGGTACATGACTTCCAAAACGGAATGACCCGGGTAAGCGAACCGTCGTCGTACCGGGATGAAGGGCATCTGCTGGCAGAGGATTTACGGCTTTTCCTTCAATACATGGGGCAGCATGAGGTTCCGCTAAATCCCGAGGGAGCTTGGTATCGTCGCAATCAGCAGCAGCTGATGGAGCATTTGCACATTGCGGAGCCGCTTTTGGGTAAGGGAGGATGGCGTTTCGGGTATGGCTCCTCTTTTAAGTTTTATCCAGACCGAATGGCACTACTTTATGATTATGCCCGTCACTCCAAGTACATTGAGGAGAAAGGGGACCAAGTTGTGCTGACGGCAAAGGGAGAAGCGCATCAGGAGCATACAATTGAGGAAGAAATGATACAGCTATTCAGGTTTTGGTTAAGATTGTATAAAGGAGCCGTTCCTAATTTGCTGTCTCTAGTCTACTGGATTGGAGAATGTGCCAGGCCCTGGACGTCCTCAGAGTCGCTTTTTGTACATATCGGCCCACTGATTCGACCGTTTTACTATGATACGCCCCGTTCGGTCTTTGATCAGAGGATTATACGAATGATGCTTCACTTGGGTATGCTTCGTCAGGGTGAACATTCGACGGGACCATCTGTACAGATGACGGCCTGGGGGCTGAAGTTGGCGGGAGAGTGCCGCATTGGGCGGAACGACTCGGGTATACGGCTCCATTGACAAGCAGCACACATATTGATAGAATTTCACCCAAAATGAGAGGGTGAAGTTGTTGCTGATTCACTATAACGGAAACATGCCACAGCTCCATTCATCTGTCTATATGGCAGAAGGAGCAAAAATTGTCGGAAAAGTAACGATCGGTCAAGATTCCTCTGTATGGTTTAATGCCGTACTGCGCGGAGATATGGCGCCTATCATCATCGGTGAACGCTGCAATATTCAGGACGGTGTCGTGGGACATGTGAACACGGATCAGCCCCTGTTGCTGGCGGATGATATTTCGGTAGGTCATGCTGCAATAATCCACGGTTGTACGGTAGGCAAAGGCACTTTAATCGGTATGGGGGCCATTGTACTCAACGGAGCGGAGCTTGGTGAATATGCTTTAATAGGAGCAGGGTCGGTCGTTACGGAAAATACCAAAATACCACCCTATACTCTTTCTCTCGGTACACCTGCCAAAGTGGTGCGCGAATTGACAGATGCAGATTTGCAGCGGATGTCACGAACGGCACTCAGCTATGTGGCGAAAGGAAAAGAATATAGGATCTCTTAAACTCATGTTGGAGGTGCATCCTATGGATAAAATGAAGGTTACTTATGAAGTAATGTTGGGCCTGTCTGCTGAAATGGTTTTGGACGAGGCATTACGTAAACACCGGAGTGAAAAACTCTACAAGGATATTGATGAGGCGCTAGCCTCCGGAGATGAAGTAGCTTTTCGTCATCTTACGGATGAGCTGAAAGCAATGAGTTAGTACAATCTTAGGAATCCTAAGTTGGATTTCAGACGAATCTTTAGTTCAAGATTATAATCATCAAACCTGACTGTAGCGGCGGTCAGGTTTTTTTGATACGCTTGTATATGATATAGTCTTTGTAGGATGGGACCTGTACAAGGCAACTGTCGTATGAACGGAGGATGAAGGACGTGTCGTTATCTTATTTGTGGAGCCGGTCGTTCTTGACGAGCCGGCCTTTTTTGTGGCTGCTGTTCTGGTGTAATCTGGTTGGAACGGTGTATGGGTACATATGGTATGGGGGGCAGTTGGAATATACACTAAATTATCACCCAATGTGGCAGATTGTATTTGTGCCTGATAGTCCGACGGCGAGTCTGTTTTTTACGATCTCTATAGCATTTTTGCTCTATTCTCCGCGTCTCAAGAGCTTGAAGGTCATTCGCCAGATCATCGAGGCATTGGCTGTTGTCACGAGTGTAAAATATGGCATCTGGGCTTCAGCTATTATTTTTTGGGGAGTTGCGCAGGGGGGACATATGATATGGCAGGATTGGATGCTGGTGGCATCTCACACGGCAATGGCGGTCGAAGCACTGCTGTTCGTGCGTTTTTTCACCTGCAAATGGACTGCTTTATGCCTAGCCGCACTCTGGACATTGTTAAATGATACGATGGATTATACATTTGGTATATATCCGTATCTTCCAAAGACGCTAACGGATGATGTACCACAAGTGCGTGCTTTTACCTATATGCTGACCCTTGTCAGTATTATAGCGGCATGGCTTGCCATGTTTGCGCGCAATCGAGTGGGAGTGGAAGTGGAGAAATAGAGATGAACATTGTTATAAACCAAAAAGAATATATATTTAAAAAAGGAACCGTGATGATCATAAAATAAGAAAGAGCTTTAATCATTTAGCTAAACAAAGTTTTGGTTTTGATTTTGAAGCTTGGTATCAATTGGGCTTTTGGAATGATAAATATATCCCTTACGTACGGCAGGGCAACTGTGATGCTATGTATTTGTTCGCAATGATAGTGTGAAGAATTTTTACCCTAAATTCGGGTTTGTTTCAGCACAAGAATATCAATTGAACCGGAAAGTAATCATAAACAAGTTGGACATTAAAGTTGAGAAATTGAACCTGAAGAGCAGTCGGATTTAAAGTTACTGAAAAATAAAAGTGCTAGATTAAATCCGTATTCACTTTTTGCTGCGGAAAATAGTGAATGGCTGGTCTTATTCTATGCATCTCTTTTTTTAAAGATAAATTTATGTATATACCTCAATATGACACGATTGTGGTTGCAGATTTTGAGGGGGATACCATTTGTCTTAAAGCAAGTTCTAGTCTCGGTAACCTTGCCATACAGTAAGGTGAGGAGGGATGTCCCATGATTAGGGGTCAGGCGTTGCAAATTATGATACGTATTGTTTCGAGTGTTGTTTTATCTATGGTCCTGCTGCTGTCCGTCTGCGTCCCTCCAGGTGTGGCAGAAGCGCGTGATCAGTCAAAACCCGTAGGAAATACAAAAGAGATTGAGGAACTGGATCATGCAGCTGCGATACTGTACCGAGATGTGATGGACGGGAACATTGAAAAAGCGCGCGCGGATGTAGCCGAAGTGAGTCGATGGTTTGGCACTGGACAGGTGCAGGCAGCGTTATCTGTAGAGGCCATTCATGCTTTGTCCGGCAGCATCCTTGAGGTGCAGCAAGCTACACAGTCCGTCCAAGCATCACCGGATGAATGGGTGAAGGCTGCGGCCAATTTACGACTTGCGACAGATGCGCTTGCACATCCGCGTCAGCCCTTATGGCAGCAGTATTATAAGATTTTAAAAGAAGATGTTAGTGGCTTGAACAGCCAGTTTGCTAAAGGCAACATGAAGGGTTTCAAAGCTGGAGCCGCAGTGCTGGAGGACCACTATGAGACGATCCGTACAGCAGCATTGATTCATGGCAGAACAAGTGAAGTTGTCCGGGCTGATTCATGGATTTCCTACGTCAAAGGATTGGGGGATCAGCAAAATGCAGATGCCTCAGCGATTAGAGGGGCGTTGGATCAGGGAAATCCGACGTTTAATGCCCTGTTTGGACGTGAAAAAGACGCCACTGCCCTGGCGCCATTTATCCCGCGTGAAAGTGAGCGCCGGGCAGAATTGGCAATCGGCATGATTGTCCTGCTGGCGCTGGCCTATGCAGGTTATCGTAAATATCGAGCTGGTTTCTCTGGATAACGATGCAAAATTCGAATATTCGCGTCGTTGGCTGCTGAGCCATCCATATAGGTTAGCCCATCGCCCGGATTTCCGGGCTATTCCTCTTTGAACCCCTCTCCATGTACATCATGCACATCCTGTATGATAATAAACGCCCGTGGATCAACCGATTTAACAATTTGGTGCAAACGTCGTATTTCCTGACGAGGCACGACACAATAGGCAACATGCTTGGCCTGCTTGGAAAATGCACCTACAGCCGGAATAATAGTAACTCCACGATCCATGTCCCTAATAATAATATCCGCAATGTCCATCGTCTGGTCGCTGATAATCATAAAGGCTCTGGCAGAATAGGCCCCTTCTTGTATAAAATCAATAATTTTGGACGCGATGAACACGGCGACTAATGTATATAGAATTTTTTCTTTTGGTATGTAAAGTAGTGAAGCACCGATAATGACAATATCAATGACCAGCAGAATCCTTCCCATACTCCAGCCAAACTTCCGGTTTAGAATACGAGCGATTATATCCGAGCCGCCCGTGGTGCCGCCAAAGCGGAACACAATACCTAATCCGGCCCCAAGCGTAACGCCCGCATATAATGAAGAAAGTATAAAATCGTGTTCAGTTTGAAATGTTCCCATCCATCCGAAATGAATCATTTTTTCATACAACCACAGAAAAAAAGTGAGCGACCCGATACCTACCCCTGTATATAGAATTTGCTTGCCCCCAAGCATTTTCCACCCAATTAAAAATAAAGGAATGTTCAGCAGCAATGTGGAGAGAGAGGGTGAAATCGAAAAAGCATAATTGAGCAGCAGGGTGATCCCTGTAATACCACCTTCCATCAGTTTACTGGGTATTATAAAATAAAGCAGACCGAATGCATAGATGGCGGTCCCGAGCACAATGGGTAAAATCAGTTTAAGCTGTTCCATGGACTTGGATATCTTCATATGATCCCTCGCAGTAGCAGTTTAAGGAAGAACGACTTCATGCTGATTTTGCTAAATCGCAGTTCCTTATATGTAGTATACCTTTTTACGGTAGCTTTAAAAGACTGATGACTGTAAGTTGGGATCATAAGTACACAATTAAAAAAAATTTGTTTTAAAATGTGCTTTACGATAACATATGAATAAACCTGCACATGGGGGGATTGCGTGTTTCATGGAAAAATCATTAGATGAAATTCAACGTGAGGTAGACCAGTATATATCTCAATTTAAGGAAGGGTATTTTAGTCCTTTGGCGATGTTGGCCCGGATGTCTGAGGAAGTCGGGGAACTGGCGAGGGAAGTCAATCACTCCTTTGGCGAGAAACCGAAAAAAACGGATGAGGCGGACAATTCGATTGAGCTGGAGCTGGGAGACATTTTGTTCATCACAGTTTGCTTTGCGAACTCGCTAGGTATAAATTTGACCGAGGCTCATGATAAGGTCATGCAAAAATTTAACACGCGTGACGCGAATCGCTGGACCAAAAAGGACACCGATTAGGCGTTTTGTACATATGCTGTACCAAACCGGTTACCCGGAGGTGCAGTGTCATGAAGGCGGAGGAATACGTTCAGAAAGCTTATCAGTGCATTTTGCAGAACGATTTTGAGCAGGCTGTGGAATGGTTTGAAAAAGCAATTTCAGCCCAGCCTGATCATGCGGAGCATTATTTCCGGTGCTCGGTTACCTATGCTCGTAGTGGTCGTTTGGAGCAGGCTCTCGCATATGCAGAGCATGCGGTTCGTCTCGCTCCACAGCAGGATGAATATGTTCTCCATCTGCATGCGCAGGAAGCCAGGCAGCATACGGAGAAGGCCAGAAAAATGCTGGATGTCGACAGAGCTACGCCACAGGTGCGTCAGGATGCGATTTTGCTATTGGAACGAGCAATAGCCCTCGATCCGTTATGTGGGGATGCTTTTTTGCTGCTCGCATTGATTTATGATGAATTGAATGAGTATAAGCTAGCTGTGCAGGCTGCTCGCGAGGCGGCTGCACTGTTTCCTCACAATGTGCAGCTTGCCAACCTCATGAAGAAGTTATGCCAGCAGATGAATGAACAGATCTAACACAAATGGATGCATAAGGAGTTGTAGGGATATGTCAGAACCAATAAAAGTGGCTGTTGTAGGAGCAGCAGGGCGTATGGGCCGTGAAGTTGTCAAATTGGTTCTTCAGGATGAGGAACTACAGCTTGTGGCCGCAGTGAACAGAACACATGCCGGCAGTGATGCCGGCCTTCTCGTCGGATTACCGGAAGCGGGTATCGCTATTGTGGAGGACGTGGAGCAGGCTTTACTGGATAGTCGAGCGGATGTCATGGTCGATTTTACGGGGCCGCGTTTTGCGTACGCACATACAGCGCTTGCTATCAAGTATGGAGTACGTCCGGTTATCGGAACGACAGGGTTTACCCCCGAACAGATTAATGAACTGGACAAGCAGTGTCGTGAGCAGCAAATTGGTGGTCTGATCGCGCCGAACTTTTCGATTGGAGTCATTTTGATGATGCGGTTTGCGGCTCAGGCAGCGAAATACTTCCCGCATCTGGAAATCATCGAATATCATGGTGACCAAAAATTGGACGCGCCATCGGGCACAGCCATTAAGACCGCAGAGCTGATCGCCGAACAGCGTGAAGAGCTACGACAGGGTAACCCGGAAGAGGAAGAAACGTTAGAAGGATCACGGGGGGGGTACTATCAAGGGTTCCGTGTTCACAGTGTCCGTCTTCCCGGTGTGTTCGCACAGCAAGAAGTAATCTTCGGAGGGTTTGGACAATCTCTGAAAATTCGTCAGGATTCTTATGAACGAGCGGGCTATATGCCGGGTGTTAAAATCGGTATTCAGAAGGTCATGGAGCAGCCAGGGCTTGTGTATGGATTTGAGCATTACATCGATTAAGAATACGCGAATGATTTGACGAAAGAAATTATAGAATGAGGCAGGAGGAACTTTGAATGTTAAAGATTGCATTTATAGCGCATGACCGAAAAAAGGATGAAATGGTAAATTTCATAACGGCCTATGAGCATGTTTTTACAGATCACCAGTTATTTTCAACAGGTACAACAGGTCTGCGCATTATGGAGCAAACCAAGCTTCAAATTCACCGTTTCATGTCCGGTCCGCTTGGAGGAGATCAGCAAATCGGGGCTATGGTTGCACAAAATGACATGGACTTGATTATATTTTTGCGTGATCCGCTTATGGCCCAGCCGCATGAACCGGATATTAGCGCCCTGTTACGTCTGTGTGATGTACAAGGGATTCCTCTGGCAACCAACGTTGCAACTGCTGAAATACTGGTTAAGGCGCTAGACCGTGGCGATTTTGCTTGGCGTGAGCTGGTACATAAATATAAACCGGGGATTGACCAGCAAGGTGATATAAAATGACACTGGACATCTTAATTTTCGGAGCCCATGCCGACGATGCAGAAATAGGAATGGGAGGCACGATTGCCAAGCATACAGCCGCTGGTTTAAAGGTGGGCGTTTGCGATTTGACGTGGGCTGAAATGTCATCCAATGGTGATGTGGATACTCGTATGGCAGAGGCAGAACACGCTGCAAAAGTACTCGGACTTGCCGTGCGGACGAATTTAGGTCTGCCGGATCGTGGATTATATGTAACTCCAGAACATGTAGCTGCAGTTACAGCAGAAATACGGCGCCATGCACCAAAAGTCGTATTTGCTCCTTATTGGGAGGATCGGCATCCAGACCATGTCATGTGCAGTAAGTTAGTGGAGGAAGCGGTATTTAACGCCAAGTTGCGACGTTTTATGCCAGAAAATCCTGCGGTACAGGTAGAGCAATTATATTTTTATTTTATTAATGATATTGGCAGAACGGATTTGATTGTGGATATCACCGAGCATTATGAAGCCAAAGAACGGTCTTTGTTGAGTTATGCTTCGCAATTTCAGGCAGCACCTGGAAAGGATACAGTATCCACACCATTAAATCAGGGATATGTGGAACGCGTAAAAGCTCGCGACTCGTTGTTGGGTCAGCGCAAACTGATTTCGTATGCAGAAGGCTTTGCGTCCAAAACGCCATATCTGGTTAAGCTATTCACATAAGAATTCTATACTTGAGCATTTTGCAGAATGTTAAAATAAATCGGCAGGAAAGTTATCACTGATGAGCGGAAGGAGGCAGCTTAGCTTGAATGACAAATTGAAAATTGGCATTACCTGTTATCCGTCGTTGGGTGGCTCCGGCGTAGTGGCTACTGAGTTGGGTAAGTTGCTGGCAGAAAAAGGGCATGAGGTCCATTTCATTGCCAATAGCATTCCGTTCAGATTAGGCGGGGCGTTTCAGAAAAATATTTTTTATCATGAGGTTGAAGTTAACGATTATTACGTGTTTAGATATCCACCCTATGATTTGTCACTGGCGACCAAAATGGCCCAAGTCGCACAAATGAAGAATTTGGACGTACTCCATGTTCATTATGCAGTACCTCATGCAGTATGCGCTTACTTGGCGAAGGAAATGGTGGGTGATCATCTGAAGGTGGTAACCACCTTGCACGGTACGGACATTACAGTGTTGGCACAGGATGAGTCGTTGAAGGACCTGATTCGGCTGGCTATTAACAAAAGTGACGCTGTGACAGCGGTTTCCAAGGATTTGATTCGGGAGACGATAGATGCGTTGGAAATTACACGACCTATTGATTTAACCTACAATTTTGTAGATAAACGGGTATATTATCCACGAGATGCCGCGGCGCTTAGAAGAGATTTTGCCCAACCGCATGAAAAAATAATGATGCATATTTCCAATTTCCGTCCTGTCAAAAGGGTGGGAGATGTGCTGGATATATTTGAAAAAGTGCAACGTAAAGTACCTGCGAAGCTGCTGTTGGTGGGAGAAGGACCGGATCTTCCAAAAATCCGTTGCAAAATCGAGAATTTAGGCCTGCAAGATAAGGTCTTCTTTTTAGGTAAGCAGGATCAGATCGCAGAAGTGATTTCTATGGCGGATGTGCTGCTGCTTCCCTCGGAAAAAGAAAGTTTTGGTCTGGTTGCACTGGAAGCAATGGCTTGTGGAGTGCCGACAATCGGTTCTCAGGCAGGGGGAGTACCTGAACTCGTTGTGCATGGAAGTACGGGGTATCTTGCTGAAATCGGTAATACTGAGGCAATGGCTGATTATGCAGTAGAGCTGTTGTCCGATGAAGCGATGGCGGAACGTTTCCGTGAAGCGTGTCTGACCCGCGCCCGTACCGTTTTTTGTGATGAGCTGATTACCCGTCAATATGAAGAGATATATTACCGTGTGTTGGGACGCGAGGTGCCGGATCTTAAACCGATCAGCGTTTAAGGGGGCGGACTCGCGTCCGTTTTTTATATTGAATACTTGCAAAGGGGGAAACCCTATGAATACAAATACTTGGCAATATGCTGACCAAGAGATGGCATTTCATGGCAGAGAGGTCATACATACACTAACAGCAGCAGGCCACGAAGCCTACTGGGTCGGTGGCTGTGTGCGGGATGAGCTATTAGGAAGAGCCATTCATGATATGGATTTGACTACTTCGGCTGAGCCTGAACAGGTCATAGCGCTATTCCCTCACGTCATTCCGACAGGAATTCAGCATGGGACGGTTACGGTCATGCAGGGTGGCCATGCGTTCGAGGTAACCACTTTTCGTACGGAAAGTGGTTATGCCGATCACCGCCGTCCAACGGAAGTTGCCTTCGTAAAGGATATCCGTGAGGATCTGATGCGACGGGATTTTACTATGAATGCGATTGCGATGGCAGAACACGGAGAGCGGGTGGACCCATTTGGAGGAGAAGCCGATTTACGAGCCGCTCTCGTTCGTTGTGTAGGCCGAGCCGAGGAACGTTTTGAAGAGGACGGGTTACGAATGCTGCGTTGCATCCGTTTTGCCTCTGTGTTTCGGTTCCGTGTTGCTTACAACACCTGGAAAGGCATGATTCGGCGCAAAGAGGGACTTCGTTACATAGCCATGGAACGTGTGCGGGTCGAGCTGGAAAAGATGCTAGCGGGCCCTGATCCCTTACGTGGGTTGGAGATGCTGAGCCGTAGCGGATTGCTCGGTTGTACGAAGGTTCCGGTTCCTTGGGAACAATGTGAAGCATGGGCGCTCAAGGGGATCGTTCAACTGCAAGAAGAACTGCGGTGGGGCCTGCTCTTAATGTCTTGTAGACTTACCTCAGAGGCAGCGGACGAGCTACTAAGAGCTTGGACCTTTTCCAACGCGGTACGACTTCGGCTGGTTCATCTGCTGGAATGGGAGACCGAATTAATCTACAGTGCTGGTGTCATAGCTGGCGATTCCGTTCCGGAGGAGTCTGACATTGTCAACGATGAGGCACTGCGTCGTAGCTGGATTCGACTGCTAATTAGACTGGGAAAAGATACAGCTTCAGACTGGCTTGATCTTTACAAGACACTGCCTGCTTCATTCCGCGGATTACCGCCGTGGGTAGAAAAGCATGTGGCGAAAACAGCCGAACTGGCAAGCTCGTGGACAAAGCAGGCTGTAGTCGTTCGTATCAAAGATTTAAATATTACAGGAAATGAACTGGTTCAGGCGATGAATCGACCAGGCGGCCCTTGGCTGGGTCAGATGATGGAACAGCTTTTACAAGCTGTTGCCTACGGAGATATTCCGAATGAAACAGAAACATTGCTTCAGGAAGCGAAACGGGTGATGAGTAGTGAATAATCATGAAAGATTGTTAGGCATACTGGAGGAAGGTACATCCGATTACGTATCAGGGGAGGAAATCAGCCGACGCCTCTCGGTTAGCCGAACAGCAGTATGGAAGCAGATCAACAAACTGCGTGAGTTGGGCTACAACATTGATGCCTCCTCGCGTCGGGGTTATCAATTGATATCCCGACCGGATCGGCTGCAAGTCTCCAAATTGGCCGATATGTTAAATACTCAATCGTTTGGCCAGCGTATCGTTGTACTGGATTCGACGGTTTCCACTCAGCAAGATGCCATGCGTTTGGCAGAAGAGGGCGCGCCAGAGGGGACAGTAGTGCTTGCAGAGGAACAAACGGCAGGTCGGGGACGTTTGGGACGGAAGTGGTATTCCCCTCGTGGCAAAGGAGTCTGGATGAGCATTGTGTTGCGTCCTACCCAGCCCTTGGCTTTTACCCCCCAGCTAACGCTACTTACAGGTGTAGCAGTGTGCAGGGCCATTCGTCGGCTGACGGGTGTGGAGGCTGGTATCAAATGGCCAAACGACGTGCTGATTCATGGTCGCAAAGTATCCGGTATTCTGCTGGAATCTGCAACAGAGGATCAACGGGTTCGATACTGTATTGCAGGGATTGGCATTGATGTGAATTTAAATAAAGAAGATTACCCGGAAGAGTTATCGCAGGTGGGAACGTCCTTGAAAATAGAAGCAGGGCGTGAAATTGACCGTACTGTGCTGGTCGCCTCAGTGCTGGAAGAGATGGAACAGCTAAGTAAGTTGTATGCCGAGCAGGGGTTTCAGCCTATAGCCATGCTGTGGGAGGCTTTGTCCGTGACTATGAACCGTAGCATACGGGCACATACCGGACAAGGGGTAACTGTAGAAGGCACAGCTGTTGGCTTGGACCCTTCCGGGGCACTCGTAGTAGAAACGGATCAGGGAGAGCGAATTCAGGTCATTTCAGGGGATATACAATTGTAGAAGCAACCCTAGCTATGAAAACGACCGAAATCGCTCTATTCCCTGTGCAAAACTTCACGTGAAAAAGCTGATGTTTTTTGTTATACTGTGCAGGAGGCGGCATCGGACGGTCCGAGCTGCACTCCAGGGGCACATGCTCTACTTTAGCAAGTTTGTAAGACCATCATAACTTCATTTGAAGGTTACGTTGGATTCTGCTCTGAGCCGAACAGGACCGAGACAGAAGGGACGATCTCAAAATGAGTGTCTTTTTTGGCTGTTCGGACCTTTTGATGACGCAGATGTACAGGCGTTCATAAAAGGTTATTTTTTGTGCCAAAAAAAGATGGAAGGGAGCCATTTACAATGGCAGGAAAACAAGCACTGAATATTGTGAAAATGAAAAAAATGAAGCAAGAGGGCATTCCGCTCAGTATGCTGACCGCCTATGATTATCCATCGGCTAAAATAGCCGAGGAGGCGGGAATTGACATGATTCTCGTAGGTGACTCGCTGGGTAACGTAGTTCTTGGTTACGATTCAACCATCCCTGTAACCTTGGATGATATCGTGTACCATTCCCGGGCAGTCGCAAGAGGCGCGGAACATACATTTATCGTAGCGGACATGCCTTTTATGACATATCACAGCAGCGTATCAGAAAGTCTTCAGGGCATCCGCCGTCTGATGCAGGAAGGACATGTGCATGCTGTTAAATTGGAGGGCGGAGCTGAAATTGCTGATGTTGTAAAAGCAACTGTTCAGGCAGGTGTGCCTGTATTGGGACATATCGGGCTTACTCCGCAATCGGTTAATCAAATTGGTGGCTATCGCATTCAAGGCAAGGACGAAGCGGACGCACGCCGGTTAATGGCGGACGCCAAGGCGCTGGAGCAGGCGGGTGCTTTTGGCGTTGTATTGGAACTGGTAACTGAGGAAGTGGCAACAGCGATTTCTAAAGAGCTTTCCATTCCAACCATTGGAATTGGTGCTGGACGTGGATGTGACGGTCAGGTACTTGTTTATCACGATCTGATTCAGTACGCATCGCCTTATTTCAGCAAACGCTTTGTTAAAACCTATGCCGATGTAGGCGGCTTGATCCGCAGCAGCATTGAGCAGTATGTGAGTGATGTAAAAGGGCGGGCATTTCCGGCCGCGGAGCATGTGTTCAGCGCGGATGACCGCGTTGTGGAATCCCTGTATGGTAAAGCAAAAGGACAGACACAGGAACAAGCTAAGGAAAAGGTGGAATCACGCTCATGATCATCGTTAGAGAAGTGGCTCAGCTGCGCAAGATTATTGCTGAACGTCGGCAGCTTGGGACAAGCGGAACAAAAAAGGTACACGGTTCTACCTCTTTACAGCAACATAAAGTCGGCTTTGTACCAACAATGGGATACCTGCATGAAGGGCATGCGAGCTTGATGCACAAGGCGCGTGAAATGGCGGATACGGTGGTGCTTAGCATTTTCGTAAATCCGATTCAATTTGGACCAAATGAAGATCTAGACAGCTATCCTCGCGATGAAGCTCGTGATTTGGAGGTAGCGCGGCGCGAAGGCGTGGATATTGTTTTTTTACCAACTGTAGCAGAAATGTATCCACAACCAACCCAAACCAAAATTCGTGTATCCGCTTTGACAGATCGTTTGTGCGGTGCTTCCCGTCCTGGCCATTTTGATGGTGTGACTACGGTGGTAGCCAAGCTTTTTAACATGATAGGTCCTGATTTGGCTTTCTTTGGAATGAAGGATGCGCAGCAGGTTGCTGTGCTCCAGCAGATGGTGACTGATCTCAATATGAACGTGATTATCGTACCTTGTCCCATCGTCAGAGAGGCGGATGGTTTGGCCCTCAGCTCCCGTAATGTGTATTTAAGTGCAGAACAGCGCGAGCAGGCGTTGGTGCTGTCTCAGTCACTGCGTAAGGTGCAAGAAGTGAGCGAAGATATAGTAACAAACACAATTACGATTCGTCAGCTACATCAAATGGTGGAGTCCACCATTACTTCCTCTCCTTTAGCAGACATTGATTACATTGAAATATTAACTTTTCCCGGTCTGGAGCCCCTTCTTCCCGAGCAGCGGCTATGTGATGTTCAGGAAGACGTCATCGTAGCGCTGGCTGTGAAATTTGGCAATACCAGACTGATTGACAATATAAGAATACAGAATGCGGAGGTGCTTTCCCATGTTTAGAACCATGATGAAATCCAAAATTCACCGCGCTACGGTTACGGAAGCTAACCTGAACTACGTGGGGAGTATCACTATAGATGAAGATCTCATGGAGACATCGGATTTGTTGGAGAATGAAAAGGTTCAAATTGTAAACAATAACAATGGAGCTCGACTGGAAACCTATGTTATCCCCGGACCGCGTGGGAGCGGCGTAATCTGTCTCAATGGTGCGGCAGCCCGTTTGGTGCAGCCTGGTGATACAGTCATTATTATTTCCTATGCTTCCATGTCGAATGAAGAGGCCAAAACATACAAACCAACAGTGGTATTTGTTGATGAACATAATAAACCAGCCCAAACGATGAACAAAGAAGTACACGCGACGATCATGTAATGAATGGGAGTGCGGATGAAACCCGTCTTTTAAGCGAAAAATGTGAGTGTATTAATCCATCTTTCATAAGGGCGGGATGCACATGTTCCAGCATGTATTCGCAGAAATGAACAGCATGTTAGATGATATCGTGAAGCATTACCCATCAGCCCAGGGCTCCCGCAGGCAGGAGCTGCTACAGCACTGGAGTCTGCTGCGGAGAATGAGTGACGGAATTATGGATGAGTGGCTGGCCTTTGAGGAAAAAATGGTTTGCCTGCGTGCGGCCGGGTTTTCCGCGGAGACCGATATGTCTGACACGGAGCTGCCTGAAAAAGAGCTGCCAGCTTTTAATCGGGGGCAAGGGTATTATCGATTACTCATGTACCCTGAGGCGATCCAACAATTTGAGCAGGTACTACAGCATTTTCCGAACAGCTGGCAGAGTCGCATGTATATGGGAATGGCCTATTTTCAACTAGATGATCCAGCAGAGGCTGTATGCCATTTTCAGAAGGTGCTGGACCTGACTGAGCAGGCAGGACTGAAGGCGGTCATCTATAATGCGCTAGGCTGTCTGTTGGCAAAGCAGGCTGACGTAGAGGAGGCGCAAAAATGTTTTGCTCTCGCACATCAGTTCGATCCTGCGTTACCCGAGCCGCTGCACAATATGGAAGCCTGTCTGTCCGGTACCGAAAAGCTTCGATACGACAGCTCCATGATGACCTGGATGTAGTTGTCAGACACCGAGCAAGACGATGCATGCCCACCTCTCAGGCGGCGTGTGCATCGTCTTTTTTGGCTGTCTTAATTTCCAAACAGGCGATCTTCTGCTATGCTAATATACAGAGTTATTATTTTTGTAAGTGTCATAAGAAAGGATTAGCCCGAATGAAATTTGCGGTATTGGATTTTGAAACGACAGGCACCCAGTCCGCGGATGACATCATTCAAGTCGGACTTGCAATTATAGATCATGATAACAGCATTTCCCGTGTTTACGGCTCTTATGTAAACCCTGGCAGATCTATTCCCCCTTTTATCACCGGGTTGACCGGAATTACAGACGATGACGTCAAGGATGCTCCTGCACTTGAAGAAATGATGATGGAGCTCGTGCCTATGCTGGACGATGTTGTACTGGTCGGTCATAATGTGGCGTTTGATTTTAATTTTTTGCAAAACGCTCTGGATCGGTGCGGTTATTTGCCGTTTAGCGGAAGAATCTTGGATACAATGGATTTTCTGAAAATTATGTTTCCATCGCTATCTTCGTATCAGTTGGGTTTTGTGTCTTCTGAGTTTGGGCTGGCGCATGATCGCCCTCACCAAGCAGACAGCGACGCGTTGGCTACGGCTGAGGTGTTTTTAAAGTGTCTGGGTGAGCTTCAAGCATTACCTTTGATAACGATACAGCGGCTTAGCGATTTGTTTGCAGAGGAAGACAGTGACCTTGGATGGTTTCTTGATGGGGTGCGTGAAGAGAAAGAGCTTGATCCTATTCAGGATCTGGAGGGACATCAGTTTTTTCGTCAGCTTGCGCTAAAAGTGGAAGATTGGACGGAGCTAGCTGCTCCGCGTAGAGAAGATGACCCGAATCCACTGTCAGGTGTTTCCTTTGAGGAGTACATGGATGATGTGCGGGACAATTTGCGTTCATCCTTGAGCCAATATGAGGAGCGCGAGGCGCAGATACAGATGATTGAGGGTGTAAATCAGGCACTGAGTGAAGACAAGCATCTGCTGATCGAAGCAGGTACAGGAACAGGGAAGTCCCTCGGCTATTTGCTCCCATCGCTGTATCACAGTGTGAAAAAAGGACAGCGAGTTATGGTAAGTACACATACGATCAACCTGCAGGAGCAATTACGCGAGCGCGACATTCCGATGCTGACCAAGGTGATTCCGTTTCCGTTCCGGGCTGCTATTTTCAAGGGTCGGGGACATTATTTGTGTCTGCGTAAGTTTGAACATAAAATAAACAGAAGAGACTTCGCGACACCGAAGGAAGATTTAATTACAGCTGCTCAGATGATCGTCTGGTTGACGCTAACAGAAACCGGTGATGATGAAGAACTGAATCTGAGCAACCGTGGTGGAGATTTCTGGGAAACGGTGGCGAGTGATTCAGAGTCCTGTCTTGGTCGTTCTTGCCCATGGTTCCGCAAATGCTATTATCATCGTGCACGCCATGAAGCAGGGATAGCGGATGTTGTTATTACGAATCACTCTAAGTTGTTCACAGACGTCAAAGCCAGTCACCAGTTGTTGCCGAGCTATGAACATCTGGTGATTGATGAAGCCCATCACCTGGAGGAAGTAGCTGGTAAGCACCTAGGTATGCATATGAAATATTTCACACTCGTGCATACACTGACGCGACTGTTCAAAGACAGCAAGAATGGACAACTGCCTTCACTTCGTCAACAGTTGGCGAAATCGGGGCACGAGAAGTCGACGGATTGGGCCTCAACCATCGATCAGATGTATCCGCTCGTGTTAGAGGTTAAGGAAACTTGGGACCTGCTAAGCGACAAGCTGTTTGGCATGTTGCCAGAACGAAGCGATGCGACACCGGGTGAAACAGGACAGTTTTCTTCCCGTCTCAAACCTTCAGCCAAGCCTGCAAAGTGGGATCAGGCGGGGGCTTTGGAAAATCAGCTATATGTAACGATGAGTGAAATTTTGCGCAAGGGCGACAAGCTGATGCTGGACGTCAAGGAAGAACATGACGATTATGCGGCGGATAGCCTTATTACAGATATCACGGGTCTGCTCAAGGATTTGGCGGGGATTCGAGAAAATTTGCGCTTTTTTATCCGACTCGATGATGAAACAACCGTATACTGGCTCGAAGCGAGTGGGCAATTCCGTAGTAAATCATTGCAATTTTATGCGGTGCCCGTCGATGTGAGCCGCCAGTTGAAAGAAATGTTTTTTGACAAAAAAAGAAGCATTATTCTGACGTCTGCTACCTTATCGGTAGATAAGTCGTTTCAGTACATGATCGATCAGCTCGGCTTGCAGGAGGCCGCAGATCAAGAGCGGCTGATGACTTCGCAGCTTCCGTCACCCTTTAATTACAGGGATCAGGTGTTGCTGGTCATTCCACGGGATTTCCCAAGCGTGAAGGGCAGTGTAGGAGATGCACACTTTGTAGATATGCTCGTTAGCTCTCTAGGAGCGACTGCTCAGGCGACGCGGGGGAGAATGCTCGTTCTGTTTACTTCCTATCGGATGCTCCGGCAAGTGTATGAGCCGCTCAAAGAGGCCTTAGCATCCAGCGAAATTACTGTGCTGGGACAAGGTGTGGACAGTGGGAGTCGCAGCAAGCTAACCCGCCGTTTTCAGGAAGCCAAAGCTTCTGTATTGCTGGGAACCAGCAGCTTCTGGGAAGGCGTCGATATTCCGGGGAAGGCTCTGACTTGTCTGGCCATTGTTCGCTTGCCGTTTCAACCGCCGAATCACCCGTTGCTGGAGGCAAAAAGCGAGCTGCTCCAGCAGCAGAAGAAGAATCCATTTATGAAGCTGTCTGTACCACAAGCGGTCATTCGCTTCAAACAGGGATTTGGTCGGTTGGTTCGTACAGCGAGCGACCACGGGGTCGTTATCGTTTACGATACGCGTGTGATCGAATCCTATTACGGAAAGCACTTTTTGTACTCGTTACCGGGACCAAAAATGGAGCATATGCCATCGGAGCAAATGGTGCCCCGCATTGCCGAATGGCTCCAATCCGCCCCGGAGACCGAGGCATAACGGACGGACACTAAGTATGTTCGTTACAATTAGGGGGAGCAAGTATGAAATCAGATAAAATTTCAGAGGCTGTCGTACGGAGGTTACCCGTATATTTACGTTATCTGAATGCACTTCACAAACGGGAGGTGGCTACGGTCTCTTCTCAAGAGTTGGGACAGAGGCTAGATTTAAACCCGGCCCAAATCCGTAAAGATCTCGCCTATTTTGGAGATTTTGGTCGGAAGGGTATCGGTTATGATGTTTCTTATCTAATTGAGAAAATACGCCATATCCTGAAAATCGATCAGCAAATTAATGTAGTATTGGTCGGAGCGGGTAATCTGGGGCAAGCCCTTTCGAATTATAACGCTTATTTAAAAGACAATATGAAGATTGTAGCGGTATTTGATGCGTTTCCAGATAAGGTAGGGACCAAGATCAATACATTGGTCGTGCAACCGATGGATGAACTGGAAACGACTGTGAAAGAAAAAAACATTCGAATCGGGATTATTACCGTACCTGATTTTGAAGCACAGCACGTGGCTGACAGGCTTATTGATAGCGGAATTGGAGCGATCCTGAACTTTGCACCGACTACTCTCAAGGCACCGGCCAACATTCGGATTCATGCCACAGACTTTACAACTGATTTGCTTAGCCTCGCTTATTATTTGGAGGACGGAAAGGAAGAAACACAATATGACAGTGAATAAATGGATGATTAAAAACGGCTCTTTTGCCGTAAATGGACCAGAAGCTGGGGTAATCCATGGTTTTATGATTGTGGAAGATAGCCGCATTACTTACATTGGCGAGACTTTGCCTTCGGGTGAGGAAGAGACGGAAGCGATCGATGGTAAGGGGCTTTTGTTTTTACCTGGTCTGATTAATACTCATGGTCATGCGGCGATGTCTCTGCTGCGTGGGCATGGAGATGACTTGGCACTTCAAGTATGGCTTCAGGAAAAAATGTGGCCTATGGAAGCCAAGTTTACATCTACGGACGTGTACTGGGGTACGTCGTTGTCTGTGCTGGAAATGCTGAAAGGTGGAACAACGACCTTCCTGGACATGTACGATCATATGGATGAGGTGGCTCGTGTGGCTGAAGAGTCAGGTATTCGTGCAAGTCTGATGCGTGGAGCAATTGGACTATGTTCGGAGGAAGAACAGCGAATCAAGCTGGCTGAGGCCGTAACTTTTGCGCGTAACTGGCATGGTAAAGCAGACGGGCGTATTACAACGATGATGTCACCGCATGCGCCATACACCTGTCCACCTGCGTTTATTGAAAAATTCGTACAAGCTGCGCATGATCTGGATTTGCCGCTGCATACGCACATGTCTGAGACGATCGCCGAAGTGGAGCAAAACGTACGTGACTACGGTTTGCGTCCAGTTGCACACTTGGATAAGCTTGGCTTTTTCTCCCGTCCTTCGCTTGTTGCCCATGGCGTTCATTTGAATGACGAAGAAATAGCTTTACTGGCTGAACGTGGTGTAGCGGTTTCGCACAACCCAGGTAGCAACTTGAAGCTGGCAAGTGGTGTGGCAAGAGTGCCTGAATTGCTGCGTGCAGGGGTTACCGTTTCTCTCGGAACGGATGGTCCTGCCAGTAATAATAACCTGGATATGTTCGAGGAAATGCGTCTGGCAGCACTTATTCACAAGGGTGTATCTGGTGACCCTACGGCAGTTCCTGCGAGTGAAGCGCTGCGTCTGGCAACAGAATACGGTGCAAAGTCAATTGGTTTAAAAGAAGTAGGAGCGTTGGCAGCAGGCAACAAGGCTGACTTTATCGCGCTGGATCTGAATCAGGCACATTTCTTGCCGCGTACAGATCTTATTTCCCATGCGGTATACTCAGCAAGCGCCAAAGACGTGGTTCACGTATGGGTAGACGGTCGTCAGGTTGTGAAAAACGGCGAATGCCTGACTATGGACGAGGAACGCATCAAACATGAGGCACAAGCCGCCTTTGAAGGGCTGCTGTCGCGCTAATTCAGGTGTCACATCCCCTTAGAGAGGAAGCACGGGTTTGAAAAATAAGAAAAAGTGGATAGCGGTCGCCATTTTGGCCGTAATACTGATCCTGGTCAGCATTTTCTGGTATTATTCCTATGTTACTCAAGACCAGGTGGCTGAGAAAAATGCCGCTATCATCAAGGCCAAGCAATCAGGTGGTCTGGTTAGCACGACTCAAACATGGAAGTCTGTGTGGGATCAGGTATATTGGGTGGTTCAAGGGAAAAATGCACAGAATGAAAATATAATGGTGTGGGTTCCTTTTCAAAAAGTGGAAGGACAACCTAACGTACCTGCCGCAGATAATAGCGGTGTTCACACCGAACTGCTGAAGAATGGAGTCGATGAGCAAAAAATGACGGCAATAATTCAGCAGCAGCTTCCAGGTGCAAAAATTGTAAGGCTTCAGCCGAGTGTGTTCAATGGCGAATATGTGTGGCAGTTGTTTTACGATGATGGAAGTCATCATTACTACACCTTTTATCGTTTCTCAGATGGGGTAGCGACGGGTGTAAAATATACTTTGCCCAATAACTAGCTGGTTGAGGATTAGCAGATGTGGAATGAATGACTAGTAAATAATTGAAAGCTTAAGAAAAAGACGTAAATGCGATGAAATTCGTATTTACGTCTTTTAGTCTTGCTATGCCGTATAATGGGCTGAAAACCAGTGAAGCATCTTTACCTATCCATCTTCTCTCCTAGGGCAAATTCATCTTTATGGCGGACAGTACGGAGTGGAGGATTTGAATCTGGAGAAGCGGAGCGTTCGCCTTGCCGCCGGATTTTCTCCGTAAGAATATAATCGAGAAAAATCGGGTGGCAACAGCGATCGTAAGATCAAATCCTACGCTCAGCGTCTCGCCTCCACCTTAACCAAAGATTTTGCCTCATCACAACTCCTCCACACATTGCCTTCGATATTAGATATACGTTATGATATACTATATTTTATAAGTGATAGACAAAAATGATAGAAAAAAGAATTGCTGATCGCTGTAAGATCATGCAATTTGGTTGTTTGTTGACATTCGTCCCGTTTCTTCTGTGTTTTACATTTTGAGAGGAGGATGTTGTTTGAAATTGCGTGCAGTTCCTATCGTTGTGGCGGCAGTTTTGGCAGCTTTGCTGCTATTTGGGGGATGGTTCATTTACCGTCAGGTTACAATGCAAAGTCCTCTGGAAAAACTGGTTTCTCAATATCCAGGCGTGACAAGCGCTCAAATAGATATTAAACAGGATCAGGTTGTATTGAAACTAGATCTCAAACCACAGGCGGATGTGGCCGGATTAGTCGATGTGGTTAAGCAAAAAGGACAAACCATCATTGGCAGCCGTACCATTAAGCTGGATATTGAAGATCGTTCCAATTCAGCACTGAATCAATGGTGGTCTGAGGCTATGTTTCCTGTAGCCGAAGCGATGGAAAATAAAAAGTATACTCAAATTTCATCTACAGTTGAGCAGATGAAAAAGAAAAAGACGGGTATCAAAGCTGATACCGACATGGATTCGAACAATGTCTATATCCGACTCAGCGAAGGGAAAGCGACCAAGTTTATCGTTTTGCCACGTCAATCTCAGCAAATGGGGGTATGGCCTAATGCCTAGATGGATCAAGGAAACATTAATCGGCATAGTGCCGGTGACTATTATATTTCTCGTTTTTATTGGGGTGAATATTATCCCTCTTCTAGTAGCTGGCGTGATGCTCAGCGGCTTGTTAATGCTCATGCATGCGCGTGGCGGTTTGGCCGTAGGTGCTGGACAAGAACGTAAACGCAAAAAAAATGGTCCGGACAAACTGACGTTTGAGGAAATCGGTGGGCAGGAAAGCGCTAAGCAGGAGCTGCGTGAGGCCCTGGACTTTTTGAATCGACATGATGAAATTTCCAAGTTTGGTATCCGTCCATTAAAAGGCGTTCTACTCACAGGCCCTCCGGGAACAGGGAAAACACTGATGGCGAAAGCAGCCGCACACTATACTAATTCTGTATTTGTTGCAGCCTCAGGTAGTGAATTTGTTGAAATGTACGTTGGTGTTGGCGCGGGTCGTGTCCGTGAGTTGTTTCGGGAGGCACGTACTCGTGCAGCCAAGGAAAAGAAGGAAAATGCGATTATTTTTATTGACGAGATCGACGTAATTGGTGGTAAACGTGAGGGTGGACAGCAACGAGAATATGATCAGACTTTGAATCAGTTGCTGACAGAAATGGATGGCATTTATTCGGCAGATACACCGCGGATTTTGATCATTGCAGCAACAAACCGTAAAGAAATGCTGGACAGCGCCTTAACGCGTCCAGGGCGTTTTGACCGTCATATTCAAGTGGATTTGCCTGATAAGAAGGGCCGTCTTCATATTCTTAAAATTCATGCCAAAAACAAACCGATTCAGGAAGATGCGAATCTGGACAAAATTGCTGAGGAATCTTACGGGTTTTCCGGCGCGCAGCTGGAGAGCGTGATGAATGAAGCGGCAATCTATGCGATGAGACAGGATCAAAAAATGATTGCGCAGAAGCATCTGTCGATGGCAATTGACAAAGTAATGATGGGTGAAAAGACAGATCGAGAATCGACGTTGGAAGAGAAAAAACGTGTAGCGATTCATGAACTGGGACATGCTATTATGGCCGAAATTGTTCGTCCTGGTAGCGTAAGCCAGGTAGCACTTAGCCCACGTGGGAAAGCGCTTGGCTATGTGCGCCACAATCCACAGCAAGAGCATTATTTATACACCAAGCAGTTCCTGGAGGAGCAGATCATGATCTCGCTCGCAGGGGCTACAGCGGAAGAAATGTACTATGGCGGTCGCAGTACCGGCTCAAGTAATGATTTTGAGCAGGCGCTGAACATCGTCCATACGATGATGACTTCCGGTTTGACTTCACTTGGCATTATTAACATGGAAATGGTAACCAAAGAAGAACTTATGCGGGAAAATGGCGAGATTATGGCTGACCTGCACACCCGAACTTTGGAGTTGCTGGAAAAGCATCGTCCTGTGTTCGACAACTCACTTGACATCCTGATGAAGGAAGAAACTCTGTCTGGAGACCAATTTAGATGTCAATTTAGTGAAAATGCTTTATTACCAGCATAATTTTTTATGCTGGTTATTTTTTTTTACTTTTAGTCCGTGCTAAGATATTATTATCTATTGGGACATAAACATGTATTTTTCGACAAAGAAGGATACAATATATGAGAGTGACCAGGAAAGGGTGGAGTAAAGAATCATGCAATTTAAAAAAATCGGCGTCATCGGCGGCGGCACCATGGGACAGGGGATTTCTGAAATGCTCGCGTCCAAAGGAATCGATGTGCTGCTGGTAGAGCAGACACCAGAGAAACTAGACTACGCCTACAATATGATTGAAACGAGTCTGGACAAACAACTGGAAAAGTGGGCAATTACTCAAGCTGAGAAAAAATTGATCTTATCCCGTATTCAAAAAGTAATCCATTTGGCGGAGCTCGGCAGCTGCGATATGGTCATTGAGACTATTACAGAGAATCTGGACGAGAAGAAAGCCGTGTTCCAAGAGCTAGACTATGTGTGTCCAAGCAATATTATTCTTGCAAGTAATACATCCACGCTGAGCCTGACCGAGCTTGCTAGCTCGACCAAGTATCCTGAGCGTGTTATTGGTATGCACTTTATTTATCCAGTATCCCGTATTGATCTTGTAGAAATTATTCGTGGTTTGAAAACTTCGGACGATACATTTGAACACACTAAAATGTTCGTGGAAGAAATAGTGGAGAAAAAAGGAGTCATGATTTATGAATCTCCTGGATTCGTAACAAGCCGGATTATCTGTCTGCTGATTAACGAAGCGGCCCATGTACTTCAAGAGGGCGTGGCTTCCGCTGAAGATATCGATGACGCTATGCGAATCGGCTATAGCTTCCAAAGCGGTCCTTTGGAAATGGCTGACCGCTTTGGTCTAGATTCCGTTTTGGCTGCTCTGGAGCGTATGTTCCGTGAATTCGGCGAATTGAAATATCGTCCGTCCATCGTACTGAAGAAAATGGTGCGTGCAGGTAATCTGGGCGTGAAATCGGGCGAAGGCTTCTTTAAGTACGACAAGGATGGTGACCGGATATGAAAATTCTCGTAATCAATGCAGGGAGTTCTTCCCTGAAATACCAATTGTATGATATGACAGACGAGTCCGTTCTGGCAAAAGGATTGGTAGAGCGCATCGGTATGGATTCCTCCATTCTTACGCATAAGCCAACCAATAAAGAAGAATACACCGAAGTTAGTGAAATTTTGGAACATACTACAGCCATTCGTAAAGTGCTGAACGCACTCACAGATGCTGAACATGGTGTAATCTCCAGTACTAGTGAAATTCAGGCTGTAGGCCACCGTGTGGTTCATGGAGGCGAAATCTTCAAACAGTCAGCAGTTGTAACGCCTGAAGCGAAGAGTGAAATCCGCCGCTTGTTTGACCTGGCACCACTGCATAACCCTGCTTCCATGATGGGGATTAAAGCGGCTGAATTGAATATGCCAGATGTACCGCAGGTTGTGGTATTTGATACCTCGTTCCATCAAACCATGCCTGAAAAAGCTTATATGTACGCCATTCCAAGAGTGTTGTACAATAAGTATAAGGTTCGTCGTTACGGTGCCCACGGCACTTCCCATGATTTTGTAAGTAAGGAAGCCGCCAAATTCCTTGGTCGTCCTTTGGAAGACCTGAAGATTATCACTTGTCATATCGGTAATGGTGGTAGTGTAACAGCAGTTCAAGGCGGTTTGTCTGTTGATACTTCCATGGGTATGACTCCACTGGAAGGTCTTATGATGGGTACTCGTAGTGGTGATTTGGACCCAGCAATCGTACCTTATGTCATGAACAAAGAAGAATTGACTGTCAATGAAGTCAATTCCATGCTGAACAAGCATAGTGGACTTTTAGCTATTTCCGGTATCAGCAGTGACATGCGTGAAATCACAGAAGGTATGGAAAAAGGCGAAGCTAATTCTACATTGGCATTCGAAATGTATGAATACCGTCTGCGCAAATACATTGGATCGTATGCTGCCGCAATGAACGGGGTAGACGTAATTGCATTTACAGCAGGTGTAGGCGAGAACTCCATCGTTCTGCGTAAGAGAGTGTTGGAGCAATTGACATTCCTCGGTATCGAGCTGGATGAATCGTTGAATGCTATTCGTTCTGGCGAGCCTCGCCGGATTACAACTGCAAATTCAAAGGTAGAAGTACTGATCATTCCAACGAACGAAGAACTGGTTATTGCCCGCGACACGTTCCGTTTGGTTCAGTAGTTCGGTTCGAAAGTGTAAACTTTATGCATGCGGACTATTGTTTGAGTTCCGCATGCACCAAACAGCGAGAGCAAACAGCCTGACCCAGGGGGAAGGGCTGTTTGATTTTCGGTTAAGAGGAGAGAGACGGTCATGACGAATAAAAGTACGATTGCCCAAGTGGGCCGCCATGTAGGGGAAACGGTTACAATCGGCGCTTGGGTAAACAATAAACGATCTAGTGGTAAAATTCAGTTCCTGCAACTGCGCGATGGTAGCGGGTATATTCAAGGGGTTATCGTGAAAAGCGAAGTGTCCGAGGATATTTGGAATGACGCCAAATCCTTGACTCAAGAGAGCTCCCTTTACGTTACTGGAGTGGTGCGTGAAGAACCGCGTAGCCAATCGGGCTTTGAATTAACGGTTACAGGCATTGAAATTATTCATTTGACCGAAAACTACCCGATTACACCCAAAGAGCATGGTGTAGATTTCCTGATGGATCATCGTCACTTGTGGCTGCGTTCCGCCAAGCAACGTGCTGTTCTGATCGTACGGGCTGAAATTATCCGTGCGGTACAGGAATTCTTTAACGGCAACGGCTTTACGAAGGTGGACCCACCCATTTTGACTCCTTCCTCTGCAGAAGGCACAACAGAATTGTTCCACATTAAATATTTTGATGAAGATGCGTATTTGACACAAAGCGGGCAGTTGTATATGGAAGCCGCGGCAATGGCGCTGGGCAAAGTATATTCCTTTGGTCCAACTTTCCGTGCGGAAAAGTCTAAAACACGTCGTCACCTGATTGAGTTCTGGATGATCGAGCCTGAGATGGCTTTTGTGGATCATGAAGAATCCTTGCGCGTTCAGGAGCAGTTTGTAAGTCATATCGTGCAATCTGTTCTGAAAAATTGTGCGAAGGAGCTTGAAACAATCGGACGCGATGTTTCGAAGTTGGAGCAAATTCAAGGCGAATTCCCACGTATTACGTATGATGAGGCGATTGCCTTCCTTCAAGGTGAAGGTTTCGATATCCCATGGGGCGAAGACTTTGGTGCTCCTCATGAAACGGCGATTGCTGAAAGATATAACAAGCCTGTGTTCATTACACATTGGCCGACTCACATTAAGGCATTCTATATGAAACCCGACCCGACCCGTCCAGAGGTTGTTTTGTGTGCCGATATGATCGCTCCTGAAGGCTACGGCGAAATTATCGGGGGTTCCCAACGGATTGATGATCCAGCATTGATGGAAGAACGTTTTAACGAGCATAACTTGGCTCGTGAAGCCTACCAATGGTATATGGATCTACGCACCTATGGTACCGTTCCGCATTCCGGCTTTGGACTGGGCCTGGAGCGTACAGTAGCATGGATTTGTGGACTCGATCATGTACGTGAAACGATTCCGTTCCCACGTATGCTGTATCGTTTGTATCCGTAACCGATGACCGGATCATTCGACAAGACATCAGCGGCAGAATGGGCGGAGGGAGTAGCCTTTGCTATGGAAGCCGGAATGGTCCAGATTCCCTACGCCCTGCTCAAGCATTATCGGACACTTCGGCTGACGGATGGTGAAATGCTGCTACTGATGCAGTTGCTTGCCTTTAAACAAGCGGAACGTAATGAATTTCCGACATGGGAACAATTGCAGTCACGTATCGGATGCACTGCGAACGAAATCGCACTCTATTTCAGTAAGCTCATGAAAGAAGGATTTTTGAGAATCGATTCCGTAGAAGACCGCAGCTCATCCGTACAATTCGAACGTTACAATTTGACGGGGCTGTACCGTAAGTTGGCAGAATGTATGATCGCTGAGCGTAATGAGCAGCACGATGAAGATGACATTTTGTTTGCCGGAAAGCCGGATTTACTGAATGGAATATCAGAATCCCCGCTTACAGAAGAACGGAATTTGTTCACGATTTTTGAGAAAGAATTCGGGCGCCCATTGTCACCGATGGAATACGAGACGATCACCAGCTGGGTGGATCAGGATCGGTATCCCGAGGAGCTGATTTTGCTGGCTTTGAAGGAAGCGGTATTTGCAGGGAAAGTACATTTCCGGTATATAGACCGTATTTTGCTGGAGTGGAGCCGAAACCGTGTTCGTAATGCACAGGATGCCAAAGAATACGCCCAGCGATTCCGTGGTGGCGGACGCAATTGATATATCGGTCTAAATAGGCTTTAATGATAGAGGACACACCATTCCGTCAGGAGGGTGTGTCCTTTTTTAAATATTTTTTTTCGAAATATGCAGGGGAAGGAAATTTCCTGGCGTCTATAGTATTGGGAAGGGGGAGAGCGTCATTGATATAGAGAGAATCATTGAACGAATACGGTCCGGTGACCGGCAGGCGTTCCGTGAGATCGTAGAGCTGTACAGCAAGCATGTATTTCATATCGCCTATTCGGTACTGCATGACAGCAAGGAAGCCGAAGATGCCGCGCAGGAGGCGTTCGTTCAGGTGTACAAGTCTCTCCCCCAATACCGGAACGAAGGATTTAAAACGTGGCTGAGCCGAATTGCGCTCCACAAAGCGCTGGATATTAAGCGCAAACAGGACAGACGACCCGCAGAGCTTATAGACGTGGCACAATCCCTTGTACAGCTCCCTTCCCGGGATGAGGATGTGCTGGCCCGTCTCATCCGCGAGGAGCAAACTGTAGAACTATCGCAAAAAATTGCCCAGTTGCCCCAGCAACATCGGGATATTATTCAAGCCTATTATATGCAGGGCAAAACTTACGATCAAATTGCAGAAGAGACGCAGGTAGCTTTAAAAACAGTAGAGTCGAGACTCTATCGGGCGCGGCTATGGATTCGAAATCACTGGAAGGAGGAGGAATGGCAATGACTGACCAACAAGATAAACCGTGGATTGAAGGGAAATCGAATGACTGGCATGCTTACATTGCAGGAACTTGCACGATAGAAGAATCTGCCCGGCTGGAAAAGCTACTGCTGGAAGACGAACAGGCGCTGATGTTATATCTTGTTGCACTGGAGCAACTGGAGTCAACTTTAAAAGATTATTCTGCCTGGATGGATACGGAGCGCTTCACAGATCAGGTAATGGCCGTTCTTCCCGAGATAGAAGCTGAACCGAGTCAAGTTATGTTCAAAAAACGCCGCTGGTTTGAAAAACCTGTGTTTCATTATGTTGTCGCCGCAAGCCTAACGTTGATCTTGTTGTCCAGTGGAGCCTTTGACAAAATGATGCCGCAAACAGACGGAAAGCCGATTCCTCCAAAAGAACGCGTTTCTTACAGTGAAGAGGTCATGCGAGCTACAACAACTTGGCTCGATAAATTAAAGCCCTAAATCATCGGATAAAGGCTGAGATGAAAAAACTCAAAAATAACAACCTTTAATTGGGAACTTTATCAAAATCCCATAAATAGAAAGGAAGTGTAGCGATGCCTTATACGGAAAGAAGCAAGCTCTTGGCATTTCTATTGAACATTATTCCCGGTGTGGGACACTATTATTGGACACGAAAAGCCAATGTGTTTGTATACACCATTTTGTTTTTCGGATGTTTGGCAGGAGGATTATTTCTTGCATTCGTAGTAAGAGACGAATCGCCTTTATTATTCGGTATGTTTGTTGCCGCCCTTTTTTGGGGACTCAGCATGCTGCATATCATGATTAGCTTGTTGCGTTATGATCCTCGTGCAGTCGCTGCTCCATACCCCCCTCATGCAGGGCCCAATCCATACGATTTTTACTCGCAAAATGGAGCTTATGGACAGGCTGGTTTAACAGGGGAGATGCCGGAGGGGGCAACACACGCAGATACGGATGTACCGGGAACAGGAATGGGATATGGCCCGGACTATAATAACCATTATCAACAAGGACACTATGGTATGGCAGGATCACCTGCTTTTCAAAGAGGATCGGAGAATGAACGCTTTTTTACGATTTTGCTGTCGTTCATTCCTGGATTGGGACACCTCCATTTGGGGCTGATGCAGCGTGGTTTGTCTTTTTTACTGTCCTTCTTTGGCTTTGGTGCGATTCTTATCTTTATTACTAGCATTACTAACGAATCCGGATTTTTGGCCTTTGCGGGCGTGTTGCCGATCATTTGGCTGTATTGCATGTTTGATGCGGTGCAGCATGTACATCGCAAACAAGCTGGAGAAATTCTTCAGGACCGGACTTTGTTTGAGGAACTGGAGCATGGAAGAATCGAGGGACGCCGAAGTAAAATGCTGGCTACCATTTTATCGGTATTTCCCGGTGCCGGACATATGTATATAGGTTTGCAAAAGCGTGGACTCCAACTCATGCTTTTGTTTTTAGGAGGCATCTATGTACTGGACGTGCTGCATCTTTCACTCTTTTTGTTCCTGCTTCCGGTGGTTTGGTTTTACAGTTTTTTTGATGCATTGCAGCAAGTAAGCCGTTATGGACGGGAGCCGCTGATCGACAAACCTGTGATCGGTATGTTTGCACAATATCACCGCTGGGTAGGCTTGGGGTTACTATTGCTGGGCGCCTATTACATCTTAATCAACGTACTAGTTCCTACTCTGGATCGTCTGTTTCCAAACGGAGAGATTTATAATTTGGTTGACATGTATCTACGGACGATTATCGTATCCTTATTGTTGATCGGCGGTGGTATTTGGATGATGATCGGGAATTCCAAATCTAAACGAGTAAAGGAGAAGCAATAGAATGGATACTGAATTTTCAAAGAGTGAGGCTCCCTTAAAGGGAGTCCATCATCCTCATAGCGATGGAGGAGGTGCCACAGGTATATTGGGTACATCATCTAACAAAAATAGCTCCTCTAAAGCGTCAAACACGCCGGCAGGGGTGTGGAAAGTTGGAAGGCTGTCAATGGGACTTTTCCTTGTCCTGCTGGGGGGCGTAACGTTTGCCTCCAAGTTTTGGGGAGCGGGCATTCTGGACCAGGCGTTAACCTGGTGGCCTGTCGTTTTTGTTTTGCTGGGATTGGAAATTTTAATGTATACTGCTTGGAAAGGGACGCGTGAGCGCATTCGTTATGATTTATTCAGTATGTTTATTACGGCGGTATTGGTTTTTTGCTGTATCGGATTTGCCTTGGTCAGTTCATTGGGGATCACTCCGCAAGTCAGAGAAATAATGAGTTCGGTTCAGGAAACAAGGGTTCTCCCAGACTGGCATGAAAAACTACCTGCCGGAGTGAACAAGGTGATTGTACAGGGGGAAGATCCTTATGCGGTCAAAATTGACGCAACCACCTCACCGGAAGTGCATGTGTTCGGAAGTTATGTATACACAGGCAAAGAGGACGAAATAAAGGGGCAAGATTTATATCAGACCAAGCAAATCGGCGATACCTTGTATGTATTACTGGGTCAAATTCCGACACGTTTTATGCAGACTCAGCAGCAGCTTGATGTTACGATTGCTGTACCTGAGGGAACTACGGTTACTGTGCGCGATAGCCGAGGAAATATAATTGAAAAATAGGGAGATCTTCCGGTTCCAACTTTACATTTCGTATCATTCACGCGATACTGGAAGGGAAGCCTGAGATGTCATCCATGTTTCTAGCTAATGGTGTATTTGCTTATCAGGCGAAACTTGATGATGTGCAGTCGAATAGCGATTGTGATCGGAAATGAGGGAGAAAAATGATTTCATTGAATCCTGATACGCTTACAGGGCGTGAAAATTATAAGCTGTTGACCGGAAGTATCATCCCAAGGCCGGTAGCCTTTGTAACGACTTTGAGCAGCGAAGGGGTGCTGAATGGTGCGCCGTTCAGTTATTTTTCCATCGTAGCCTCTGAACCGCCACTGCTGTCTGTATCCGTACAACGTGTCGATGGAGTATCCAAAGATACAGCACGTAATGCGATGGAGCACAAGGCATTTGTCGTACATATCACAGACGAGGACAATGTGGGAGCGGTGAATGTGACGGCTTCCCGTCTGTTGCCGCAGGAGAGTGAGGTTGCACTGGCAGGCCTTACCCCAGTCAAAAGTACAAAAATCGAAGTTCCCGGTGTGGCAGAAGCGAAAATACGCATGGAATGTATTCTGGAACAAGTTATACCGTTGGGAGGCAAGGAGGACTCACCTGCCTGTGATCTGTTAATCGGACGCGTAGTGCAGTATCATTTGTCCGAGGAAGCATACCAAAATACGTATGTGATTGCTAAGGAGTTGCGTCCAGTAAGTCGGTTGGCTGGGAACAACTATGCGAAGCTAGGAGAGCAATTCACGCTGGAGCGTCCCCAATAGGGGGCGTTTTTTTACAGCATGCCTAAGATTTTATGTGGCTAGTAGAATAGAATACCCTAATAATAAAAAAGAGAACGTTCCTGTGCTATCGCTTAGGCTCCGTTCTCGATATTCAATGGCCACTTTTACAAATAATGATAAGCATCTTTGATATTTATGAGTTTATTTACTTCAAAGTTTTCAGCAGCAGGGAGCGATAGGTCGTTTCAAACAAAAATTCAAACGCCTCCAAATGCTTTTTAGCCTCAAATACATTACGGCCCCACGCATAAATGCCGTGGTTACGCAATAAAATTCCAGGCACCTGATCATTTAGCACACTGGGCACCAGCTTGGCAATCGAGGCAATATCTGCGTAATTAGGCAGCACAGGAATATCAATCGCAGCATTTTCGTCCCAAATGTTAAAAGCCTTGATCAGCTCAATACCTTTGATAGGTACAGCGCCTTGCTCACCGTAATATTCGGAAATCAGATTATTAAACACGGTATGCACATGAAAAACGGCTCCGCAGCCTGTCCGGCGGTAAATTTCGCAATGTATAAGCGTCTCTGCGCTTGGCTTGAGGTTTGTCGCTTCTGCCGCTTTTCCGTACTGGTCTACGAACAGAAAATCTTCCGGAGTACGCTTGGTTTTATCCTTGCCGCTGGCGGTGACTGCAAAATAAAATTGTTCGGGATGAAAGTCACCGATTCGGATCGACAAATTGCCGCTCGTGCCTGGGAACCAGTTGCGAGATGCGAATAGTTCTTTGACATCAGCGAGTTCTTCCAGTGCGCGGCGTTTTTCTTCCAATGAAATGTCTGCCAAGTTAAAACTCATTTACAGCACCCCTTGCTCCTGTTTTTGCTTTAAATCCTCGATAATGTCATCAAATGTTTCAAAGGGTACATGTGGTACGCCAAGCTCTTGACACTTTAAAGTCAGATGCGAACGGGAGTACACAAGATCGGCAATTTTGGCTCCTTCAAAATCGGTCAGGCTGTCGCCGATCAAAATCCGTTCGTATTGTTGGGAAGGATATTGACGAATCACAGTCGTTTTACACATGCCACAATCATTTGTACACGGTTCCTCACATGGATGCGGCCAAGTAATCTGGATGCGCTCCCCGGAAAAATCAGCTCCGTTGCAATAGACGTGGTTGTGTGGAATGTCAAAGGGTTTTAGCAATGGATCAATAAAAAAATCAATGCCTCCACTGGTGACGAAAAATTGAATCTGCTGCTCTCGTACATAGTCCAAAAAGCGTGCAAAGCCCTCGCGTATACCAGCTTGTCCAAGTACATATGAGATAATTTCGTCCTTTTGTTCCGAAGGCATCAGGGCGAACATCGCACCTACGCCTTCACGAATGGATGTATGCCCATTTACGATTTGATGCATGATGGGCTCACAGCCTGTAGGCTGAAAATGCTTCATGATGGCAACAATATTGTCGCTGTTCGTAATTGTCCCGTCAAAATCGCAAAAAATGACGGGCTT
>RCUF01000085.1_pt1 | contig 61056 bp, 54 predicted proteins | sample 2166311 | NCBI WGS metagenome assembly RCUF01 (sample SAMN09932608, study PRJNA488358) | compost metagenome | feature: garden; material: soil; isolation source: compost soil in 4-hydroxybenzonitrile-enriched culture | place: Germany: Experimental Botanical Garden Goettingen | collected 2016-01-27
TTTTATTTAATACCTTGGTAATACTGATTTTATTTCAATGCCGCTATAGCTTTATTTATTTCTTCTAGTTCAGTCTTCAATCCTCTTCATCTTTGTTGTGAAGGTATTATTTCGTAAGTTGCAGTATCATTCTTATCTGAGTAATCCCTCATTCAATACTACTTCCCTGGCACAAGTGCCACGAACCATGATCATTTTCCGCTGGATCGTGTCTAGTTTATTTAATGACCGTCCATGCTGATATCCCGTCGTAGGTAACAGTGGATTAAGCATGGCCTTAAGTTCTTCCAGCACTTGTTGTCCACTCTTACCTACGTTTCCGTTTGAATTCTTTGCACTAAACGTTAAATCGGTATCTCCCATACGTAAGTATGTGTATAGAACATAGGATACGTCTGGATGAATAGATATAAAGAGCTCAAGTAATTCCTCTGCCGTATAGCTCTGTGACTTGATAAGGTCAATATTATGAGCCTGCTAATGCTTTTTAGGCAGCCAATTAAATATTTTCAATAGATTGGAATTCTCTTGGAACTTTATACCTATCTGGACTCCGTTCTCTCGCCATGTTACACAATCACCAAGAGGCGGTCTCATTAAATCATTTCATTTTGTAAAAGGAGCTGTCTTCTCCCAGTATCGATCAGCTTCTGAAAAGTGATTTATAACATCACTTGCTATCCTAACGTAGATATTGTCACCAGGCCTAGAATCGTCATAACGGAACCAATTGCCATTGTTAAGTCTCATACGATTATCAGGATGTAAATCATGTGCCGTAACTTTGTTAGGTGGTTTCTTCTCCCCCCAAGAACATGTGAATCCCTCTGAAGAGCAAACCGCGATCTCAATAACGAATCCACCGCCATACTTATCAAATTGGAATGTTAAAAGTTCAATCTTTTCTTTATCAATTTTCCGGAAGTGTGGAAAAGATCCTTTGAATCCTTTCTGTCTAAGAATAGGTATCACTATTTCCTTTAAAGAACTGATCATAGTGTCTCTTTCGATTGACATACCAGACCTCTATTCATTAGTGTTAAGCCAATTATAAACTATTGGCCAAACTTTCAAAGAATCATTTTAATATATAGGTATCAACACATCATAGCAACATTGGATTAATTCCTGTAGCCTCCTGATACCGCATCTTAATTACATTCAAAAGATCGGGCCGAGCTCCAATGTTTGGCATGTCCGATCCGCCTGCTCACAAGTCATAAGCGTAGATTCGCTGCCGCCAAAGAAATAGACAACCACATTCCCTTTACCTGCTGGCTATTCTTAATTGGAATAGCCAGGTAAAGGGGCTTCTGAGTGGGATGTACATACTTGTTCCATCCCCCCCGTGAAACTTCCCATAGCGTCTCAGGCAGCGATCCCTCAACGGAAAGACCACCTGAAGATCAACACGAGGGTTGTATGCTGCTGCGTTGATTTGTTCTATCGGTAATACTCTGATTTCCACTTGTGAATGCTCCTCTCTGAATATTTTTTTAATGCTCCACAACCAACTGCCACGTCGTTCCGATTCTTAGTGTGTAGAGAATAAAAGGGGGATGAAAAACAATGTTCGCAAGCATTATGCTTTTTGCTTTACTTCAAGTTCTGCTGTCCAAAACTATACCGGCAATCTGTACAGTTCTAGTTGCTTGGTTAGCAATTAAAAAAGAACTAGTCAAAGCTAAAAACTCATAAAAAACAAAGAGGGCAGACCATGACGGTTTGCCCTCTATATATGTTAAATTATTTCCAAGTCTGAGTGAGATTCATAAATATTCGCGAGCCTGTCAGACGACATCTTTAACCTAGGTGGATTAGTTTTGACAATAAGACACTCCCAAGGGCAGGCTCTGAATGTTTATCATATAAGAACAAAAGAAAAAGCACCCGAAGGGCGCTGTTTAATTAATCGCATAGAATCCATATAGATCTTTTAACGAGATATCAATTTCTACATTATTTCGTAACAAATCAATTCTTTTATTATAAAGTATTTGAAGCAATTCTTTTTTCTCATTTTTTCGTGCAAGATGAATCTTTCTATGACACAGTGGGCATAGTGCCACGACGTTGCTTTCCGTATCAATTGATGTTGTAAATTCATTCTGAAATTTCATAGGTATTAGATGGTGTGCCTCAACGTAGAGCTCTTTGCTAGCATCAGAAACAAACGTAATATGTGACTGGTCAATTTCACATTTAAAATTAGCTTTTTTTAATGCAATCTTTGATATTTTTGCACTTCGTGGCCAAGCTTCCATGCCATTTATTTTTTTAGGATTCTTCCTCCGTTGCTTTATTTCTGGAGAATCGATAGGTATTTTACTAAAATCAGATTCTAATGAGGTTTGAAAATTATTCTCTTCGAGATCATCCTCAGAAAGTATAAATTTATTACTCAAATCATCAACTAGTTCATCAAGGACTGTATAGCGCCTCATCCTGATACCAAGTTTTTCTTTATCAATATTGCTGAATCCTTGCGGTGTAAAATTAATTTTATAACCGAAATAAGCAGAGAACACTTCTTTAGGGATACTTACCTCTTGTAAATCTTTTAAAAAGTATATATACTCCCACGTTCTTCCCTTTGTATCTTCCCCCCATACATGCTTTGCAACTTCCCTATTATGTGTTTTGCACAAAACTTTTGCGTAGTATGTAAACCCCTCTTTGGTATAAACCAACATACCGTCATTCGACTTAAGCCTACTCCACCTTTTAATATTTTGATCTCCGGGAACAGCCCCCCACATGTGAACGTACTCATTAAGACCATAAGTAGTTAATGTCGACTGAACTTCAGGTTCCAATTTATCGAACAAATCTGCAATTCGATAAGGCACCGCTACTGTTTCATCGTAGTGTTTACGTGCATTTTTGTCACAAGCCGTGAAGTAATAAAGCATTAAACTTCCCCCTATAAATCAGTGTATTTCTTATTTAATCCATATGATTTCTCTATAGGGTACTTATCGGCATTTTTTTGAATTTTGTTTCGAATTGTAGAATCAACATCAATGTTCAAATCATGACACAGCATTAAAGAGTAAATGATCACATCAGCAATTTCATCTTTCATTTTTTCATAATTCTCTTCCACGGCTGCCTCGCTACTCTTCCACTGGAATAACTCCAGAAGTTCACTCGCTTCAAGATTTAACGATATAGCCAGATCCTTAGGATTATGAAATTTTTCCCAATTCCTATCTTCTCTAAACGCAATAATTTTCTCAATTAGTTCTTCCAATACTCTCACCTCAATACATTATTTCGACAAAAGGTGACTTTTTCCTTTTGTAAATAATAAAGATGCATTTATGTTGAGTTGGTTTACACTATTCGGGTGACAGGCTAACAGTCTGTCAGAGTGTGTGTATGCCCTCTCTGCACTCCTTTTAGCATTCCTGAGTATAGGAAGAGCACTCAAAATGGCTCATGTTTTGTCGTATGAGGGCAAAAGAAAAAGCACCGCAAGGGTGCTAAGTTAATTGAGAAATTGAATACCCCAATAATATAAAATGACCAAAACACCAGCACTCGCTATGATTCCGGCCAATGTTTTTCCCAGTATTTTTTTAATGGAGATACACACTACACCCCATAAAATTATGGCAATGATGAGTATTAACAATTTGTTTCCTCCTACAGCACCCCAGATATCAACATTTGCACCTTCAAAAACATTCAAAAAGATTCCTCCCTAGCTTTTGTCTAATTCCAAAATTCTGCATTCAGGAAGGTTATCCTCTTTAACATATGGACGTGGACGTAAGCAAAACTATTTTACTCCATCCCATCTCCCCCAAACACAACCTTTACATTTTTTCGGCTGTTTTGATGGTCCTTTAAACGGGAGCAAAATTCTGCTTCTTCTTCAAGACTAAAATCCTTTCAAAAAGCAATAAATAAGCCACCCAAATGAGTGACTTGTATCTGCCTATGTATTTATAGCACCAAAATAACACAGGCGCTTATTTAAAACCCTAAAAAAAGCCGTCAAGCTAATAGCAGCTTACGTTTTTTTGCTTTATCCGAATCATCGTCTCACTCTGGCATTCTGACCTATAAACCTTCTGCATCTTGATAAGAATGCCAGGCTCATTTTAGCACTTCATTAAGCATTGTAGCTGATAATAGGATTGATCGCCGGGGAGTATGAATCAACAGTGACGATTTCAAATGTGGCATCCTTATACAATGGTTTCTGAATATTTTGGAGGTCAATAATCTTCAATGCATTTTCTTTCGCTTCCTTTACATCGCGTCCAATTCCGCCCAGGCGAAAATTTGGCAAATAACAAATGACTCCGTCATTCTCTTCACTACTCTCAATTAATGCATCATACTGATTTCCCGCAATTTCCATTCTTTCGAAATGAGCTTCGTATAAATTAGATTCATCTAAATTCGTAGGTACAATTTCAAGTGCATTAACCTTAGCATCTTCGATATCGCGTCCCATGGTATACTGCTGGATGGTTGGAATGTAGCAACTGCAGTTCTCTTTATTTTGCTCATACAAAAACAATAAATTTATCTTTTTCATGGATTTATCCTCCTAATTTTCAGATCATCAAAACAAGGTTATCTTGGATAACCTATAGGAAGAAATGAATCTCTAGACTCATTCCCTCTTAAAGCATCCAAAATCAATTAAACAGCCATATAATACTGCAATTGTTCCACAACATCTTCATGGTGATTAATTGGTTTCATTTCTCCCGTCGTACGGTTACATACAAAGAGGAATGTATTTATATCCCCCAGGTCTTCTTGTAACGTTTCCAACCAATTTTGTTGGAATTCTCTTATAGTTTCCACTGAGTCCAGTCGAAGCAGATGTGTTCCAAAATCATAAACAAACCACGCGAACGTATTGTAATGCTTGATTGAATCAGTATCCCCTTTATAAAAATCAGCACGGAACTTTTCTTTCGTAATCATTCCATCTACGATCTGACTCATTTTTTCGACTAGATGTTCATAATGATCTTTATTACTCTCTTTCTCTTTAAAAATGCTCATGTATTTCCATCCTCCCAAAACAAATTTTTAGAACCAAGCAAGAATAGACAAAAAAAAGCCATGGGACACAAAAAAACACCCTACTAGGTGTCATGATCCCACGGCTAAATAAGCCTAAATAATGTGTTGAACCAAAGAAGTCCAAATCTTATCTTCGTCAATTCATATCGACAAAGAAAATTAAATGCTAGTTAATAATCTATTTTTACCATACCTTGAGGAAGCAGTCAACCTACTTTCCACTTCTTTCTTTTGAACACTCTTAAAACCTTAGAAAAACAGAAAGGTATTAGACTGACAACAGACTGAAGTGGTCTTAATCGGGGCAATAATGGTACCCTCGAATTAGCGCTGTGACTCCCTTAAGACCTACCCTTCGAGGGATTATAAGAATAAGAGCTGGGTAACAAAACCATTCCCATCTTTTGCAACCATGACTGAACACGATCCGTATTATAATACAAAACGCGAACGCAAATATGGAGGTAATTAGAGATGAATGAACAAAAGGGATGCGTGAAATGCGGCAGCCGAAACGCCAAGACGAAAGAGGTGGCCATGACTGGCACGGGCCTCTCTAAAATGTTTGATATTCAGCACAACCAATTTGTCGTCGTTTATTGCGAAAATTGCGGTTATTCCGAATTTTACAACAAGCAATCGTCGATGGGATCGAATATTCTCGACCTATTCTTTGGTTAAGCTGTGTAGGCGCGTCCTCCACTCCTTGACCCATTCTTCAGGGACATCCTTAAAAATTACATCGCATCTTATTATTTTGCTTTTAATATTTTCCCACTTCAAGGAAAGATCATCCATACCCGCCTTTATGACGAATCCCACTGCCCCCATTTCAGTACTTGTTGAATCTAAAGTAGATTCTCTAACTACCGATCTCGCTAACTCTCCAACTAATTTATGAATGCCATTTTTAGTTAATTTTAAAGAAACTCAATGTATCCCTGCTTTAAATAAGGGATAAATGAGTTTATAACGCCTTAGGACCAATCAAACTAATTCAGTCTTGGAAGAATTAAAATCAAAATGACTAGGGTGACATAAGAACACCAATCTCTACTTGAACCATAAAAATCGTAAACGGGGTCACAAGTCACAGGCAAACGGTTAGAATCAAATTTTGGAAACTGTGTTGCTCTAGCCCTTGCGAGCGATTATTTAGAAACGAAACATTAGTGCTTTTCTGCAAATATAACTAGTCAGTTTAATCCACATACAACGACATAATCAGAGAATCAACTTCTTGAATAGATTGAGGAACATTACCATCCAGGAGAAACCCCAGTCCTTGTGCAGCGTTTAAAAATTCATTTGCATCAAATTCTCTTTTTATGTTTTTCAGAAATGTGTGTTCTAGATCCAAGACAGACCAACGTTTCGGATAATCAATCCATCCGTTTGATGCATGTATCACGACTTCCTCTTTATCATCTAAAACTAACACTTCAGGATATAGGGATTTCCTCTCAACAACGAAATTCCAGACTTCAGATATTTTGCTAGATTGATAGAAATTAGAATTTTTACACCCTTCATCTATACAAAAACATTCGAACTTCATTCTAGATTCCTTCTTTCCTAACAAGGTAAAATATGGACCAAATCTTCGATTCTTTGTGAAAATGGGCATGAAGGCAAACTATTCCGTATCCTGCTGCCGTATCTTTTTTTCACTATCCGATTATCCAAAATGATCACAGCTCCTTGACAAGTCATTGAACGATTTAAACGCCCGAATCCCTGCTTTAGGGTGGTCATCATCTTAGGGAACATGTAGTCAAAAAAACTACTGCGACCAGCCTCTTCTATCAATTTAATCTGTGCCTGTATTAAAGGTTCATTCGGCATGGGAAAAGGTAAATTTGGAATTACCACGGTGGTTAACGCATTGCCAGGCACATCGACCCCTGTCCAAAAGCTTGTACACCCAAGGACAATCGTATTTGGATCTGCTTTCAATTGACCAATAATATGTTCACGGCTTATCCCAGGCTGTTGTGCAACCAAGTTATACCCGCGTTCCTTACAAAACGAACTCATGTCCCGATAGACTTTTCTCATTTTTTCCATGCTGGTGAACAAAACCAGCATACGACCACCAGAGTACTTTGTGATCTCCTGAAGTTTTTCAGTAATGTAGAGGGTAAAATCATCTGACCCAGGATCAGGCGAGTCATCTGGACAAATCATCATAGTCTTATTGGCATAATCAAATGGGCTGCCTACAATGATGCTGGCGTAATCCTTGACCCCTATTCTCCCAGCAAAAAAATTAAAGTTATCCCCTGTGGCAATGGTTGCACTGGCTAAGATAACTGTTACCTTATCAAATAGCCCATATGCCAACACTACTTTAGGAAACAGAGGCGCAGCATGCAAAACAATTTTTCCATACTGATCAGTAGTGACCCAATATGCCCATGATCTTTTCTCGACTTTTCCAATGAAATCCAAATTATCATTTGCTTCAAACAATCGCTCAAGTATCTCAGATATGGACTTAATTTTCATTTCTTTAACTGTCTTAATAAAATCCCCAAGAGCTTTGCAAATTTCCTCCACTGCAATTCTGGAATACATCAGATGGAAACCTGCTTGGTTGCCATGATTGTGCGACATATATTGAGAAATTCCTTCGTATAGATCTTCAATTTTACGCTGGAAAGATAGGTGCATGTCATTGAGTTTAAGGCGACTATCCACACCTAATTTCTGTATCTGGTCGTGGTTAAAGAACTGGTTGAACAGCGTCTCAAATTGCTGGATGTCTACCTTTTTCTCAAATGCTTTACAGCATACATCCTCTATTTCGTGAGCTTCACCAAAAATGACAGCATCATACGTTGGTAAATTCCCATTCCCGGTCTTTTTTCTTAAGACCAAATCATTAAAAAAATACGCATGATTGGTTACAATGACATGGGCAGCTCTTAGTCCTACCCTATTGCGCTCAAGCGAGCATTCACCCGTCTTATTTTTTGAAGGACATTTGGATGCAGATATGCGATTCCATAACTGATCCTCAATTTCAAAACCAAATTCCGCACGATCATAAACATTTTCTCTTTCGGCCTTCATTACGATTCTCTGAATAACCTCAGCATCTTTAGTCTTTGTATCTGGTGTCATTTCACGAGCTAGAATATTCAATTTTGTTTTACATAAGTAGTGAGATTTCCCCTTTATCAGCATATATCGAAGATTCGCATTCTCCATCCGTAGAATTTCTTGAACACGCGGGAGCTCTGTCTTTATAATTTGATTCATTAACGGGATGGTATGCGTACAAATAACTACCTTTTTATTGTTTTGAACGGCCCACTTAGCTGCTGGTAGTAAGTAACCCAAAGATTTTCCCGTTCCTGTTCCTGCTTCACAAAGTAAGTGTCTTTCCTCTTCCAAACATTCCCCTACTTTAGATGAGATCTGGATTTGAGGAGCCCTTGGAGAGTAGCCAGCAACAATTTTAGATAAATGACCTCCTTGTTGGAAGGTCCTTTGTATGAAACTTTGCATAAATCTAATTCCCTTCTCGTCTATCTTTTTTATGTACTAGGAGGGGAAGTCCATCCCGTTTCTGTGTGAATCCTGTTTATATAGGTGTATGAAAAGACCAGAAAATTAAGGTTTGCATTTAATAAAATGCTCTCTACAAGACGGGCAAAGGTTACACATGTCCATTTCTATCATATATTCCTCGTTCTCGTGCTCGTTCACGTTAAGCATATACGCCGTTGTGGTCGCATCAAACTCATCATCAAACTCTATAAAATCCGTATCGCAGCCACACATATAACAAAGGCCCTGGGGTATCACCCAACGCCCCTCCTCCAATTCATAAGCGCGAAAATCTAGATCTTCCACTGGCATTCATCCTTTCGAGTTTTTTTGTTACGTGTCGATGAAAATACATAGGCGACCTTTTTGAGTAACGACTATAGATGGGACAAGGAACACTTTCTCCTCCTATGATTCCTGTTATAACTGAGATATTCTCAAGAAAAAAAGCTACTACAAATGGTGTATTAAATTATAAAAAGCATTACAGAACCAGTAGATTGTTTCTACTGGTTCTGTAATGTAACAAACGTAAACTCACTTATGAATCAGCTATTAAGCAAATTTGTCTCAGTTCTTACCGTAATCACAGCCTTTTCTCTAGCTCTTTTTTTTAAGCAAATTGTATATGAGCTCAGCTGCTTCGGCTCGGGTAATATCCTGCTTCGGCCGGAAGCTCCCATCCGGATACCCTTGTACAAGGTTGTGCTCTGTTAGGCCTAGAACATCTTCTCTTGCCCACTCAACAATTTTTGAAGAATCAGAATAAACATTAACCTCCTGCGCTGGCGCAGATCTAACTACATTGTTGGTCATTTTCGCTGCCTGTTCACGGTTGATAATCCGATCTGGAGCGAATACGGTCTTACTAAACCCACGAGCTACTTCATCTTTAATAGCGGTCTTAAGCGGGTCAATATACCATGCAGTTTCGTCTATATCCTTAAAGGTCAAATTTACTAGTGGTTGAGATTCCAAATCAAGGGCTCTTACTAACATCGAAGTATACTCAACTCTGGTTACGGGCCGACTTGGTTCAAACGTCTTGTCTGTTGTCCCTTTTACGATCCCCTTGTCTGCTAGCTCATTTATCTTATCTCGATTGAACGTACGATCGATGTCGTCAAAATGATTTTTCTCCTTGTTTTCAACAGCAGGTTTCTCTTCAACAGGTTGGATTTCTTCTGGTGTTTCATCTAAGGCAACGGGAGAAACTACATTGCTTTCAATCGTTTCGGGTTTGCTGCTAGTCTTCTCAGTAACCGTTTTGATTTCGGTACGTTTTCCCTGGCTATTTTCTGCCCATAGATTTGCACTATAAGTTCTGCCATCCTTCAAATCCGTCCAGGTAAATCCACGCCCTTTACCTCGGTACAATTCCTCATCCTTCTCTCCTGTGAGGACAAAGATATCGTTTTTATGGTCCGATTGCCATTGAATTTCAAATTCATGCCGCGTTGTATCTCTTTTGGTAATAAAGAAGTCCGGAGATGGGAGAGTTTCCTCCACCGCTGATGTCTTTGTGGCTTCCCCACTGGTATTCAAAGGAGCTGCAGATATTTTGTATACCGTGGAACTATCCATTTTATCCAGGTCATACTCCAAGTTCGTTGTGTTGCCTACAAAAATATCATCCCTATAGATATTGTAGCTATCTGCACCTGTTGTTTCGGTCCAGCTTACTTTCATACCGGTATCCGTCACATTCTTAATTAATAAGGTTCCTTCTGCAATCGTGCTTGGCAGCGCACGGTACGTAATTGGTGTTATTTCCCCAATGCCGCTACCGTTAGCAGCCTGTACACCAAATCCATATATCACTCCAGGTTGAATCTCGGAAAGAATGATACTATTCGTATTTGTTTCCTGTTGTTGATCCATATCCCTACGGGTTACTAGATAATGGTCTGCGCTTTGGGTTTCATCCCAGCTGAGCTTGATTTGACCATTACCAATCTCTTTTACTATTACATTTTGTACTTGTGAAGGGATAGTCAGCATCTTACCTGTTGTTGGAGGACTGAATCCGCCACTATTTCCGCTACTCACTGAAAAATCATAATTTGTCCCACCAGATAATCCAGTAACTTTTAGCTTAGTTTCAGTGCTGTAATAAACTTGGCCATCTATTTTCACCTCGTAAACCGTGGCACCATGTGCTGGCTTCCACATAAGAGTTGCACTATGCTCACCGATATCTGCAACATCAGAAAGCGCTACGGATTCTGGTGCAGTCAAAGCAGTGATAGTATTGTCTTTTCCAACACCACTTCGGTTAAATGCCCGTATTTTGATTTTTACAGGAGTACCAGGCGCCAAACCTTCGAATGTATACTGATTGAAACCACGAGGAAGGCGAATATCTGAATCGTCATTTACATTAAGTAAATAGCCATCCGTCCCATTTACATCCTCCCAGCTCACACCAACGGAATAAACATCGCTGCTTACTCGGGTCAATGTTGTAACTTGGCCTGGTAATGTAATGATACCTAGTTTTGAGTAATCGCCTGCCCCCGTTTCATTCACAGCTGACACTCCATAGTTATATTCTGTACCAGGACGAAGGCCGATGTCGCTATACTCGGTGTAGACATCTTGGTATACAGATGCTTGGTCTCGCTCCAACTCGTAATAGGTTGCAGTCGTAACTGTATTCCATTTCAGATCTATCCCATCTTCATAAACAGTAGCTTCTCGGAAACCTCCGGGGGTATCTGGTAGGCTCAAAAAGGAAACGTGCTTCATTGCCCCTTCTCCGCTCGCATTCACTGCTGAAGCTGAGATATCATACATTCTTCCAGGCTCAAGACCAGTTATCGGATTATAGACGTCCTGAGTTACCGTATCCTTAAATATGATTTGGCCAGTCACTACGTCAGTTGTAGCAATGTTATATTGATCAGCGGAATACACTGGCGTAATGTCAGCAGTGATCCGCGCAGGTGTACGCGAAACAGTATGCACCTGAATGTTCTCCGGGGCATCCGGCAGTGTTAGCACACTAACGCGGTTCGAATAGGCATTGTTCCCCACATGATTAATAGACTGGATCTCATATTCATATGTATGGCCGCCCTGCAAGCCAGTATCCTGGTACGTATTCTTCGGATGACTGACGTCCCACATCTTTCCTGTTGTTAAATTCCGAACTGTATAGGTGTACCCATCGGTCAAACCAGAAGGTAATGTCCACTCTAATTCAGCCTCGGAATTTTTGACAGACAGCACAGACAATGTCACTGGCTGCGGTTGGTTCTGAATCCGCATCACCTGGCTCGTTGTTACAAATGAATTTCCAGCCCGGTCACTTACTTTAGCGTGAACATACCACTCTCCTTCATCCACTATGTTTAGATGCATAACAGAATGATCTGCTGTATCCCAAACTGCAGGAGTATCAGAAGAGTTTGTAACTTTGTATTTCATGGTTGCTGGGTCTACTCCAGCATGTAGATCCTTATAGCTTACTTCTACATTGATAGGAGCATCTCCCCAATCCCTTGTATCAGGGGTCATTCCAATGCTTGGTGCTTCCATATCGATATAGGATGTAATGGACACAGGATCAGATCGGTTTCCTGCGGCATCTACAGCTTGTGCCGTAATTTTCGTAATACCAGAATCGTTTATCGTTCCGGTAGAGCCGATTTGATAACTACCTGAATTGACCTGATATTCATAGTGTATGTCAGAGGTGTCAGTTCCCCCCGAAATTTTGAACTGGATCGGCTTATTCGTATACGTAGTTGGTGCCGTCACGTCGGATACGGTAATCACCGGAACCGTTGGTTTAGTGCGATCAATCGTAACCGTTTTTGTAGCGATTGGGCTGGAGACATCCAAGTTGTTAATCGTTCTAGCTGCCAGCTCATAAACTCCTTCAGCTGTTACCATAAACGGTCCGGTGTACGGTACCCATGCTGCTGTAGGGCTTGTCCGATACTGAGTTAACTTAACACCATAAACAGGATCAGCCCCCGGTTCTAGAGACACCGTTATGTTATTAGCAGTTGGCCCTATTTCATTTGGTTTTATTACTGGAGCTGCTGGCCCTTTTTTATCGATCGTTAACTCATTCTTTACTTCCGGGCTAACATTGCCAGCTTGGTCTATAGATCGAGCATATACGGTACTCTTCCCATCCACTTGAACCGGAAATGAACCATCGTATTCCTTCCAATCCTGACTTATTGCCCCGCTGATCCGATACTGCGTATGAGCCAGTCCAGATAAGTCATCGTTGCCTGGTTGGAGGGTTACAGTATATCCGTTTCCATGAGAACCCACAGGATTGATCGTCGGTGCTGTAGGAGCTACTTTGTCGATATATACACTAATGGAAGACTCAGCACCTGTTCGTCCATCGTTGTCCACTGTCCGGGCTGTCATGGAAGTTATGCCATGATTTTGAATATTGACAGGTCCGGTATAATTGGTCCAATCCTGATTGGTGGCTCCGGCGAGCTTGTATTGTGAACCACGTATACCTCCTCCGGTGTCTGCTCCGTGCTGTACCGTTACAGTAACATCCGTATTGACATACCCAGTACGACTTGCATAGAGAGCGGGTGCTCCAGGAGGAGATCGATCTATGCGAGCGAGGGCCGTTACTTCAGAGCTGCGGTTATAGTTATAATCTACAGCCTTGGCATAAATCGTTGTGTTCCCCTCATTCGTGATCGTTAGACTGTCTCCAGTTGTCCAGTCTTGATTCGTTGCTCCTTCCAACCTGTATTCGTATCCGCGTAGTAGTCTGTCATCAGTACTTCCAGTGATAGTCACTTGCACATTCCCACGCGTCACTCCGTTCGGTGTCAACTGAATAGTCGGCTTTGTTGGAGGAATATTATCGGTTGAATAGGGTCCTGCTGTCACAAAAATATTAATCTGTTCAAAGATTGTGGTCGGCTTATTGGAAACCATCTTATAATATCTGATACGATTTATATTAGGATAAGCCTGTGCAGACATCTGAATTGTACCGCCAGAATTACCCGGTTCATAATCATTTCTAAATACAGATCCATTTCCAAGCTTGTACCAGTTCGATCCATCATCCGAAAAATACTCGTCAATTCGTGTAAATTCCCCATTGTTCCGGGGAGTATAAATAGCATAACGTCCATCTAATCCAAAATCACTGCGATTAAGTCCAGGCTCCCCTAGATCCAGAGTGTAGCTGCTGCTTACATTAGTTACTTCCCATTCTTGTCCCACATAATATGAAGCTGCTGCTGCCTTCTGGGGGAAAATAGGTACAAATGAGGCTATTAACACTAAGGCTAGCATTACGTTTATCCATTTATATTTGAATCGCAACTCTTGCAATCCTCCTTTTTAACTTTTGTTATCCTTAATTCCAGACAAAGAAATAATGAACTTATTGCTAACTAATTAATTAGTTAGCAAATAAAAAAATAATCGATATCATTACAAAAACATTGATGGTACACAAACCTGCTGATGAAAAATAAATGGATGGAGCAGGATTAATGTGCTCACAAAATAGCAAGACAAGCATTATGTGTAGCCATTGATGTTAGCATTGATAATCTTTCTCCCCCTCTTCCAATCAAATTAACAAAATGCGCTCGTCATCTAATTGATTAGTTAGCGTTTTAAAAAAATTATAGGTTGCGGCGTAAAACCCCTTTCTTAAGATATGGGGATGTAAGCCGGCATCATTGAAAAACTTTCATTAGATACGTGAATACTATCTAATATTTTGTTATACTTTTCTTGAGGTGAACACATGTCCAGAACAGTAGACAGCAATAACAATGTGGTGTACGACTGCAAATATCACGTTGTGTTCTGCCCGAAGTATCGGCGTAAGGTGCTTACGGCTCCAATCGACGCAAGGCTAAAAGAACTACTGGAGAGCAAGGCCAAGGAGTTGAACGCCAATATCCTTGAAATGGAGATTATGCCCGACCACGTGCATATTCTCGTTTCGTGCGATCCTCAGTTCGGCATCCATCGGATAGTGAAGCACCTTAAAGGCTATACGTCCCGCGTGCTTCGTCTGGAGTTCAAACGGCTTACGTCTCGGCTCCCCTCACTATGGACGAACAGCTATTTTGTCGCCACAGTCGGCAGCGTATCGCTTGAAACAGTGAATCGGTACATTGAGCTACAAAAGGAGCGTTGACGGTAGTGCTAATTTCTTACAAATTTCGGATGTATCCGAACAGAGAACAGCGTAAGGCGATTGAATTTACCGTAGAACGTTGCCGACTGCTGTACAATCGTTTACTAGACGAGCGTATTCATGCTTACCGAGACGAAGGCAAGAGCCTTAACTATTACAATCAGGCGAACACGTTTAATGAGCGTAAAGCGGCGATTCCAGCACTCAAGCAAGTTCACTCCCAAGTATTGCAGGACGTTGCCAAACGCTTAGACAAGGCGTTTCAGGCTTTCTTCCGTCGTATTAAAGCTGGAGAAAAGCCCGGGTTTCCTCGCTTCAAGCCAGCCACGCAGTATGATAGCTTCACGTTTCCGCAAGGCGGCTATAAGCTGGAACGTAACAAGCTCAAGCTCTCTAAGATCGGAGATGTTAAGATTAAGCTGCACCGTCCAGTGGAAGGCAAAATCAAGACTTGTACGATCATCCAGAAGAACGGCAAGTATTACGCTTGCCTGTCAACGAAAATCGAACCGAAACAGCTTCCACAGTGTACGGATGCCGTTGGCGTTGATCTAGGTGTTAAGACGCTTGCCGTTACGTCTGACGGTGAATATTTCGAGTCGCCTAAATGCCTCCGCAAGTCGGAAAAGCATATCAAACGTTTACAGCGTTCCGTCAGTCGCAAGAAGAACGGCTCTAACCGCCGTAAGAAGGCTGTACGCGTTCTCGCCCGGCTACATGAACATGTAGCCAATCAGCGCAAGGATTACTCCCATAAAGTTAGCCGCCAGCTCGTAAATAGATACGGGCTGATAGCGTTCGAGGACTTGAACGTTCTCGGTATGATCAAGAACCATAACTTAGCAAAGAGCATCGTAGACAGCAGCTGGAGTCAACTTGTCGCATTCACCTCCTATAAGGCTGAGAGCGCCGGTAGAATCGTGAAACGAGTTGACCCTCACAATACATCTCAGCTTTGCTCTAATTGCGGTGAAATCGTTAAGAAGCAGCTCAAGGATCGGGAACATCACTGTCCAGGCTGCGGATTCGTAGCCGATAGAGACGAGAACGCAGCTGTTAACATCCTTAAACGAGCAACCGCCTAAAAACTTTTGGCTCGGATGGAGCCTTCGGGGAGAGCGCCGCATTAGCGGACTCGTTGAACCGAGAAGCCCCTAGCTTTAGCTATGGGGAGTCATCACATAGTTTAAGAGATACATTATCATTGAGTTAAAGCTTGTTTCGTCCTCTGTATTCAGAAAGTCCCGAGCTCTATTCCCGGCTTTAAACAACATCACTCCTATGAAAATGGGAAGTATTCCGATCAGGCCTAGATAAGGTATGGCTAAAGAGATAATGATAAGTAAGGCTAAACGCCTACAATTAACATGAAGCCTAAGTATCGGCTCCAAAATGAAAATCGTTCTAACAAGTTTTCACTTGTCTGGTCATCCAATCTTTATCCTCCTTCTCCGTCAAGCTAAAGCGCATATATAACGCTATCTAATTAATTAGTTAGCGAGTAAAAAAATTATCGGTATCTATACCGAATAAATGAGTGAGAGCATATCATATTAAATATTTTCCGCGTAACCGTAAGTGTGAACACATTCCTTAAGTTGAAACAGGTCTGAAAAATCGTCGTAATAAGAGTTAAGACACCGTTTTTACCCCACTTTTCTAGCATCGTAAGATCAGATAAATCCCCATTTATTTTGGTCAGACTAATCGTTTCCCCATAGATATTGGCATATCCAAGGGAAGTGAGTTTATTGATCGCTGCTTTCCGTGACCTCAGCAATGTACTACGATTTGCCCAGTATCCAATTAATATGGATGGTGAGAAATGAAGAAGAGTCCGTTCTTCGTTAATAGAATACTCATACCAGCGATTTAATCTCTTCGAACTTCTTTTGGAGTTAACAAAATACAGTAAATTAAAGACCGTGACAAATAACACCAATAGAATCACTCGAACGTGGTCTAAAAGGCATAGTAACATGATATATAGTGCGAGATCTAGGAGCTTAAAAAGCACCTTCTGTTGTAAAAACGTTTGATTTCTCCTCCTCTTTTTTATTCAAGAAATATTCGCAGATAAACTATTACTAATTCACCAAAAAATAGATAAGGAACGAAGGCAATGGGTTTCAGATTCTTCTTCATAATTCGATAGCATAAGACAAGTAGATTAGAAATGATGAGAACAAAAGTGGTTTCCATAAAACCCACTGTTAACCCCAACCACGCAATAAGCTGGATATCTCCTCCGCCCATTCCACTTTTACTAATTAGGGAAAGGACCCATAAAAAAACACCTATCGTTAATGCTGAAATAATATAGGTACTTATTGGGCTTGGGGAATATACTAACCTCAATGCAATACTACCTAGTACAGAACAGATTACCCAAGATAGCGGAACTATTCGGGTTCTTACATCCTGAATGCTAAAGATATAAAGAATACATACTGTGTAGGCCATTTGAATATATGGCCACATTTTAGTTCCTAGACCTTACATTTTGCGTATCATCATACATACCACCGAAAATTCTTATCTTGTTGGTAGTACATGCAATAAGTTTGCCTTTTGAACCTTCAGCCGTAACATAGACCTTAACGGTAACGTCACCATCCGACCAGTCCTTGTCCGTATAAACTTTACGTTCCATAACTTTAGTGCCATCTAAAAAGGTGCCTTCTATTTTAGGAAGCTCCCAAACGGCCGTTCCAGTGTTTCCACCACTTGTTCGTTCTAGCTTTATCGTTTTGATGTAATTGCCGCTACGATCATAAAACTTGGCAATAGCTTCACCTGGAGTAGGTCCAATATAGGTACCACCAATTGGGCGCGCAGTTTCGTTGAATCCTCTTGGTACTTTGGTTTCCCAATCTGTTGAATAATTCGTCGTGACCTTTAGCTCATAGCCATATCCTGCCCTTGTCACTTCGTTTGCTTTTAGCCCATTTTTCTTGGCATACGGAATAATGGCCCAGCTACCACGACTTTCCCGGTCACTTTCTTTCGGATGCAGCGGATCGGTTTCAATACCTTGTTTTGTATTGACTTGTGTACTCACGTTCAGATGCTCCGAGTAATTTACCCATGCTGTTGTCCAAAGAGGCCTGTTTACCTCAGCAATTTCATAGATATAACGGTACGGTATTGTCCATGAAGTTTTGGCAGTTGATTGATTGCTGGATGAATTACAATCCGAAGATGATCCTGAATTGTTTGCAATAACCGTACACCCGGTACTTGCGATATTATTACCTGGATTTACGTCCGGTACCTCATTTACAGGATCTACTTGAACAGTTATGTTGTGCAGTCCAACTTCTCGCCCGGTCCAATTCACGGGTCCAACCGAAATTGGTTTATTTGCCGGCATATCCTTACGTACTTCATAAATCGTGTCATCATCCGCAGTAATACGGATCATAACCTGCTTTTGATCTTCTTCACTTACGTTTTTCACCTTCGCAATAATGCCCGCTTGGCTGTTTTTTCCGATACGTGAAGGGGTGGCGGTTATAGATTGCGCAACTAGATCAATGGGCACAAGTTTTACCGTAAAATCTGCCTTGATCTCATTATTACGATAAGCTACAACGGGAACTTCTGTAGCTCTTGAGGGATGACTTGGATTGTTCGCAAATGCATCTACCGAAATTTTATATGTTCCGGGGGTTCGCCCAACATATACCTTGCCCAAATAATGACTAAACTCTTGTCCGGTTTTCACGGTTGCCGGGATTCCGCTATTGTACATTTGTTCAAATTTCTGAATTCCGGATTCAGGCCCTTTAACAGTAACTCGCGCAATGTTAGGAATTCCACGGCCATCAATATGATCTCCGGCTTTAAACTCTTCCCCAACATATTTCCACTTCAACCAAAGCTGGTTGCCTTCAGTTAGTGTTAACTTGGTAGGGATGTAGTCCATCTCTTGCGGCATTTTGGGAAGATGAACGGATTTGATTGCAGTTCGACCATATCCATCATCTACAACGATATCAATGTCTTCCCCAAGCTGATCCGCAAGCTCCTGATATTTCAGTTTCAAGGTTTTACTTTGAGTAGCAGCTGACGTATGGATCAGCTTTCCTTCATTTAAACTAATAGCGTTTTTGAAATCCGGAAATGCTCCTTTTTTTGTAGCAACAATCCGTACGTCACGCTCTGATACTCCATAAGTTTTCATTTCGACATTCAAAGAACCAGCTGCGGCCGTCGCTTTGAACTCGGGCCACTTCGTTACTTCATATATCGCTTGTCGGTTACTTTCACTAATTTTTTTGGTGTTAGTGAACTTGATTCCCATACGTTGTACAATCCCTGAAGTTCGAAGGAATTTGCTTAATTCGACACTGTAGTAAAACTCATTTCCTGGTTTGAATATTGGATCATCAGCAGACTTAATAAATGTTTCACGAAAGTACGCCCTCTGCTTGGAGCTCATTTTTTGTTTATCTTTCATAATAGAATCAAATAGGTCACCTAAAGCAGCCTGACTCTTAAATACCAATCCAAAACCATTTTCCTTATCGAATTTAGGATCGTCGGCTTTCCTTTTAACATTAAAAACATCGTAATTACTAATATATTCGGACTCACTGTTTGGAAATTTGAAAACTCCGGTCCATTGTACCAACTCCCATGGTCTAACTACTCTATTTCCTAAAGCTGGGATATAGCCTTCTAAAGCAGAACCATTCTCACCATAGTCCCACCCATATGAATATTTATTTAGCATAGCGTGGGACCCAGCAGCTGATACATTTGAAGTGAAACTAAATACAAAGATAAGAAAGATTAGAATAGTTAAGCGTTTCATTTGCTACTCCGTTCTATAAGGACTGAGCAGCTGTAATAACTTTTGTAAGAGTAGCAGCAGTCTCTATTACCTTATTATTTTTAAATACAGTATGTTCTACGATAGGCTCCGTCGAATCTGAATAAGCTCCTGAAAGCCCTTGGCTCTTATTATCGAGATACAGAGCATAGTTCTCAATATGGTCTTCTTTTGCATAGATTTTTGAAAAGGTAAGACCTCCTACACCGTAAGGGTATGAGTATGTTTTACCAGGAGTTAGTTTTGTAGTCTTACCGTTTCCAAAAAATGTAGCTGTAGAATTTTCCGGAACAGAGAATGTTACCTTTCCATTTGCAAATTTGATGTTGTTCTTGAAAAGGGATTTACCTAGGTCGGTTTTCTTTTCCCATTCAAAGTCTTTGAAGTAACCTGTATTTGTTGTATCTTCATTTTTTTTCGGTTCTTCTGGCTTCTGTTCAGGATCTTTTGGGTCTTCAAGTGTAGCAGTGGTGCCAGCTGTTGTAATTGTTACCAGGTACTTTTTGCTGTTCCAATCTACCTGTGCTCCAAGTGCTTCAGATACAAAACGCAATGGCACATAAACACGCCCCTTTTGTAGGCGCGCCGGCACATCCAAGAAAATTCTTTTTTCTCCGCTAGTAACAATAGAAGTATTGACCTTCATGCTGATATTTTTAGCGTTTTGTTTGATCAATACCGTGCGATTTTTGTAATCTACTTTGGCTCCCAATGCTTCAGAAACAAATCTTACCGGAATCAGTACCCGGCTTTTCTCCAATAGTGGTTTACCATCGGGAAAATTTACCTTTTTAGCATCGACGGTCACGGTAACTTCTTTACTAGCAGCAGAAGCTACTTGGCCCAGACTAGAAACTATCAAAATCATTGCGAACATCATCATAAATTTTTTTTTCATTTTTAAAAGCTCCTTTTGTTTTTATTATTTTAATTCTACGACATTAAGAAAAATATCGCTAAATAACAGAAATCTAAAAAGTGTGACTTTAAGATTACACCTCTTTCTATCTAATTAATTAGTTAATGTTCCTTAAATCACACTTTACAACAAAAAAAAGGAGCTGTCTAATTTTTACACATATATTGGTAAATAAAGTATCGTGACGATCATACTGGCAGCTGGGGAAACTCATCACCTGCCAGTATGATCGTAGGCGATGACTTTTTACTTGGTTTTGACCCCTGCAGGACCCAGATAGATTTTCCCGTCCTCTTGGTACTGCACCAATTTCTTATAGACGCTAATAGTTGGAGCATTAACAATAACCAAAGAAGTTAAAGAACTTCGTCCATCTTGGCCAGGTTCAGTTCCTTCTGAATTTTCTCTTCCAACTACAACTAATCCGGCCAAATCAGGATCATCGTCTGGTCCAATCACGCGACCAGATCCGCCATCTGCCTTGATGTAAGCAACCGCATCAACCATGACTCCGGGTTTTATAAAACTACCAGTAGCTTGTGATTGATCAACTTTTATCCCTACAAAGTGATTTGGCTTTTTAAGGTCCAGGGTTTCTCCAAACGTTGACTTGGCACTTGTTGTAATACCAGACTTAGATATGGGTTGATCCTTATAAAATCCAATGGCTGAAGTATAATAATTTTTCCCTTCAACATCATCCATATTCCGCACCGGATCACTTGGAAGCTCGCTTTTTACAACATCACGATATTTGAGCATGCCTTTCAGGTTCTGGTTAGGACCAATATTCTCTGTAACCACAACAACCTTTTCAGTCTCGGTGCTACTATTCACCATGTTTACAGCTATGAGTACTATAACACCGGATATAATCAGAGCTGAAAGAAATATACCTATTCTTCGTATTTTAGGGTTCCACAATTTGTTCACAACTTAATTCCCCTCTTTTGCTATTTATATTCCGCGTAATAAGGTGTCTGCTTCACGATTTCAATAGGGTAGTCTGTAAGTCCGATAATTCGACCCGATACCATTGCAATTTTCGCTCGATATATTGCAATTACACGGGGAGCACCATCACTTCTATACTGTAATCTCACTTCTAAATGACCGTCTTTGAATACACGGTTACTTAAATTCGAATCTAGCTTCATATTAGAAATAAGAAACCTGCGTGCATTACTTTCTAACTGATCCGGTTTCAACAGGGTTTTTCCCATTACATATGAGCTTTCGTCTGTTGAAGCGATGATACCAGAAATGATGGACTTCCCTAAGCTACGTTTAGCAATTTCTGCCCCCGCATATGCTGTACCAATATCCAAGGAAACAAACAAAGAAAACATTAAAAAATAAACTAAAAAAATCATTTTAACAGGGCTCATTAAGGAGTTCCCCCTGGCCGAAAATAGGTTGCAACTTTCCCGTCCGCATCTGCAGGAATTGGAAAGGTTATCTCTCCAATCCCCATTGGCTTGAGGGATTTCATGGTATACGTGATGGATGCATTTAGCTCAACGTGTCCATCTCTCTGTACCAATTTAGGAGTCCCGGTAATTGTAATTTTGGTAACATCAAGCCCCTGTGCCCTGCAAAGATCATAAAAATATGTACGAAGAGTGGAATCAAACCCACCCTCCGCTTGTACTTGTAGAAATGTCTCGTCCACAGCGACTGCTAATTTTCGTTTATCGCTCCAGATTCCTTCGATATCTGTCCATAGAAATGTGAATACCGAAAAAATTAATATTCCAAGCATAATAAATATGCCTGTCATTTCTCCACGCTGGTTAAAACTAGCTTTAAATCGTTTAACCATTGTTACATCACACTTTTGATTTTGTCTTCGATAATGTTCCAAAGGTCGGGCATAAATTTTTTCATCAATACGATAATAGCACCAGCTACAACCACAACACCTAAAATCCAAATCATACTCCCTACGCTAGTTTGTCCTTTTTGGTTCGTAAGTGTTGAAATTGCCCTTTGCCCTATTGCATACGTTTTTTGGATAATCTTAGTACTTCTATAGTTCAATTTTTCCGCCATAACATCTGTAACCTTGACCAATTGATTAGATAATTTCATTTATAAATCCCCCATTAAATTAGAATGTGTGAAGCAAGTCTGAAAATATACTTACAAAGCATATAATGACAGAACCTATAGCCATAAAAATAATCCCTATTGTACTCAATTTGACCCGCTCAGGTTTGGACTTCGTATTCTCTTCCATTGCGGTTCTTCGCAGCTTCAGCATTTCTTCACGGATTTCATCTAAATGTACCTTGCCTTCTTCATATCCAGAGTTGATACCGATCTTAATAGCCGTAGCAAAAGGAAGCATAATAGGAATCGTCGTTTCCCTCGCAAAAATCTCAATCGCCATTCCGGGCTCCATATGTTGCAAGTTACTGTTCAGCCGTTTCAACAACAGCTTCATCTTCTGTCCGCAGCGTTTCTCCATTTCTCGGAAGACGGTAACAAATGATTTCCCTGACTCTAAAGCCATATTCATTTTATCTATAAATTTGGGTAAATCCTTAGTTATCTCTCGTTGCATAGAGGTAAACGATGCTCTTACATCGCGGATACCCTTGATTAAAAAGATGACCACAAATACGGGAACCGCGGCATAATAACTCTCAAGTAAAAAACAGAGAAGAAAAATAGGTGAAGATAGAATGAGGGCCTGTAATAATTTGATTGCAAGCATTTCTTCAACACTGGCATACTTCCCCATCACTTCGATGTTTTGTTTCATATTTTTCCCCAAGAGCCGATCTATTCTGAAAATCGGGTTTTGAGTTATTTTAGGAAGAATCTTTTCACTCAACCAGAGTGTGGCCTTTCCTTTTTTAAGTCGTGCTCGTTCTAAATCAGATCGAGTTACATTTTCCGCTGCCCTGGTATATTGAGCCTCTTTTTGGAAGTTTGGCACAATTTGATGTATACCTAAAAGTAAAACAGCGAATAGAGCAAACCCGAGCATATAGATCCATATCAATGATATTCACCTCCCTTCATAGTTCTTCAAGGTTGACAGCCAACCACTCATCCGACTTCACAAGCACAAAAACGGAAGCAAGTACAAAAATAGCAATATACATCTGGCCCAGGAAAGTATCCAGAAATACGTTCGCATTTCCTGTATTCATGGTAGAAAGAACGACAGGCACGAACCAAGCCAAAATAATAACTATTACAAGCTGGCGTTTGTCCTTCTTTGATTTAATTTGAAGGTCACGAATCATTGTGTTATCTAAACTGAATTCTTTCGTTGTTTCCTTCAGGCTTCTAATCGATTGCTCATGAAACCCTTCTTGTTCAGCCATTAAAAGTTTTTCACAATACTCCGTAAATCTTTGTACTTTTATTTTTTTTTGAGCTTCTTCTAAAGTTTTATCCAAAGTGAAACCTAAGGTAAGATCATTTAAAATTGCCTGAAATACTAGTTTAGTTTGACCGTACATATCAGGAACCGCTTGCTCCAGAGCACTAAGAACTGATGCAAAATCGATAAGCTTACTGGTGAGCGTTTTAAGATTATCCGGTAACTCAAACATAATTTCTTCCCGTTTGGAGCGTTTCACTTTCCCAATAATATATTGGGGAAGCATAAAACAAAGGATTACACCAATGACAATAAAAAAGTAGTTCTTTGTAACAAGTGAGATCACGATCCCGCCAATACCAGAGAAAAGAGTTATTCCTACAAATTCTTTTAAAGATATTTGTATTCCGTTATGACTAGCTTCCTCCTGGACCTTGTCATAACCTAATATTTTGAGCAACCTATTGTGTTGTGCGTTATAGGTTTTATTTTGTTTAACATTTACTTTAGGCAGAATATAGCTGAACGTCGCTAACCATATAAACAATAGAAGTAACGGAAGGGCTGTTATCATACTGCTTCTTCCTTCAGTGGTTCACACCAGCGATCAATCACGGCCTGTGACGCCCCGTTTCTGATCATCTTATTTCGCATATTTTTTAGCGACCCTACCCTTTCAAATAACTTTGTTTTAAAGTTGTAAACAAAAATAGGGTTAAGAATTGGTTGATTACGCTCATCGAATCCTAACAGTTCAGCGATTTCACTTTGTCTTCTAATACCAAAATCATTGACATTATATCTAACTAAATCAATGGAATCTCCGACTTGAGACGCAATATCCGGTGTATTCCCCGCCAGTTGGAAGAAACGAACAACCGTCATTTTGGCATCATTCGCATGTATAGTAAAAGTTACATTACTACCCGTGTTAGCTGCTTCTAACGCTTGTCGCGCAGCTGCATGGTCACGGACTTCACCGATGATGACCCAATCAGGATTTTGACGCAATGTTATTTTAGTGATTTTAGCAATATCATACCGGCGACGTTCGATTTCATGTTCTTTAACAAAAAATGAAACAATATTCGGATAGTTGAGGTAGGCTTCTTTCTTTTTGAGCATCATCTCCTCACTATCTTCGATCGTTAATATTCGAGTTAATGGATTTAGATATAATGGAATCCGTTGAAGCCCCGCAGTCTTACCAGCATTTACAGAGCCACCCGTAATTTCATTAACGCCCAGTGGATATATATCAGCGTTAAATTCATCTATTTCCTCACTTATGTTGCCATACGCGATACAAGCTTCCGAGGTATACACATCGGGCGGGAACTTTCTAATGGATACAACTGGAAAATCAGATGTTAATCCACCACGATCCCGATCAGCAACCACATTAATACGGAACCCACCATATTGAGAGTCGAGAACCGGATCATTCGCTGTGAGTGTTTTCCCCATAGGGATTAGCATTTTATTGATGATGGCATAGATGTGCTCTTTGTCTTCGAACTTCACTCGGGTATCGAGCTGATCAACATGGTTAATCTCAGACATGACTTCGTCCGGCCCATTGATCTCAATGCTAGAAGTATTGGGATCATCTAAAGCTACTTGAAGTGGTCCCATTTGGGTGATTTCAGTTTGAACTTTTTGAATGATAACATCTATACTGGCTGTAAATTTATAGGTAGTTTGTTCACGGATATAGTCTGCGATGTGATGCTGTATAATTCCCCGCTTTTGGATATTCGTAAAGGATTCAATAAATTCATCAGCGTGTTGTGATTTTAAGACTTGGCGAGTTTGGTCAACTAACCTTTTTAATTGTTCGGACTCCCGGATGTTGAGACTAACACCATTTCCTCCTTGTAGAGAGGATTGATAGGCTATGTGTTCTGCTGGGTTAATCACACCAATATGTTGAGAAAAAGTTGTAGGTTTCTGATCCGAAATTTTTGAAATTACTTTTTTGTCTAGATTACAAATAAACGAAGTGAGTTCATCCTTTTTCCATACTTTTTCTGGAAGTGCCAATTGAAAATCGCTGTATAGGATAACTTGATCTTCGACACCATACGTAGGCAATTTTTTTAACGTCTTATAAGAATGCGGCAAAGCTACAAGGGACTGAACCTGAACAATGACGCTATCAGCGTGTCTTAGGGCACCAAAACTCATAGGATGGAATAATTGTCCTTGCAGAGCATAAATAACTAAATCATAAGTACCAAGTAAACCCTGAGCCAGTTGTTCCGGTGCTTGTAGAGCTGTCTTTAAGTTCTCCATTTTGATCAATACAGGTATATCAGCGCTAGTTTTTGGGTGAGCTGCTACACAGTCAACGCCTTCAACAGTAGTGATATATGTATCTAGCGTTTTAACATCACCGCGATCCATATCTAATAAATATTGATCTACGCTTTGCTCTTTTAATATCGTGTCTGGATCTTCAATCCGCGAAAGCAAACGAGGTAATCCAAGACACGGGAATTCAATAATGACTGCTTTTTTCTGGGTGACTCCCATCCATTTTTTCGCTAATGATAATGCTGTTTCAGTAGTATCTCCTGAATTCGGGTCGAAAATGGAAACAACAATTGGCGGCTGTTCTTTAATAGTCGTAATCTTATTCTTTTTAAATCTTTTTAACATTGTTCACCTCAAAAATTGTGTCATATAAGGCATGGTCAACATCACTCAATGGATCGGGGCATAATGATCCCATATGTAGCGTAATCCCGAATTCTTTTTGTTGCTTTTTGGTCAGCATTTCGGATTCGATTTTACGAAAACTACGCTCATCAGTGAGGTTCATAATAATTTTTGTGCCTGGCAAAAAGTGATTATCATGTAGCTGCTCGACTGCATCCGTCAATCTATCAATATCCCATTCTGCGGAACCAGCAATCAGTAATTTAAAGTTTGCACGAGCATACTCCTGAACCTGGGCAGTTAAGTCCCCTTCTTTCACGAGTGCCCCCAGATCCAAAACAGCAGCATCATATTTATTACTGAAAATGATTTTTAGATACTCCGTACATTTTGGGTAAAAATCAACCCCTCCAAACTGAAATGGGTTTTGTCGTGAGTGATTCATTTTCCAAAATACAGCTTCTTGACCTAACTCAAAGCAAGCAACCTTCTTATGCTTCTTGGCCAAATACATTGCACATTGAATAGCCTGATTTGTGGTACCAACCCTTCCATTCATTCCGGCAACTCCAATGACCATGGTACCGAATCCAGAAAAAACAGAGATATCATTTGCACTCGTTTTAGATTGGTTCTCTTTCCTGACCTTACTTTTTTTCTTTGGAGATGGCTGGCTCCTATTATTGCTCACCTCCTTCTCGGAAAGGCTTTGAACATTCTCTGCTCGAGTTAATCGAAGAAACTGCTTCAGCTTGCCGGGGTCGGAAGCAGCTTTAGGATTTTCAACTTCTGAATCACTGTTCTCAGTTAGAATCCTATTATTTTTCTCTTCTGTTTTAACTTCAAAAGAAGCTGCCTCACCAGTCTCATTAATCTCTTGAGAGTGTGAATCCATCGTTTGGTTTATGACTTCCATGGGTTGCTGGTTGGTCTGTTCTTCGATCGTTCTTATACTCTCTTTTTCAGGAGCTTCAAGTTCTTGTTCAGAGACAATTTCTACCTCTTGCTTAGGTATTACAAATTCCTCTTCGACTCTATCCTCATCAAGAAACTCAGCAGGTCCTGGCTTGACTGTCCTTGTTGCGTTATTCTCTAATGGTTTGTTAGTGTGCTTGAAAGAAGCGAGGATTTGTTTCAACATCCCAGTCTCCTGAACCTTACCTGACTCTGTATCACTTCCATGCTCAGCAATAGTTGATTCTGCCGTGCTTGATAGAGCCTTCGCCACCTCTTTCGTGGGTTCTTCGTTAGCAGGTTCAACGATCACAGCACTGCTCCCGAACAACAACCTCTCCAAGTCGGAGATACTCGGGTCTCCATATGCAGTACACTGAACGTTTTCGGCCGCCAAAGAATGAAGAAATTCATCCTGATCACTTCTATCATGAAAAAAAATGATTTGCGGTCTGGGTGCTTCATTATTCAATCTCTTAACACAATTCAAGAATTCGGCGTCTTCATCGAATGCATTATCCATTACGATCAAAGTATCTGGTTGTGCTGCTTCCCATTGGGGGATAAAAAAATTAAAATCTTGAATATCCCCGACCACCCTACAGCTTTTCAATTCGTCTGTTATCCACTCAACCTCTGTCTTATCTATGGAAACTATAAAGACACGCTTCATCACACACTTCCTTTTCATAAATTGCCTAAAACATTAATGATGGACCATTAATATATTAGGCAATTAATCAAAACCTGATTAATTGCCTATCCTAAGATAGGTCAAAGTATTGTTTTACCCCATCTGTAATCTCGAAAAAGCTGCTTTTAGTGAGGCAATGGTCTGGACTATAAAGGTCATTATCTGTTACAAACCAAGTGGTTTCCCCAAAGCCCTCTGTGCGTACAATTTTATTAGCTATCTCTGCTTTTTTTTCATCGGACACCATAATTACCAGGATGAATTGTTCGCCCGATTCTTTCATGTATTTCTTATAAAAATCAATCTGATATCTTAAAGTCTTCATCCACTTTTCTTCATCACGATGACATATCAAAATGAATGGCAGGTCGGCACCACCAGGTGTACGAAGAATAAACCTAGCTGTTGGGGCTTGTACTTCTTCACCTAAGCGAAACACTGGTGTAAATTCAAAATGCATAAGTTGGAGCTCATGGTTCAATTGAATATACAATTCATTAGCTATAACGTACTTGAATTTATAAGCTAATGTTGTTGCCTTCGCATGTCGCGGATCTCTCGATCCCACGCGTACACCATATTTGTTATTGAGAATGTCTGCCCCACTTGCACCCAGCTCGTATAAGCTGGGACAAGAGGCTTTGGATTTTGAGTGGCTTCTCCAAGTTATCGTGCGTATTAAACCATGCTTGAGCATTTTTTTTATTCTTTTTCTTACTGTGGCTGGTTCATTGTCCTCGAAAAACAAATTACAAATCTGAGTAAACGTTAGCCATCGATGAACAAATAATGTTTTTACGATTAACAAATCTCGATCCGTAATCCAGTTTTGATTGATTAATTTTTCAATGTAATAGTATTGATGCCTAGTGAGAGGAGCCATGCTTTCTACATAAGCAAAGGGATCATCATACGTCGGGTACTTCACCAGGACTTCCTCAGTACGTTCCTGTTGTAATAAAGGTGATACGTTGCCTTCCATTAGCTGACTCCCCCTGACTAGTACACCTCATGCGGGAAATTTGTGATTCTGCTTTTGATTCTTCGCTCTTCTTTTTTGATACTCTTTATAGCTACAGTCACACTTTTTCCTACCAGTGGACCTTCTGGTCTTCTGTCTGGCCACCAGGACAACGTCTCTATACCAGCACGCAACCGAATAAAAACACCTACGTTGGGAACCTCTGCAGTTACAATGCCACTGTAGAAATTTCCCACGCCATAATGGGTATGAATTCTTTCCCACGGATCTTCCAACAATTCTTTACGTGATAACTCAACTGTTTTCTTTTTCCTGTTAAATGAAATAATCTTCGCAGTAATCGGTGCACCGAGTGGCAGCTTTTTCAGCATAGAATCGGTCCAGCCGTACTCATAATCCTGAATCTTCATGCGGCAAGTTACACCACTGACATCTATAAACAGTGCTCTATCCTGAAAGCCAGAAACTTTACCATTTACAACATGATCGATCAACTTATCATCGGGAATGTTCCAAAATTCTGTTTCAAGTTCATTCAAAGCCTGAATTCTTGATAGCAGTACAATATTTTTTTCATAATTGAAAACATTAAATTGTTTCGGATCTAGGTTTTGTTTTCTTACATCAAGAACCATAAAATCAACTGTATGGTCAATAAATCCCACAAGAGACCGGTATTTATGTGTATCAAACTGTGATTCATGAATGAGACCCTTCAAGTCATTTTCGAGATCTATAACAGCACACTTCATGCTATGTCCAAAAGGCGAATGTTCTTCAATTGCATTAATTCTTCCCTGCAGTATTTCACCTCTCTTAAGTGCCTTTTCGTACATTGCAAATGGTCTAATATTTAAAAGTTCATTACTCATTTGGAATCCTCCGATGGTTTTAAATAAAGTATAAAGTGTCTGGCACTCTCTTCCTTAATACCTGCTAAAGTCAACTTTTGAAGGCCTTCACAGGTAATATCGATGTGTTTCCTGTTTTTCAAAATGTTTAAGCTGTTCGAATCAGACGGAGAATGATATGGCGTTATGTAAAACCCATTTTTATATAAGAGATCCTCCCTACGGAGAGCAATAGTCATAACACTCGTTTCTGGAATCTCCAGTTCTTGCATTGCATTTCGAATGGCTACATTTTGTGATGACCAATCCCGTAATAGTGATGGGTTACTCATATTCATATGATTTACAATTTTGAAAACAGGAACATGATGATAGGCCATAAGGCAGTTGTTATAAAACCACTCAAGGTTCTTTATTTCTACCTTAGGATGTGTCATTACGAAGTCCAAATCCAAAATTAGTTGATCATTACTCACAACTGTCCCCCTTTCAGACGACAACGTTAATTAATTAGTTAGTTAACGTTGAAAAAAATTATTCTAACTAATTAATTAGTTAGAATCCTAAAAAAAAGCTATCTAGCTAATTAGCTAGAAAGCGAGAATTAAACAATTAGTATCTTACTACATGCCGTCTAAGAAATGAAGAGTATTTTAAAATAAATTTCTGAACACTTATTTTACAGACCTTGTGTTCTTATGATATATATCAATGGGACTTTCGAATTTGATAAAAAAAGGAGATGGTTCTCCTTTTTTTACGTATTTGGATTCAACATCATGAAAGCTACATTTGTGAACGGTTTGATGTTAGCCTCAAGGCTCATCTTAATCAGATCTTTCGCGCTGTCTTGAAGGTCTTTGCTCGTGTCTCCAGCAACACCTAATCTTAAAGCAGGTATGTAGCCTGTAAGTTTACCATCTAGTTCTTCACTTTCTTCAATAATCATCAAATAGCTTCCGTTTTCCTCAACTGCAATGTTAGGAACGCCCGCTGCACTTATCTCCGAAGTTCCCGATATTGATTTCATTTGACCTAACATATTAAAATCATCCCTCTCATACTCTTATATAAAGTAGATCAATAGTCACAGAAGAGTAGTTCTTCTAGTTCAAATCTAGACGAAGTGTACTATAAATACGACAAGCGGTCAATACTTTTCCATCTTCTTCTTTAAATTAAATTTTATGTCGACATTATAGTATTTTATTCGCTATTATTCGACATATTATATGCTTTTTTTCGACAAAACATTATTTTTTACTAGTTCTCTTCCATAATATTAATTACCATACTAGATAAATTTATTTTTTTCGAATAGGTCTATATACCTATAGTGTATAATAAAGACAATAGTTATATAATTTAGCCTACTATAACTTTAATATGGGGGTACCATGAATACACTTGGAACTTACTTGGAGAAACTAAGAATTTCTTACGGCTATTCCTTACATGCTGCTGCACGTAAATGCGATTTGAGCCACGGATATATTCGTGATGTCGAGAAAGGAGTAAACCGTAACAATTGTAGTCCACTAATTCCCAAACCCATTACCTTAAAGAAATTCGCTCAAGCATACAATGCAGACTTTAATGTACTGATGCACCTGGCAGGATATTCAAGTGATCCGGTTAAGGATGAATTCGAATTTGTAGAGATCGAACTTGACCTGATCAATTACATAAGAGTGAACACTTACAATGAAATCGAGTACCATTTAGACTCGGAAGCGCATCTAGAAAAAAAACCACTCTATGACTACCTTCTGCTAGAAACTAAATTAGAGAAATTTGATTTTCTTCGAATTGAAAGTGGGCTTTTTGTAAACCTTAGACAAATCAAAGATTTACGTTTCCCTGAGAGAAAAATACAATTTGATAATAAGTGTTTAACGCTGACTTGGGTTCAATATACTAAGCATAATAAAATTTTAAAACGAGCATTAGAAAAAAACAGTTCTACAGAAGGACAGGCTCCTATTAACACGTCCACTTTAATACGCAAATTGACTAGCTTTCATTGATTATTTAAGCAATTAACTAATTGATTAGTTATTGTCTATTCAATAGATGTATGTAATAATCAAACTACAGAAATAAATTTGAAAGAGAGTGGTAATTCAATGACCTTTAACAAAGCAAATTACGACATAGATCTTAATCAACCTACTGAAAATTATCTTAAAGAAATTATAATAAACATTCTTCCTACAGGACCAAAACTTATTATGAAAGCTCTATCTAAAGTTGCTACAATGAATAAAGATAGCCTATCTCTTTCGGCTCAAGTACGTCGAGGAGAGTTGAATTATGCTCTCGGATATTTGGAGGCTTTGGGTTTTGTGGGTACTATTCCACATGGAAAATCAGTGCTGTGTACATTAACTCCACTTGGAAGAAAAATATATGATAAATATACTGAAGATTTTGAGATATCTGAAGAAGAATGAGCGGTTAATCCGCTTCATTCTTCTTTTTTTTGTTCCTTTCTTCTACTGCTCTCAGTCTAACTTTATTTGCAATATTTAAAGCAGCATCTCCTACTATCGCTTGATCAAACCCTTCCTTGACTATAGGCTTCTGAATCGTTATATTTTTTTCCTGATCTAAGACTGTGACGCTGTCTTTATTAGAATTACTTGTCTCATGCTCCGTTCCTATAGAACTATTTGTTTCAGATGTCTCAGTTACTTTTTTAGCATCCCATAATGGGTTTCGCTTGCTGCTTTCTATTGTGACTACCTGTTTTTTATCTTCTTTCTTCTTCAATTTTTCAGTTAGGCCGATGGGTTTCTCCAAAGGAGGATCAATTGTTTTTGTCTCCACTATGGGTTCAATAAGCTGCAGGTTTTCTTTCTTGGTCTCATCCTCTGTCCTCTTATTTTTCACCACTTGATTTTCTTGCCCAAGTGGACTGAATAGTACTTGAGGTAGTGGGTAAATTTCAGCAAAAACAGGATCTAACCTTACATTATCTTTAACTCCACGGAAGTAACACTCCACTGGTTCACCCGTTCTCGGGTTATACCCCTTAAGCCTTAAGAAGTCACTCGGATCAACAAGATACCTCTTCTCTTCGCGTACTTGCGTATTAAAACCGGTTGTCGACATTTCATCGGTGCCGCTACTTAATGTTTTCTTGTAATAGTCTGTAAATAATTTGGCATAATAATCTGCATCTTCCACCTCTAAACCAGCTAATACAATCTTCTGCACTGCATTTTGCTTCACCATCGCAGCTAGCCTTCTACTCACATCATTTAGCTGCTCGTTCCCCTGGTGAATAAGCGAAACAAACACTTCATATTCCCTAGCCATTTCTAGAAATGTAGAAAATTCCTCATCACCAAACATTTCAATTTCATCAATTAATAGTGAGTGTGCCTTGAAATTCCCGGTAAGATCCCGTCTAAATGTGCTAGCGCGCAATAAATTCAGATATAATCTACCAACCGTGTAGGTTAGCGTTTGGAGTTTACCAAAGGCAGCGTTAAAAAGAACGATTTCACCATTCTCAAGAACATCATCAATATTAAACGTAGATTTACCGCAGAACATTTTTCGAATATGTGCATTAGACGTTAATTCCAGCATGTAATCATGCAAACTTGAGTATGTCTGCATGGTAAACTCTTTGATTTTTCCATCTGTTCCTATGTTTTTGTGGTATTCATTTAGTAATTGAACCTGATTTAAAAGGTTCTTTTGTTGAAGAACAAATAGCGTATCAGTTCTTAATTCTTCACCAAATGGTTGTATGATCTCATTAAGCTCATCAAACCCACATTCATTTCCATAGGCCAGTTTAAGGGCCTTAATACAAACCCGAAGCAATTGAGTAGATCTAGATTTAAAATACTGTTTTGCCTCGGGACCTAAATGAGCATGAAAAGCTGATATGTTTGCTTCTATCATCAACTCAAAATCTTTTCCTTCTGTAACATATAAAGGATTCAAACAATCAGAATTCTCTGCATCAGGATCTAATCGATAATAATTCCTACCAATTCGATCTAATAAGTTTGCACTTCTTCTGACAAATGTACCCTTAGGTTCTACAATAGTTGTTCCTATTGCATCATTAAAAAAATCCTGAGCTGTCGTTGTCGCCGCAAACAAGGTTTTCCCAGAACCCGTCCCTCCGAGAATTTGGGTATGCTGTGCACGATCTGATTTCTCTAAAACCTGAAGTTGACTCTGTTTGAACAGTGTAGGGACGCTCCAAAAAAGCTCCAGTCTACAATCCTCTGAATAATATCTGAGGTGACTTAAACATCCTCTTTGACTTAAATCTATTTTTGTATTTTCTAAAGCATAGACTGCTTTAGTTCGAGATTCGGTCGTATAAGGAAATAATGAAAACAAACTAAATCCCTCAGGCCTCTGAGCCTTTTCAACGATAGAATGTAGTCTGGCAAACATCGTATCTTGTAGGCTGCTATGTTTGGAGAGTCGTAAAGTCAAAAAGATCGTAATAGTTAACATAATAAACGTTATGACAATTCCAATACTCGAACCTATAAAAGGTATCAATATTTGTCCTAATGCCAATACCGAGATGGTATTAAGTAGGGTTTGAACAATAGATTTGGCATATATGTTCTTTCGTAAAACTGGACTGTTATAGATCGTATGTCCAAAAAAGCAAACGAGTAATAAAGGTATAGACCTTAAGGTAGCCGGCTCGCGTTCAAAAAAGATTATATCCTGGTACCTACCCACCATCCATATAAAAATATAAATGAACAGCGGAAAAAGGAAAACAGCTTGTATAGTCCATTTTGCCTTAGTATTTGCATCATCTCGTATAAATCTGACTAATTGTATATATAAATTCTTCAACACAAAAGAGCTCACATGCAAAATGAGCGAAATCAAACCTCCTATTAACATTCCCACAATCCGCACTAATTCTATCATCCTTTCCAAGTTGGTGTTAAAGCAGACGAAGCTATACTCAAGTATACTGTCTCGCTGTCTAACTAATCAATTAATTAATTAGATAACGAGGTTACTCTCGTTTCAAGGAATCTAGCAGATTTAGTGACACCTCAATAGATACTTAACTGGTTCCAAATATAAGCAGTAATTCATACTTACGAAGAGATCAAATCACATCAGATTCAAGTAGATTTCATCAATTTCAATCCGATTACGTACTTTTGGATTGAAATCAACAAAAAAGGAGGCCCCTCTTGGGTGCCTCCTACTTATCTTTCTTAACGAACATTCTAACGAACCATGGTAGTGAGTTAACAATCTCCTGCTGTATTTCTTGTTTTGACTTCTGCTCTTTTTGGATCATAGAGAGTTGTTCCATGACGATCTTGTCACGCGTCTCCACGTCTTCACGCATCTTACTTACCGCTTTATCAAGAATTTCTTGTTGCTCTTCAGAATTAACGGAACTTTGGAGTTGAGTCAAGACATCAGCGATCCCTTCCACCTTTTCTTGCAGCTCATTCATCCGGTCTTCTCCAGGAAGTGCAAGCATCCTCATCTCTTCCATTCGCTTGTCAACGATTCCTGCAATCCATTCACTCATCTTTTGCATCTGTTCCTCAGAAGCACTGGCGAAAGGGTTAACAACTCCACTTTCTTGGCTAGTTCGCCTCTCATCCTCATAATTATCAAGAATCCGAAGACTATCATTAGAGACAATGCCAACCATTTCTGCACATCGGTTGAGCTTAATATTTTGGTGTTTACGAAGCAGAAGTGCCATTTTGAGACGGAAAACAGCTTGATAGTCCATAATCACAGTCCTGCCACTCATTCTCCCCTCAATATAATGGTTCAATTGCTTTTGCCAGCTCCGCATTGTTGACGGCTTACACAAGAAATTGACCGCCTGCTCTTGCGTGCAATACCACCCTTCGAATTCAGTTGTTGTGTAATCTACGGACTCATTCAAGTCCTCTATGTAGTCATCAAACAGTTCATCTAAAAGGTCTGTTTTTGTAATCAACTTATAAAGGGGGTCTTGCTTAAATTCTTGGCTTAGGCGGTCACTCATTTTGCTCATTTCATCCATTATCAGATCACCTCAGATTATATTTTACCTCAATCTAATATGATCTGTCACGATTTAAACCACCTCAGAATCTCATATCCTGTATTATTTATCATTACATTTAATTATTTTGATATATTCTATTGAATTATAATTATTTCTGATTAAATCTGATTCAGTATTATTATTTCTGATTTAGATTATATTCCATCAGAACACATTAGATAATTTTCTGATCAAATCTGTTGAAACAATTGGCGTTTGGGTTGAAAACCGCTGCTGCCTCAATGATCTACTTTGTCATAACAACCGAAGGGGGATGTAAAACGGGTATATAAGGGTTTTTAAGCCTTATCATTTGATTAAATGAGAAATCAAAATACATTCAAGGCAAAGCTTTAGAACAAAACCAAGATAGGGGGAATTGAACAACCTCAGATACAATGCAAAAGTAACCATTCAAGAAGGGAGAAGGGGATAGGAGGTAAATTCTATTTTGGATCTAAACTTAAATCTTAAGAGCTTTGAAGCTAGCCAAGAAGAGGGGAATGATTAACCTTGGTTGAAGATTTTATATAAGAAAAAAATCTAAATTTAACGCTGCGTTACGCAGAACTATTTTTGAAATAATAAAAAAAGAGGCCCTCTTTGAAGAGGCCTCTACTAGAATTACTTTCTTGGTGGAAAATTTAACTTCAGATCAAATGTATTGTTGTTTTTTTCTTTTTCTTCTGTTTTTGAACCGAAGAGATCAAATTGGTTGCCGAGTGAAGACTTTTCTTTTACAACTTTATCTTCTTGCTTTGTAAACGAGGAGAGATCTAGTGACTTTTTATCGCTTCGTTCAATTCTTTTTTTCTCAAGCTTTTCTTCCTCTTGTTCGATTTCAACTAACATCCGTCTAACCCGATCTGGAAGATTGCTACTTACGGCTGCGGTATATACGATTGCTTTCTTATCTTCTGATATCAACTTGTTCTTACTGGTGATTTTACCCCATATATGATTAGCAATCATGCCAGAATGAGGCTTTTCAGCGCTTTCTATAAAGTCCCCGAATTGCTCTTCTAGCACTTTGAAACTCGAATCAGTAATAATTTCGTTTTTAGGATGAATAACCGCCATAAAACCATTTACAGTATCTAATTCATAATCATAGTCACTGGCTGTCGGAGAATTCGCAAAGGCATCTCTGAATATTTTGTCACTTCTATCAATTTCGTTACTATTAGTAATATAACTTTTCCCTATGGATACCCATCCAGGTGAACTAAAAACATCTCTCCATTCGTCCAGGTCAAATGCTTTTGAAGAGGGGAGTGAGGTAAGCATAGTTATTTCATCTAAAAGGGCAGCGAGACTACTATTACCATAATCCATCCAGTTTAAAGGTGTCTCTGTTGTATTACTGTGTACACCCTGAGTCAGATTATAGAGTTTATCGTTGTCTATCAGTACTATTGCACCAATGTCTTCATTTTTAACCAGTTGATCCAGATGTCCTAATCCCCAAAGTGCATTTTTCTTAATACCACGCTTTTCCCAAGATGCTGGTACCGTAATAATTGCACCGAAAGAAGGCTTACCATTAAACGGTTTTCTAATTTTAGCAAGGTTACTACAAATCATTGGAATAGCAGCATTACCTGTTCCGCCTCCCATGCCACCTACTACAAATACATGATCTGCATCAATAACATCCTCATGCTGTAGGACATTCACAATGGCTTCACTATTATCATAGATGGCAGCTTGTCCTCTCTCAATGTCTTTTGCTGCTCCACCGTAGCCTTCCAACTTGATGATCCGGTCACTATTTTTAGCTATGGCTTTTAAGTCAAGTAAGTCGGATTCCGAAGTGTTAATCACAAACACGGAGTGCCCTAATCTCGCTTCCTCATCACCTTGTCGTCCTCCATATTGACCACAGCAGATAAAGCAAAGCTTCAGCGTACGATTTGTTACATCATCTCTTCGAACAAAACCTTCTAGAGTAATAAAGCCTAAATTTGTGTATTCAATTGCCACGATTAATTACCTCCTTCATAAAGTTTATATATAAATTCTGCTAGTTGCGGACCTCTAGTCCTGTCCGGGATATATCTCTTTTTCCGTTTGTCTCTATTATCAATATCAACTTCAACGAATCCAGTGATTTCAAAAATGAGAAGAGCTTTCTCCATGATATATCGCTCATGAGATTGGAGGAGTTCAGTCCACATAATCCCTGTCTCTTTTCTATTCCATATTTCTGAAAACACGGCAAGCATATCATGAGAAAACCGACTTGATACTAATTTAAGTAAATCTTCAGGGTATAACACCTCATTATTCACCTTTTCTTTCACCCCCAATTTAACGCTGCGTTAATTCCAATATAGTTCTGCGTTACGCAACCTTATCTAGTTATTCCCTTATACATCAAGGGTTTTATGTACATCAAACTAGTTCAGCGTTACGCTGCGTTACGCGACCTTACCAACATTATCCGTTCTATTTGTCACACTGTCAAGAAAGAGAAGCCTTCGTCTATCAAAATACGTTACCTATATTAGAAAAGCAGATCAAGTGACTAAGAAAAGTCGTTACCCTATATTTCTGAGTAAAAGAACTCGTTCCTGGATGCTCATCAACTGCTGGGGGGGGACGTAGGGAGCAAGCGCCGACGAATTCACGCATGTAAGTATTTGTTTGTTCCAATATTAGCAGGAAAGAGCCTGGCCATGCAGCACTAACCAGCCACCACCTCACAACCATTACTTGATGGGCTGTACTTCCTAATCCCCTTACATAAGCAACAATATAGATATCTGTTTCAATCTGTATCAGATTTCATCAGAAAATATCCTTCTAACCAATCCCATTTGAAGTTTAAGTCTTTTCATTTATACAACCAGCATGACTTTTTACTCTCCTGGGATATAACGCTTTCTTCATGTTCTAGAATTCATATCTTGTAGGATCTGTACATCCTAAAAGAAACTACCGGTTGCAGAACCCGATCAACCTATATTCAAAAATTTGAAACAGCGACTGACAGGAGTGAATGTATATAAGAAAAATTGATATATTTGTATGCTTGTTTTTATATGCACATCTATGTACATTTTTAATGTTGTTTTATCCGCGATTTTACAAAGGATTTTATATGAATGTATACTGTTGGTAAAAAACGATTAAAAATATGCCTAATTCCTTTTACAACAAAGGATTGCTATGATTTAAAAAACGCGACCAATGCCGAAAAAATAGTTTTATTCAAAACTGCGGCATTTTTACTACACCCATTATCACTTGTTAAATCCAAGAGAAGGAGATACATACTTTTGAAGAACCTACCTAATCGAGAGACTAATGAAAAGCAAGCCGATTATTCTTTAGGCCAGACCATTGATTTACTATCTCAAATGGACTGGACATTTCTGATTGATCTTTACAAATGCCGATGTATGGAGCAAGAATACATTTCGCAACTGTACTTTAATGAGAGACCAGAGGAATATTACAAAAACTACCTAGAAGCAGATGAAGAAACGAAACATGAAATTGAGGATCAGAACAATAAACGCTTGCAGGCTCAAATGGCTCGTCTGAAGAGAAAGCTAAAAAGCAGAGGACTTATCGAGACGACAAGTATAAATCCGGATGCTTTAAATAAACCTAGTTCCTCTCGTGGATCGATTCACGGTAAGACTTGGATATATCTGACGTTAAGAGGACTGAGGATTGTTGAGAAACGTCTGGACATACCTGACGAGGCAAAGCTTTCAAAAATTGAAGTAGACATGGAGAGGGCTAAGAAAGAGCATTTCTGGGAAATTGCTAAATTATACTTAGAATTGAAATACAAAATTTTTAGTGGCGATATGAAGTTGGTTCAATTTGATGAGTGGGACTGGTATCCAAGCGAAACGGTAGCTAGCGATAACGAAACACTCATTATCAGGCCGGACGCTATTCTTAAACTAGAAAACCAACTGTTTTATATTGAGTTAGATAGATCCACAGAGCCCGTTTATAGATCACCCTTTTTTAGCGAACAAGTGTCCATTCAAAATAAACTGAAGCGATACTATGATGTCATGAGATTATCGACCAACGAGCTAATTAGGGAAGGGTACATCGCTATTGTCATCCCAACCGCTAAATACGAAACCCGTCTACAAAACATTCGGAAAGCAGCAGATTATATTTTCCAACAGGCGGGGAAGATATTTCAGAATTCGTCAAAGGTAATCGTGAGCAAAAATATCCAGGATATCTTAATTAACTACGCTGATTTAAATAGCCCCCCTGGAAAACCCTGAGTCCTAAAATCTGTTTAATTATGAATTACTAAAAAAAATCATATTCCAACGAATTAATTTGTGATAATATACAACTAACCAATTAACTAATTAGTTAGTTAGAATCTACAACCAATTAGTTCGTTGTTTTTTTTCGCCTTATTATCTAATTAATTAGATAATATTTTTTTCGATATCTAACTAATTAGTTGGATAGCGAAAACTTCGTTAGGAGGTGAGCCATATTTGGAAAAACAGAAGAAGACCATGATTACATCTCTTGGTGTTGTCGTTCTTCTGATCGTGGCTGTAATGGTATTGAGGCAACCACAGCAAAGTGTTGATTCCACTACTTCGATTTCAGGTACGCCAAACCAACAGGCAAGTGTCCAGGGGATTTCTCAGTCCGCCAGTCAATCGGCAGCTGAACACCAGGAGACAAAGACTGATGTATCTCCATCCCCGCCATCGCGGAAGCAAGATGAAAGTCATGAGAAGATTAACGGCATTCTTGATACGGTATCCGATACGGTATCGAGTAGAGCGCCGTCTCTTTGGGATGGAGTTAGAAATGTATGGAGTTGGTTACTTGGCTTCGACACGAAGCACCTTGTGATTCTCGTAATCATTATTTTCGTTTTCCTTGGTTCAATCGGAAATATCAGCAGTGGTTCCAAAAAGAAAGAGAATGGTAGGTAGGTGAACAAATGTTCGGACGAAAGAAAACACAAGACAAGTCGGAGAGTGAGGTAGTCTCCCCTTCATCCACAACACAAATTAAGATGAAAGAGAAGGCACCCAAGCAGATGATGATGGGGAAGATCGGCAGGATCTTGTTTTGGACATTTATCGGGTTCGTGTGTTTACGAGGAATAACTTCTCTAATTACTGGCCCAAAGGTTATTCAGCAAGTGAATAACTACGGAACTCAGATACAAGAGGTGCCCACCGGCGCCAAAGGATTTGCTGCTGAATTTGCAACAGAATACTTTACCTGGGATAGCAACTACATCAATAGTCGCAGTAACAGGCTCGCTCAATTCATTACCAATATTGATGCTGATGCAGGCCTGGATGCTTATTCAACGAAGGGACAGAGCGATGTTTTAACCGCTGAAGTAAGTGATGCCCATTGGATTAATAAAACGCTAGCCGAAATTACAGTTGCCGTTCGGAGAAAGGCAACTCTACCAAAACAGGACTCCCCAGAGAATAAGTCAACCGAATTAAGTTTAACGCCTAATCCTTTGGATAGAGACAATTCAATCATCAAAACAAATATGGTTGTTCCCGTTACAGTTATCGGTAATAAGTATGTGGTTCAAAACTATCCTCGCTTTATTGGTGAGGGTGAAAAGGCGAATGTTCCATCTACCGATTTGGGCCAAGTCGTAACAGATCAGCAGCTTATTGAGAGTGCTAAAAAGATTACGACGAGTGTTCTAACTGCAATGTTCAATAACAAATCTGACGAACTCAAATATTTCTATGCCGAAGGAAGCAAACCAGCTGCTACTTATCAAAAGGTTAACTACTCCTTTCAAAAGGTAGAAACCTTAACGTTGAGACAAGCTGAAACCGATGCTGTAGGGCACTACACCATTTATGCAACGGTATCCGTCAAAAGTCCTTCAGGAGAAAATTTCAAAAATGATTGGATCTTAAAAGTAGCGTCCAAAGGAAATGAAATGTATGTTACCTCCATTGGAGATTCATCTATTCAGTAAAATTGAAAGGAAGCTATACATGAACAAAGACAAGAAGAAAAAGAAAAAAGTAGGTCTTCGCATTATGCTTACATCGCTCGCAATCAGTGCATTTTGGACAACCCCTATTTACGCTGACACTAAAATTAAAGTTGGTCAAAATTTAGGGGAAGAACTCAAAGGAAATATTGAACCAGTTATCCCGGGTATTGTACTTGCGGTGGCTGCTTATTTCTTTATTAAACGTGATTGGCCAAAGATGTTTAGTTTTATTGGCATTAGTCTTCTTCTCGGATACTTTTCGAATTGGAACAGTGTTAAACAGTTGAGTGGAACGATCATGCAAGCCATTTTTGGTGGTAATTAGCTTATGGAAAACCAAAACGAAAAACCAAGGTTTATTTGCCAAAACTACTCAAAAATTTGGAATTTCGATTTAGTGCTGTATGCAGTCGAAGGAAAAAAGCTCATTTTCCCCCTCAACATGCGCATAGCCAGTATTGCGCTTGTGTGCTTTATGGTCTTTTTCGTTATTGGTAAACTGTTGCCTTTTATTCCCGGGGGATATACATACGTCGTGTTCCCTTCATTGCTCACCTGGTTCATTGCTAAACAAAAATTGGATGGTAAACCTCCACACAAATGGCTCATGAGCATGATTTTTTTCTTGATGCGAAACAAGGTGCTCCGTCGTTACCAAAAGATGCAATACAACAACCATTATGTTTACAAAAGTAAAATTATGTATCGTACCCATAGAGAGCGCATGTAAGCAGCGCTCTCTTTTAAGGAGGTTAACCAGCTTTGGATTTATCAAAAAAACCGCAGCGAATTAATATAGAGTTTCCGATTGCCTATTTTGAACAGAATCTCATCTTTACCCATAACAATGAAGCCTGGGCAGTCTATGAATTGAGCCCTTTTGTATATGATCATCTCAGTGACCGGCGAAAGCTTGATAAATTATTTTCACTCTCATCCCTACTAAGCGTGTTTAGCGATAAATTTCATCTGCTATGGCTGCCAGAGGTCCACGATATCTCTGAGCATCACGAACGCTTGAGACAACGACTATCCGGTCCGCTAAGGGATTGGTCAAAACAGATGGTGGATTTTCATGAGGATTACTTAAACTCAATCTACAATTCAGGCATTAATTCGAACAATGTCAAATACAAGGCTTATATCATCGTTTATCTTGCTAAAGGTGAAAGCAGTGACCTAGTTGATCAAATAGAGGGGGTCTACACAGAGGTCAAACGAATCATATCCCGCCCTAAGCGAATCATCGAAAAGTTTACCGGACTGAATGCACCTGAAATATATGAACATGAATTTCAGTCTTACTTGACCAAAGAAAAACAAATCTATAGTCGGATCAGCCGCAAAATCAAATTAATCCGAGGGACGGAACGGACCACCGAATGGCTTATTAAACGCAACTTCTGGTTAGGGATCGCTGATCCTGAATTACGTTCCACCAAAACGAAAGCATGGTCTCCGAAAAAGAAAAAAGGCATTCGAAATCGTTTAGAAACTTTGATGTATGATTCTCGCCAAGTCCTTACTCTAACAGAAGCTGATATTAATGCTAAACATCCACGTCGCATTACATTGACTCAACCTCATGATGGAGAAGAGAAGACCATTCATCATACATACTTAACGGTGTCCGAATTACCGGATGAGTTGGAGATGCCTGATAACGAGTGGTTATATTCAGCTGCCTTACTACCATTCCCTATCCAAATGAGCATCAAGGTAGATGTGCTTGAATCACGTGAGGCCTTATCTAAAGTTTCACGCAAAAAAATGGAAATCGAAAACCAAATCAAAAATATCAACGAAGCACAAGCCACCGTACCTGAAGACTTGGCGGATAAACATGCAAGTGCTCACTTTTTAGAGGCCGATTACAAGAAAAGTAAAAATCCTACCTTTTTAACGCATGTAACATTTGGACTCTATCATACGGATCTGAATGCTCTGAAAAGTAACGCTAAAATCTTACAAGATCACTTCAAGGATGCTGGCAATATCCAAGTAGCACAGCCTGCTGGTGATCAATGGCTGCTCTTTAATGATTTTATTCCTGGTTCGCCGTTGTACGTGACGGATTACATTCAGCGAATACCACCTGAAACACTTGCTGCTAGTATGATTGGTGCATCGCAGGAACTTGGTGATGAGCATGGTCCATACATCGGCACTACTGGGGATTTGGCCCGTCCAGTTTATATGGACCCAGGACACCCTAGTAAAATCAATCGCAGTCCAAGTATCGTTATTGTAGGTACGCTAGGTGGGGGGAAATCCGTATTAGGTAATCTGCTCTCATACATTTGTGGGACGGTTACAGGAGGAAAAGTGCTTATCCTCGACCCTAAAAATGAACGAACCAATTGGCCTCTGCACCTCCCTGAACTTGATGAAGCTGGTCAAATTCAGGTGACCACCTTATCTTCCGATCTGGAGGATCAAGGGAAACTCGACCCTTTCATTATGTTAAAAGATATTGAAACGGCTAAAGAGGCCGCGGTTGAAATTCTATCTTATCTATCATCAACGGGTACAAACACGGTGCAATATAGTTATATTTCGCGCGCTGTACAGATGGTTGCCGCTGAACCCAAACCATACTTAGCAAAATGTATAGAACAACTCTATAAAATTGGAGAAGACAATAAGCCGGAGGCTACTCTAGTTGCCGAGATTTTAGAGAGTTTTATGGCCCTTTCCTTTGCCAAACTGTTATTTGGTACGGGTGAGGAGAAGACAATGAACCTGGATTGTGTCTTTAATATCCTGCAAATTGCTAATTTACAGCTGCCAGATCCGCAAACACGTACTGAAAATTATTCATTAGGCGAAAAGATGAGTGTAGGTATCATGTTCGCTGTAGCTCGCTTTGCTGAAAAATTCATCTACCATGACCGTGGAATTTTTAAATATGTAATCTTCGAAGAAGCATGGTCCTTTTTATCAAACCATGCTGGAAAAGCGATTGGAAACAAAGTCGTTCGGACCGGACGAAGCTTGAATGGTGGGGCTGTCTTTATTACACAGAATGCTACTGATGTATCCGGTGACATGGCTGGTAACATCGGAATCAAGTTTGCTTTTCGTGATGAGGATACCGAAAAGATTAAGAATACACTGAGTCTGTTTGGACTTGAGCATATCCAATCTAATATTGATATGATCCGTAATCTTAATGGTGGACAGTGCTTGATGCAAGATGTAAATGGCCGCATTGGTATTCTAGATGTAGATTTGGTCTTTACACATCTGGAAGAAGCTTTTGATACCCGCCCTCCAGAAGAATCAGAACTCGCACAAGAGGAAATAGGGGAGTTTGGTATTCTTCAGGAGTTCCAACAGCACGTGGAGCAAATGGAAGGTGCAACGTATGAATAAGTTTGGCCACTTGAAGCGGTTATCTCGCCTTTTGGTCCTTATACTTTTTACATTCCTTGCGCTATCGTCATCTTCCATTGCTCATGCCGACATTATTGATGATCTAATCCCCAATGATGGCGACAGCTCAGCAAACTATAACCAGCCTGCATCACGTTATCAGGTGGAAACTGTTAATCCAGACCGTGGAGCATTAGAAATCGAAGAAAAGGCTCAAGACTCCATGAATGCGTTTTTGGATTTTGTGGTCAGTGGTTGCCTCATGATCACGATTTACACGACCAAATTTTTTATCTTTATTGCTCAGGAAGCATTTGAATTCCGATACTTCAATCTCATCGTGGACGTTGTTGTTGAACTTGTACAGAATCTCACCGGGATTCGTTTTGGTAGTTGGGGAGACGGATTATGGGGAGACTTTATAGGCGTATTTATTCAAATAACGATCGTTTATATCCTGTATCTCATGATCAAAGGTCGGTTTTTGGATGGGATGTCTTCGATTGCATCCTTCTTAATCGCACTTGCTATTATCTTGGCATTCTTCACCAATCTAGGACCTTTTCTTAAAGGTGTAAACTCCTTTGGACAGGATCTTAATAACTCTTTTTATATCACGTTTTCGTCTAATTCAACCAATCCAGGAACTGGCGTCGGAAATAACTCGTCCAATAATGGAAAAGGGGGAGTATCTGGGTTCTCACGGGAATTATGGACTGAAGTTGTAGATCGCCCTTACCAAATGATGCAGTTCGATTCGATGAATGTGGATCCTACTACGCTAAAAAAAGTGCTAAATACAGAACCCGATAGTGAAGATCGTACGAAAGCTTTAAAAGATGCTGAAGTTGATTACCCTCACGTTGCGAAATCGCGGACGCTCTCCAAGTTTGGCATCGTCATTTTGAATGGTATTTTATCGCTTATCATTTTAATATGTTTTTCCTATTTTGCTTTTTTCAGTATTCTTGGCAGACTCAAAGCTTTGTATCAGTCGGCTATGATGTCCTTTACTCTTTTTGCAGCTTTACTCCCAGGTAGAGGCGGCGGCGTTCCAGCATTACAGCCCCAATTTACTAAATTAATCGGTTCCCTATTAACTGCCGTTATGGGGTTGCTATTTTTAGATATTTCTTTGGTCTTAGGGCACGGCGTCTTTACCGTCGTACAAAAGATAACAAGCAGTTGGTTCGTCTCACTCGTCATTGAAACAATCACCATTTTAGCAGGCTTCTATTTTAGAAAAGATGTAGCCAGCTTTTTGGTCCGAAAGGTTAACCCTGGAAGTGGAGGTGGTATTGAGGTACCACAAAGAAAGCCGTCCGTCTTTGGTTACTCATTTAAACGGAAAATGAGCGATGCCATCTATGACCGTACCGTGGGTAAAGCTTTCTCCACGATGTTAGGAGGAAACAAGGGAGCCAATAAAATTGGCATGCCTCGGAAGTTTAATCCGCTTTCACTAAACAATGCCAATAAAAGCGTAGATGATGCAACCGCAGCTAGTATGTCCCTTCGGTATCATAACGAAAAAACCGCTGCAGAAGATGTAGCTGCCAGTACCGGTGATCCGGTGCAATATACGCCTTTTGTCAGCAAAGTTAATGAAAACTTGGAACATGGGATGAAGAATCCTTTTCGTGGGCTGGATAAGGAATGGAAAACCGAAAAGGATCGTTTGGCTTCCATCAAATCCGGTGGTGGCAACATTAAAGACGCTATCCTTACAAAGGGTATCCATCCTGGGATGAATGATCAGCAGGTTGCATCCGTTATGTACTCCAATGAAAGTGCGATTCGGCAGACAGGGGCATTTTTTAACGACCGCCCTCAAGAAGCCTCCCAGCAGATAAAGAACGCTAAAAAGCTGCAAGGGAATCCGAAACTTAAAGCCAACATGGACGATTTTTCCATGATGCAGCTGTACAAGAGATACAAACAGGATCAGCGTGATAGTGTTCAGCAGGCCCGGAAAACCGGTGAGCGTGTTCAACAAACTCCATTCGTTCAGGATATGAATTTACGGTTTAAAACTGCTGGCTTACACAATGCATCCCAAATCAAAACCGCGATGTCGAATCCATTGCGACGTGCGTCTATTATCTCTCATTTTTCTGGTATGCCTGAGTTCTCAAAACAACAAACGAAATTGTTGGATGCGAATGAATCTCTGAATACAATGACGAGATCGACTAGTCTTTCGACTACGCCTGCAGGAGTAAAACCTGTATCCATCAAAGGTCCACTGCAATCAAAAGCCAGAGAGCAAATCATCCGGCAGGCTGCTGGGTCGAAAGTGGATACGGTAAAGGTTCCTTACCGAGCACATATTGCTCCTGAATTAAATACACGCATGGATATGAGCAAAGTCAAGATCAAGGATACAAAACTGCAATCCGCCATGCGTGAGAAGTCTGCAGAAATCAGACGGTTGATGGCAGAGGAGGGCACCAACGAAAAATTGAATGTGGTGAACACCAGACAAGTGCAAATGGAGCAGGCATTCAAAATAAAAAACAAGATGTCTTCTGAAATTACCGAAGCTCTAAGAACGGAAAAGAAAAGTTTGACGATTATGAATAAAGCCAGCAAGGTCGCTGAAGTATCGGATGCCAATATTAATGTGGCGAACAGTATCAAAAAGCGTGCGGTTGAAGCTCGTGGAAAATCGACCTCGGCTAAGAAAGATTAGCGACAGGGGGTGGATTCCGATGGCTTCCAGGTTTAATTCAAAACAGATAGCCTCAACACTGGTCAAAAAAGCTGTACAGTCTTATGTAAAGAAGAAGTTTAAATTTACGACACTACTCATTGCAGCCGTGATTGCCTTTTTAATTCTAGTCTTGTTGGCCATTATCATAGTAGTCAGTATTTTAGTATCCAACCAGACTGAAGATTCGTTTGTTTCTCAAAAAATACTGCCGCCCCAAATCTATGTTCAGGGTTTGAAAAAGCACATTACAAGTCCTTATGGGTATCGTACACACCCGATTACTAAAAAGAAGACATTACATTCGGGTATTGATATCGGAGTTCCAGAAGGAACACCTGTTCAAAGTTCAACCGCTGGCACAGTGGAGACCGTAAAATTCCCCATGCCTAGCGACCCAGCTTCGACTCAAAATGCTGGTATTTTTGTCGTTATTTCGAATCCGGACCCGCAGTTAAATCTAAAGACGCGGTATCTCCATCTAAGCCAAGTGTTTGTGAATCCAGGCGATACCGTCGAGGCCGGACAAATTATTGGTCTATCCGGTAATACGGGGAGATCCACGGGAGCCCACTTACATTTTGAAACTATTCCCGATGGGAAAAAAGCCGTTAACCCGGTGCCGTATATTAATACCATATCTGAAATATTGGATATATCTACGAAAGAAGCGATGTCCCAAAACATCCCCATTACGTTGCCAGCCAGCTCAGACGCTCGCAACTATGAATCCCCTAAGATGTTATATGTGAACCAGGTCATCATAGGAGATCAGGCCGGAAGCGGGGGAAGTGGTGGCGGGTCGTCTGCTGGGGGGGGAACGTCTTCTAGTGTTCCTTATATTCCAGACCTTCCCCCTCCCAATGTACCGGGTATAGAAAAGATGCATCCGTTTATGAAGAGATATGCTTCACTAGCTATTCAGGAACAGAAAAGAACGGGTATATTTGCTAGTGTCATCCTCGCACAAGCTGGAGTAGAGTCTACTTTTGGGCAAAAAACTATATGTCATAATTTGTATGGGATAAAGGCAGATAGTCGCTGGCGGGGTCCGGTTTGTAAAGGGAAAACAAAAGAGCAAGAGAAGAATGGGAAGATTCATCATATTGTTGACTATTTCCGGTCGTATAATACTTTTGAAGAGTCGATTATCGATCATTCTAACTTCCTGTTACAAAATTCAAGGTATAAGAATGCATTGGCCCAGAAGAACCCGTATGACATGGCCAGAGGCATATCTAGAGCTGGATACGGAACAAGTTTGGATTATGAACGGCTTTTTATATCTGTTTTAAATGACAACAATCTTACCATTTTTGATAATGGAGGTATTGATCCAACTACCGGCAAGCCTTACGTTGATACAGGGGGGATGAATCTACCGATTGGAGAGGGTGGGGGAGGATCTTCGTCTCAAATCTCACCAGGTGATACATTAGCAGATTTACAGGCCGATACGATTACAGTGGTATATGGTGTTGCTCAATACTATGGTAATAGCGCTGTGAGGATTGTTCGATCCGCTGATGGAGGAGTAGACAAGTATCCGATGGAGTATGAAGGGCGGCCCATCATTAATTTGGTGAATTATAATAATGTGGGACAATTAAGCCAGTACGTGGGGAAAGAGACCCGTGCGCCTGAAATTCAATTGGCATCTAAACCAGCTGCCATTACCGTAACGTTAAAAATGGATAAAAAGAAAAAGCTATATGTTGCAAATGTTAGCACCAATACAGATTAGAGAGGGTGTGCCTATGAGCGCGATCAAAAATGTGCTTTCGCAGGATCTATTTTTTGTGTTGAACTTTGAAATGACTTATAAGGGTGCCCAGCGGTGGTTTGCAGATGCTGGCTATACTATGAGTGATATTGAGTTATTTAAAACCCTTGTCTTTTCGGAACAACTACCTGAGGATCATCAATTTGCTCTTCTTAATTTGGTAGTGGACCGATATGAAAATGTGTTCTTCCAGGCTAATCGAGTTTTTGAACATAATGCCGATGATGAAATCAATGATACCCATGATCCAATGCATCAGTTGGTGTTGCATATCCTGCGGGAGCGGATTATTTATGGAGAGGAGAACGCTTTGATTACTCTAGGTTTAGCTCTTATAAAGGACAAGCAAGCAACGGAACCGCAATACTCGGCTTTGCATTCCTATTTTGATACAATTTAATTACTCATACAGGCGACCATGTGGTCGTCTTTTTTCTTTTTCGAGTCTCCAGTATCGAAATGAACTAAACCAATTAGGTGATGATTCATAAGCATGCAGGTCATAAGGGATATTCATCTGCAGAAACGGGTCTTATTTTGCTAGGGAAACAGCCACTGAAATACTATTAAAAATTCAGGATCGTTAAACACCTATTTTATCTTTATATTTTTATTATTTATAATATTTTTTTCTTTTATGTTTCAGTATGTTTACTGTTTTAAGGGAAGGAATATCTTAGTAAAGTCAATAGATTCATAGGATTAAAGGCCACGTAGAGGTGAGTTAAAAGCCACGCCAGAGATGAGTTAGCGGCCACATGAACGTGAGTATCGTCTATATTTGTGGGTCATACTTCTATGTATACACTAATCTCCCCTTTTTATTCATAAAAAATGCTCACCTTGGCGTGGCCGATCACTTGAATTAGGAGCTTTGCTCTTTTTTGCTGCAAGTATACTCGGTTGGTGTGGCCAGTGTGTGAAAAGGCATCAAAATACACTCGAAATGACTCACGTTGATGTGGCTTTTCCCAAATTCACTGGGAATCCCCCCCCAATCCATTACATTGATACATATCTTTTGGAACTGAGAGACCATATGACTCACGTTCGTGTGGCCTTTAGATAGTTAAATCAATCTCAAAGCCCCCTACAAAGACCAAGCCAACGTGAGTGTATTATCTGTCTAAAGTACAGCACAATCAAATTAACGAATGGGACAGGAGGAAGTTGGTATGGCCATCGAAGAACAAATGGAGTTTATTTTCGGGAAGGGCCGAACAATTGAAAGGAGAACTGGCGTGATGAGAGCAGAATACCGAAAGGGCTGCCCGCAAAGAGATGGTGTGGAAAACGAAGGCTATGCGGGAGCACGGAGCGTCGGCACTCTGGAAAGTAAGGAAAGAGACGGTGCAAAGAACTTGCTGGAAAGAATACTGGACAGGGACAACCTGAACAGAGCCTACAAGCAAATCAAGCGCAACCACGGAGCGCCGGGAATCGACGGCATGAGCCGCAGCTGCAGGAAAACAGAGACGAACTCTTGCAGAGCATCCGGGAAGGTCGCTATAAGCGGAACCCGGTACGACGCAAGGAAATCCCCAAACCAGATGGAAGCGGAGTGAGAAAGCTTGGCATTCCACGGTCGTGGATCGCATCATCCAGCAAGCCATCGCCCAGCAGGTGCAACCGCTATTTGAGCCGCGTTTCTCGGATGGAAGCAACGGCTACCGTCCGGGGCGGAGCGCGCAGGAGGCGATTCGAAAGGTGAAAGCTTATGCAGAGCAGGGATACGGCCACGCAGTAGAAATCGACCTCTCGAAGTACTTCGACACGCTGAACCATGAGCTGCTCATGAACCTCTTGCGCAATCAAATCAAGGACAAGCGCGTAACCGACCTGATTAAAAAGTATCTGAAAAACGGAGTACGCCGCAAAACGGAAGAAGGTTCTCCGAAGGGAGGTCCACTTGCGCATTGCCGGAAGCGCGATACTGCAACGCTCTGTTACAAACAAAAAGCTTGCACATGCAGGGTATTATGACTTCCCTGCTCAGTACGAGCGTCTACGTCAATTGCACTTAAACGGTTGAACCGCCGTATACCGAACGGTACGTACGGTGGTGTGAGAGGTCGGCTACTCAACTAATCAACTAATGGGTAGCCTCCAACTCGATTTATCTAGCTAAGGTTGTTCTATTGTTTAACTAATTTCATATATCTTTTAGGAGGTGGTGTTCATTGAAGCCATTTTAAAACCTTTCACCAACACCATAAATCAATATCTTTTTTTAAAACAATTAATTAAAAACATAAAGATAACACCCTTCGTTAATACCTTTTTATAGCACGTTTCAATTCACTGAAACCCTTGGTAATACTGGAGTTTTAAGATTGTAAAAAATTGAAAACAGAAATTCAATTTCAGAATCCAAAGTGTAAGATTTTTTATTCAGATTCTATCCAACATAATTAAGAGTCATCAACTGATTATACACTATATGATTTGAGCTATCCCTACTACCAAAATAAATATAAACAAGGACCAAATATATAAACACAAGCAAAAAAACGTTATCCACAGCTTATTTTAAAAAGAAACCATTAAATGTGAGTATACACAAGTAGAATGGCTTGCAAGTAACTCGTGAATTCTTGAAAATATATAATTTAGAGAATAAAGATAGAGGTTAATTCAAAGAACATTTAAAAATAAACATGACAAATAACAGTAGGCGTCATAAAAAAAAGATACTACTGCTAATAAGTTATATAATATGACTGCAGAATTATTTTAGGCACAACAAATAAACCAGAGGCTTGTCTAAAAAACTAGAGTGCCCATTTCATGTCTTCGGCCTTCCTTTTAGAAAGTAATTTTTCTATTTCTTGTTTAATTTCTAAGATAGGAGCTGGTAGAGACTTTATCCGATAGAAATTTTGAATAAACCAATCCGGACTTTGACGAAACCTGTTAAGCCAGCATTGATTTAATCGGAGAAGTTTATCCCAAATGATTCGGTGTTGGAGATTAGCTTCTTGAATCAGCTTCTGATGGACATTTGATAATTGCTCGCTGGTAAAGAGGCCTGATTCTGCCGCTTGTTTCTTATTGTTTATCCCATCAAGATCCATTGAGAGTTGAACAGCATAATTAAGCTCAGCTGCTTCCATTACCGCACGAAAATAGGCACTGATTTGGTCTAATTCATTCGTTTCGTCACTTATTATGTATTCATCATCTTCTCTATAGATCATTTTAAAGAATGCTTGAGAACGCATTTTATTTTTTTGAATGTTATAAAGAGCGGTGTCAAAAATTTCAGTTGCATATTCGTATCCGAATTTAGCATAGTAATCTTCCATAACCTTTGCCACTTGCCAAACAGCTTTGCGGGATAAAAATTCAAAGCAAAAACGATGCTTTCTGAGTTGTTTCATAACCCAAAGCTCTGCACCTTCAGAAAAAACTTCCCCCATGTCCAACCACTCTTGATGTACGTTTAACACTTGAAAGTTTTCTTTATGAATTTTCATTTTCAAATACTTTGAAGCATTCTTAAGAATCTTCAACGCTTCTTTTCGAGTACGAATGTTGAGGAGACCCAATGGGCCGTAAAGATCACTAATATACCCCCAGCGGAAGTTGCCGGGGATATAAACGAGTTCTTTTCCAACATAATGAAGAACAAAACGCTGAACATTTCGATCTTCACTTAAAAACGATTCCGATACAAAAAAAACGAAGTTTTTCGCATACAGATCGTCTTTCTCCGTTTCTTCTTTATCTCGAACAAAGACAAATTGTTTAAAAAATAGTCTTCCATATTCGTCATAATAAACGATTTCTTCATGAATTAATTTTTGCAGGAGAACAGAAACTCGATAGCTGGAGGTTCCCAAACGTTTCGCAAGTTCAACGTTCGTGAGGGGGACTTCGCCACCATAAGCACAGACTGTACCAAGTAACAACTTAAGCTTAAAGAGTAGGCGAGTGTCATTATGTAATGTTCGAGCATCGAACAGCGAGGGATGATGTTTCATTGGTTGCCACTCCTTTTTTATTCCCAACCAAAAAAGTATACAGGAAATAAAGGGTATGGCTTTTACTTTTTTTGAAGGCGTGATATACTAAAAACACATCAACAAAGTAGTAAAACCAAGACCCCGACTCCTCATTGTCTAATAAGTGCTGGTCGCCAAACTAACCACTTATTAGATATATAGTTGGGTTCTTTTTTTTTTTGCAATTACTATATTAAAAAACTTTATTCTGTGAAACTTTCAACTACAAAAATGATTATAGCATTGCCTTTTCCAATTGAAAACATCACAAAAAGTACGAGATAAACGTAAGAAAATCTAAAAATGTGATAATCATAAGTAAATCTAGACAACTAATTTAGTACGAAAAAATGGTAAGAAAAATTCTAGGGCCTGAATTTGTAAGGGAAAATTTTCAATTCGACAAATGTCCTTCAGAATTTACTCATGTTTAGAACGTAAATATCGTAATAAAGTTTTAAAGGTACGAGTATCACGTAATAAAATACATAGAGTACGAGAAAACAGTAAGAAAATCTATAAATTATCCAAGTTCATGAAAGATTATAAGATAAAAGTTTTTCCGAAAAGTACGATGAATTCGTAATAATTTTGCTTATACATAGAAAGTACGAAGAAAATGTAATAAAAACTAATGAAGTACGAGGAAATCGTAATAAGAATTTAGTTGGTACGAGGAAATCGTAATAATTCTGTCTAATCCTAATCATTTAAAAATTATTTAAAATATGTTTTAAACTCTAGTACGATATTTACGTAATAAAAAATCGTTCAATATATCATAGTACGAAAAATTCGTAATAAAAATCGATTGAGTACGGATATATAGTAATAAAAATAAAACCATAGCTATTATAAGGAAAGTTAGACTAATCTCTTATATATTCATGCTAAACAATATCGACTGATCCGAAGATTGATTGATCATATTTTTGAGGAAGTTGTGAAATATCTTTCCTTTGATAAAAGAAAACCGAGCCAAGAAGAACGATTTCATTCCTCGATAAGCTCGGGTTGTATAGGGAGTGACAACTGAATAGGTGAATCCACCTGATCAAAAAAGTCATGCATTTCAGTATTCGTTAGTGGTATGAAGCAGATTTCGAAGGCAGAGGGGCTATATCTTTTGTAAGATTCGATCAGGATATTAAGGGCTTTAAACTCTTCAAGTGCATCCTGCACTTTTCTCATATTCATTTCTGTTTTTCGTTTGTCCATTCGTACTTTTCGCGTGAAAAAGTTGAGTGGGAAGACGTCTCTAAATTGCTTTCCTTGAACGTAACGTTCCAACCGCTCTTTTTGTAAAGCATGCACGAGTATCTTGGATATGCTCCCTTGGATTGAATCGAGACTATCTCTATATATCTTTACCGTTTGCTGATTAATGTACTGTTGGTGAAAATAAGTACCAATAACAATCTCGGCATAACGTCTGCCATTAGGATTCGAATTAATTACTACGGAATCAAAGATACTCCAGTCTGCTGAACCAGGTCTTGCTTTTTCAGACTGTTTTTTAATTACGGCTTGAAATCCAAAGGATCTGATTTTTCGTAATCGTTTTTCAATTTCTACGTAATTTTTAACCCCTTGAGAGTTGTAAGCTCGCTGCACTAACTTAGAAATATCCACAGTGATTGTTCTATCGGTGTAAAAAGATTCATCTTTTTGGGACATCACATAGAATATAATTTCCCGATCTGTTCCATCTAAGGTTTTTGTTAAGCTTTTGTCGGCAAAAAGCAAGTCGCCATCTTCAACTTTAATAATTGTCCGCAGAAACTCATTGTCGCTAATCTCATAGTCGTCGAAGAAAGTCTCTTTCAAAGTAATTGCATTAATTTCTCTTTTAATTTTCAATGATGTTGATTTCTCAGAGAAGACTACATTTTCGATTAGACCATGTGGCTGTACATCCACAGCTTGGGTTAAATCATACTTCTCAATAGTATCAGCAATAATAAAATTGAGATCTGTCTCTAGAGCCTTTCGTATTTGATTCGTTTTCTTTGTTGACAAATAGCGATAATCCGAGAGGAAAGTCGAATTTGTCGATGACCATTCTTTAATTTGTTTCAAACGTAGCTCGGGTAAATCCTCTAAGTTTTTTACACCTATTAATCGTTCTGACTCGGCAATAATATCTAATTCAGGTGCAGAAACTTTCATTTGCTCAAGTGCAAGCTTCCATGATGAAATTTCAATCGAGACAGGGTTGTTTGGAATCTTGACCAATTCCTCTTGAAACTTTTTAAGCCAGTACTTTTTACTTTGTTGTTTTTTTCTATAATTTTTTTCCCTTATTTCAACGTGATCTTCAAGATGCTGTGTGTCGTACCCAAATGTCTCAATAAGTATACGCTTGACATATTCAAACAACCAGGTCTCCTTGGAAACACCATCAGTATCCTTATATAAATACGTATACATATGATCCACAATAGTCTGTGGGATAGATTCAACAATTTTAGTTAAAGCAAATAAAGACAACTTGACCATATAATCTCCCTTTTCTAAAAAGGTTTTAGCTTAAATATATCACAATTGGGCTTGCAGTCGTTAAAAAGCTTCATAGGTTTGCTTAACAATTATCCATTAGAAAAGAGGTCATATCAAGTATGTATATGAAAAGAAGCGGAATGCGGAAGTTACGAATATGGCTGGTTATATCGTTAAAGCCATTGAGGAGAACTCTCAAAAAGCCTTTGAGCCAGAGGACGAGCAAGATATTGAAACGGTCATTTCATGTATGAACGATCGTATACGCAAGTTTATCTTTTTCAAAGACCGCAGTGTTCAAGAGGAGATTATGAATGAAGTTGAAGGAACCCAACAAATGATAAAAAGTATCACTGCTGATATTCTACGGGTAATGGAAAAACGGAAATTTAAGAACTTACGCCCTTTAGAGGAAGCAGACTTTGAAGAGGAATGGGGAAAATCTTCCCTAAGACAGATTCTACAGGATATGTAGCCTGGTGGGAGTCCATTAATTAAGGAGATAGTTTAAATTATTTTAGGTCGCAATTGAACTGTAGGTCTTTCACCTTGTGGAATTGTAAAGGGTTTAACATCAATTTGAAAGTACCGTAATCGAAACGCTAGAATGAAATATATTAGGAACAGTGTAAAGCCGGTAGGTTATTAGACTTACCGGCAGATCTCGTATGAACATCGTCAGCAATACAGTAAACGATGGGCTCATGCTACCGGCTCTAAGGGGTCCCCCCCGCCCCTAAGACCCGCTAATCAGGCCGATAATTAGAGCGCCTTCGCCGGAGGAGAACGCCTCAGCCAAGGCGCTCTACGTTCCTGTCCTTCGTTTTACGCGACCCACGGAACATTGGGGGCCAGGATAGGAGAAGCAAACATGGGAAACCATTCAGCCAGCTCAGTGTTGCTGTGACTTCAGCCATCAAAACCTCAACTACCCCGCAGTTTGTTAGACCTAAAGAAAACGCTCTGATTTTAATCAGAACGTCTTCTGCTGGGGATGGAATGAGAAAGTCATTTAGTCTATCGAAACAATTTGCCATAATCCATCTTTATCTTTTTCGAAATAGAAGGTGTACCGTATATCAGGTGAAGAACCTTCTTCTTTATTAAGCCGTTCGCCTACTACGGGTACCAATATCCGATCCTTTTCTTTTATAGCTTCGGCAATACCTGTAAACTTCACGGGCTGACCCAGGAGGTAATCGTGCCCTGTTTTAACAGTTGGGCTGAGTGCAGCATGGAACTGATCCAAATCTTTTGATATAAAGGCGTCCAGAGCCACTTTGAGTTTTGTTATCATGCCATCCTCGACCAGAGGGTCTTTAACTTCATTCCATTTGATCTCGTCCAAGCTGGCTGATTGACCTGGTCCTTCTTTTACTGCCGACTCAGGGGCTGGCGGTACCGCTTCATTAGTGGGTGTAGTTATTTCCTGCTTTCCACAACCAGTAAACACACTTACACCTGCAGCAAGTATGAGAATAGAAATAATTCGAGCAGGTTTATCCATGTTTAGATTTACACATCCTTTCTCTTTCTTTAACGAATCCATTAAAAGAAAGTTGCAATACTTTTAGTGTAAAAAAAGAAGGCGTCAACCGAATGATCCTCGTTCAATTGTATGTCCAAGATATCTTTAGGGTGAAGAGGGCTCGTGAGTACCCTCTACTGGATTTTAAGAAACCATGAAGAAGACTTTACGTCCATCGCCTGTTGCCTTAACGATGCCTGTTCTCATCTGTACAGAACCAGAATCATCTAGGAAAATAACGTTTACCAGCGTCCCGCGAGCGTACTTTGCTTTCTCATAACCTAAGCTATAGGATCCTTTTGCTAACAATTGCTTACAGCAATTGTTAGCAAAGGATTACATTTGTGGATGAATACAAATCACTCTAGCAGGTCTTTTTTCACTCTATTGGCGTGGAGCAGTTGCTATCATTGATACTGAAACAGGATCGGAAAGTCTCTAAGCTGAAGGGAGTCCTTAGAGAGGTAGAAATTGTATATGACCCGATGAATTATCTGTCTATCTTGATAACTAAGTTAGATTACGCTATAATATAGCTATTCGGAAACACATTGATGATCTCTGACGACATGAGTCGATGGAGAAGGAGAATATTGTTGTCTTGGTGACGGCAATGAATGTACATGCTCTGATGCAAAATTGGATGGTCAATTTATTTGACGATGCCTTTTTTTGTGTTCGGGGCTTTTTTTGTTTATTCAAACAGGAGGGATGTATTATGTCTCAAGAAGATCAAAAAGAGAGGTTTGTTCGAGTGAACACAAACAACCAACGTACATATATGGGAGGCACTTTAGTGGTTACTGCTGTTCCTGCTCTTAAAAATGAGAGTGATGAAGGTGACGAGCAAATTGCCGTTGGCGATGCAGCTCTTATTGCTGGGTACGCCAACTTGTTAGACCAATCTAATATCATTGGCCAAGTCACTGTTCCGTTTGAACAACTAAGACAAAAGTTCTCGGTTGAGAACTTCCTTAGAAACCCAAAGTGAACTGATTTCCATAGCGTGTATAGAGGGTGAGGAGATGCATATATTGCATCTCCTTTTTTTTGTACTAAAAAGGGAGGATGTAATGCTGATTAAAGTGGCATGCATTCAAATGATAGGTTCTTTGTTGTATGACAGTTACGCCTCATTGTGAAAAATGTTAGGCCTGCTGAAAAAAGTGCATCACTCAGAAGTGATCAAATACACACTTAACAAATAGGAGACAATTATATGTTAATGGCAACTCTTGCAAATCGAAATATTCGATCGATGAATGAACAAATCGCAGCTGGTGAGTGGGTAGATATCACAGAGTTATCTAGAAGTATGGGTTTTCCCCCTCAAATGTTGGTTAGTCGTGCAGCATGGGATACTGTCGTATGTCCAGATCAGAAGGGGACTTCCCTAGGGATAAATACTGCTAATGCAGCGGCTTTCTTTTTGTCCCTTCTCAAAGTGACTATCGGGGTAACGCAACCTGGAGCTACAGTTTCTTTTTCTGTATTTGTAGCCAAGCCTGAACTACATCCCATTCCTTTGACCGTGATCGGTGCATTTGGGGATTACGGCGAGTATATTTTGAAAGTGGAATTAACAGCTGAATTACAACGGCATATTGAAAAAATTCATAATTAAAATAACCTTTTAAAAGGTGAGAAGATATATGCAAACGGAGAATGAAAATCAGAATCTTTTCGACGACGATTACTCAGATGGGATTCATAAGCGCAGTGTGATGCATTTTGTCCCAAATGTGAGAATGCGCACCGTAAGAAGTATCCATATTAATCGGTTACTTTTTACATGTTGACATAAATTCATGAGTTTGAAGGCGATTATTTTCCTTCAAAAATGAATCAAATATTAGGGGGGAATCTCTGCGCGGATAAAGCGGGAGATTTCCCCCGCTTAATTCTCGTAGACTACACAATGCTAAAAACCTTAAATGGCAAATGTATTTCAACATGTTCGAGTGTGTCACACCTATCATGGTACTTCATGAGCTGGAATGATATCAGGGGTTCTTCTAGTGCAGATGAATTCATAGAACAAAAATGGATTCACCTGATTAATCAGGCTCATTTTCTAACTTACATGAAGACGAAAGGAGAAACATACGATAAGTTGCATATTATATCGTATGTGATATAATCAATGGTATATATTGAGTTTGCAAAAGATAATTCAGGACAACGTCCTGTTTTAAATGAACTAGAACGCTTGCGTAAGCAGGCCGCCGCCAACAATCCGGAAGCTATCTGGCTGTTACAGCGGATCACACGTGCTCTACAGTTTGCTCAGAGATACGGCATTCCTGAAGCTCTTATTCATAATCTAATTTCTGAAGATGATGTGGGTATTCCGTTTACGTTAGTACAGCCTGTTAAGGCACTAAAGTCTCATCAGCCTTTGTATGAGCTACGCGTAAACCAAAAGAACCGCAAAGGGGCTTTCAGAGCCATCTTTTTTACACACATTTTTGAAGGTAACCAGATATTGGTCTTCACTTACTCAGTGATGAAGATGAAAACATCATCGCCAGAATTTGACAGGGCGGTAGAGATTACGGAACGTATGATCCCTGATTTTTTAAAAGATCCGAGTAAGTATATTAATGGTGGCTGAAAGGAGTTTCACGATGAAAAAATTAGGGCAGGACTTCGAAAATTTTATGCAGGAAGCTAAACAAATTCCTGAAGTTGAAGACTATTTAACATCTTTTTCTGTAATGATTGGAGATATGGTGTTAGCCCGAAGAACCAAATTAGGATGGAGTCAAACGAAACTTGCTTCCCTTGCTAGTACTACCCAAGCTAGGATCTCCCAAATAGAAGCAGGGAGCCAGAGTGTCAAATTAGATACGATTAATCGGGTTGTGCATGCGCTTGGACTGAAAAGCGTTTCTCCCTTCTATGGGGAAGATGCTGCAAGTAAAGAAGTCGTATATTAGAAATAAAGAAACACAAGGAGTCACCTTTAAAGTGGCTCCTTGTGTTTTTTTAAATAAATCGATGAACGAGAAATAGATCTAATAAAAAGATACGTACAAGTATCTTATGTTTAAAGACGCGCCCGCGAGGAATCGAACCTCGATCTCAGGCTCCGGAGGCCTACGTCATATC
>RCUF01000086.1_pt1 | contig 59981 bp, 15 predicted proteins | sample 2166311 | NCBI WGS metagenome assembly RCUF01 (sample SAMN09932608, study PRJNA488358) | compost metagenome | feature: garden; material: soil; isolation source: compost soil in 4-hydroxybenzonitrile-enriched culture | place: Germany: Experimental Botanical Garden Goettingen | collected 2016-01-27
CGGGCTGGTAGACATGCTGCATTTTCACCCAATGATTCACACTTTTAAAGCGTTCTAGTAATTCACTTCGTCCCAACTCATTAAATTCTGGTAGCAAGGGGAGTACACTGGCTGGAAATGCTCGCTTCCACTGCGAAAAATCCAACGTTTCTTCCATCCTCTCCAGTTCCTGAATATGGTGGTCCCAGTGATCTTCCTTGCCATACTTCAAAGGTGGCAGTGTGTCCAGAATGGCCAAAAGTTCGACACGTTCTTCTTGTTCTTCCAATTGTCGCGTCATTTCGAAAGCAAGCGTTCCCCCCATACTCCACCCCGCAACATAATACGGGCCTGTTTTCTGAATACTTTTCAATTGATTCACATATCGGTGTGCCGCTTCCTTCATCCCGGCTGTTTTATTTTCAGCAAGAATCGAAGCATCCATTTTTATGCCCCAATAATTCCAAGTAGCTGTAAGTCCGTTGACCAATTCCATGTAGCAACTGACATCCAAGCTTCCATCATGGATGAAAAAAAGGTGCTTATCCTGCGCTGTGCCGGGCTTTAAGAGAACAAGCGTGTCTGCTCTGGCTGGAAACACACTTCTTTCCTTTCCCTGCAATGCACTTGCCAGTAGGCGGATAGTAGGAAAAGTAAATAATTTGGTGAGCGGCAGGTCTATCCCTAACTCACGCAAAACTAGTGAAACCAGCTTGGTAGCCTTGAGCGAGCTTCCTCCCAGGGTGAAAAAATTGTCCGTTACACCAATGCGTTCCGTCGGCAGGTTCGTGGGCAGAACCATCGACCAGATGCGAACCAGCTCCTGTTCCAGTTCATTGCAAGGAGGGACATATTCATTCTCCCGCAGTGCTTCAAGATCAGGCTCTGGCAACGCGTTCCGATCAACTTTGCCATTCACATTCAGTGGCAAACGCGGAAGTCGGATCAGACAGGCAGGAATCATATAATCCGGCAAATATGTAGCCAGCTCCAGCCGGACTTCTGCCTGTGACATTTCAACGTCGGAAACAAAGTAAGCACAGAGGTATTTGATCCCGTCGCTGTGCTGACGAACAAGCACGACTGCTTCCTGAATCCCCTCTATATGTGCAAGCCGTGCCTCAACTTCGCCGGTTTCAATACGAAAGCCCCGAATTTTGACCTGGTGATCCATGCGACCCAAAAATTCAAGCGTTCCGTCAGCCAGCCATCGGGCACAATCTCCAGAACGGTACATACGCTCTTCTGGGAGCCAGGGATGAGAAACAAATTGGGCTGCCGTTAATTCCTCCCGAGCCAAATAGCCACGCGCCAATCCTTCACCTCCAATGCACAGCTCACCCGGTACTCCAATGGGCTGAAGTTGATTGGACGCGCTCAGGATATAGACCTGTGTATTGGCGACAGGCTTGCCAATCGGCACGTTATGGTCATAGTCCTCCTGAATCGTATGGAACGACGTAAAAATAGTATTCTCCGAAGGACCGTAGGCATTGACAATCGTTAAATCCGGCTGGGCGGCGCGAAGGAGCTTCATATGCTGCGGAGACAAGGCGTCTCCCCCGGTCATGATCAATCGAAGTCCAGTAAAGATGGAAGGTTTCTCATCAATCAGCTGATTTAGCAAAGGAGCCGTGAACCATGCCATCGTGATTCCATACTGTGCCATCCTCTTGCCGAGTATGTCGGCAGATAAAAGCTCTTCTTTTTCAATGAGATACAAGGTTGCCCCGCTCAGCAGTGTTCCCCACAGTTCAAAAACCGACACATCAAAGGCCAGGGAACACGTCTGCAATATTCGATCCTCTTGCGTAATAGCCAACGGCCCTGGCTCTAACACTAGGCGAGCAAAGGATTGATGCTCAATCATTACACCCTTTGGTTGTCCTGTAGACCCTGAAGTATAAATGATGTACATCACATTGTGCGCCTGATTGCTGTCCTCCAGATTACGGGGTTCTCCCGTATAGAGACTCGGGTCTGTGAGCAGTAACATGTCCACCCCAGGAAAGCGTCTGGTGCTGGCAGTCGGTAGAAGGCATATTTTCGCCTGACTATCCTGTAATAGATATTGAATCCGTTCATCTGGGGAGAGCGGATCAATCGGTAAATAAGCGGCCCCGGCCTTCAAAATAGCTAAAATACCAACAATCATCTCCAACGCAGGCGTAGCTAAAATACCGACGACATCTTCTGCCTGAACTCCCTTTTGCCGTAAAACCCGCGCCAATTGATTGGCACGTTCATTTAATTCATCATACGTTAGTTGCTTTTCTTTCCACCTCACGGCTGGATGGTCAGGCGTCCGTATCACTTGCTGTTCGAACAGTCGATGGATGGTTACCCCATGCGAATTTTTTTCGTATGCATTTTTGCTGTGGGTCTGATTAAAAGTATGAAGTAAAACGGTGCGCTCTTCTTCTGTAACCATATCAATGTCTTCGATCCGAATATCGGGTTGTTCGCCAATGATTTCGACAATTCTGGCAAAATGCCGTAGCATACGGCGGGAGCTTTCCTCCGTAAACAACGCTTTGCGATATTCCAGTTCCAGTCCGATACCCTCCTGCATTTCGTATGCATACAAGGTGATATCAAATTTAGCGATTTTATGTTCAAAAGTATAAGGAGAAAACGTGACCTCTGTTGCCTGCACGACAGGCTGCGGTACATTTTCCAATACAAAGCAAGCATCAAATAAGGGATTACGACCACTGATTCGTTCAGGATTGACCTGCTCCACCAGCATATCAAAGGGGTAATCCTGATGCTCAAACGCAGCAAAAGTTCGGTCTGCCACTTCTTCCAGAAAATCAGAGAACCGCTTGGTTCTCTGCGGTTTTTGGCGCAAGGCGAGCGTGTTCACGAACATGCCCACAATCCCTTCAAACTCGGAATGAGTCCTTCCGGCGACAGGTGTTCCGATGACCAGATCCTCCTGTCCGGCATATTTGGACAGAAGGATGCTGTACACAGCGAGTAGAACCATATACAACGTAACATTGTGCTGCAAGCATAATGCACGCAAGGAGTGAGCCGTGTTAGCTTCAATCGAGTACGATACGATCCCGCCGCTGTAATCGGACCTTAAGCCTTTTCCATCTGTAGGCAGCGACAGCAGAGGAACATCCTCTGTAAATTGGTTCAGCCAAAATTCACCCTGTTTCTGAATATGAATATCGCTTAATTGATCGTTTTGCCAGATCGTATAATCGACATACTGAAACTCTAATGGAGCAAGCTCCTGTCCCTGATATAGAGCCATCAGCTCTTCAAATATAATGTTGATGGTTACCGCATCCGCGATGATATGGTGGATATCAAACAGGAACAGAATCTCCCCATCAACCAAAGGTACAAGCTCAGCCCGCCATAGAGGGGCCTCGTTCAGATTGAACGGACGGATAAACTCGTTAACAAGCTTATCCGTACTCTGATCCGAAAGTTCTCTATAGGGAATCGATACATCGATGGATTCATGGACGAGTTGTAAAACCTCGCCGTCCTTTTGAATAAAGGACGTTCGCAAGCCCTCATGACGTTCTGTCAGCCTACACCATGCTCTGTACAGCCGCTCTGGCTCCAGCGCTCCTTTGATGATTCGAATGCTGGGCATGTTATAGATAATGTTAGGTCCGAGAAGATCATGAATCAGATATAGCCGTTTTTGCGCCGAAGATGTTTCATATCCTTCATAATGCATGATGCTAAATCTCCCTCCGTCGGCGTTCTTTTTTCTCTACTTTTACTGATGACAGTGCATGCTGCTGAACTGGGATGACTTCTCTCATAAGCTTTCCATCGCCCCGAAGTATGTTGCTAATCTCGGTTTCCTCTGTTCTGAAAAACTCAATGGCAAACGGAACAGATTCATGAATAAGCTGAACAATCTCGCCGTCGATCACATCAAATGTGGTCCTAAAAGCTTCGTGACGCTGAATAAGCGCTTGGAAGGCTCCCTCAAGTCTGGCCAGGTCCAGTTCTCCTTCCAGCATCATGGCGCCCGGTAGATTATAGCTTAGATCCTCTGGATTCAGCTCGTGCATCATAAAAAGACGCATTTGAGCAGACGAGGCCGGATAATGGGCGCTTGGAGTCGCAGCAGGGATCAAGGAACGGACTGTCGCTTCATCCTCGTGATGACACTCAACTCTTCTGGAGCTTATGTGATCTGAAAGTTGTCGAATAGTCGGAGCTGCAAAAAGTTCCTTTAAAGTAATCTCGATGGCCAACATTTGACGCACACGCAAAATGAACTGGTAAGCGAGCAACGAATCTCCGCCAAATTCAAAGAAATGATCATCTATACCTACTGCGCCTGTTTTGAAAATGTCCGCCCACAACAGGAGCAGTTGCTGTTCCATTTCGTTGCGGGGCGGTGTATGTTCTTTGCCGGAAGGCAACTCTACCCCCAAGGTATTTAACGCCTTACGGTCCAGCTTTCCGCTTGAACCAAGAGGCATCGTCTCCACCTTCATAAAACGTAAAGGAATCATATATTCCGGCAATCGTTCCAGCAAAAATGCCCGCAGTTCTCGAACTGTACAGTTGGTTTGCACAACCAGATAAGCGCACAAATACTTGTTGCCCTGCTCATCTGTCAAATCAAGTACAGCTGCCTGCTGAATGTCGTTATTTTGCAAGAGGGCTGTTTCAATTTCACCTGTCTCAATCCGGTAGCCTCCGATTTTCACCATTTGATCCGACCGTCCCAAGTAAACAATCTCGCCGCTAGGCAGCATCCGGGCAAGATCGCCTGTCCGATAGATTCGCTCACCTGGTACAAAAGGATTGGGGATAAAACACTCTGCCGTAAGTCCATCCAGATGTACATACCCACGTGCCAGATGGCACCCTCCCAGACAAAGCTCTCCTACCTGCCCCAAACTAACCAACGCCAGCTCCTGATTTAAAATATACGCCCGGGTGTTGCCCACAGGCCGTCCGATCGGAATCGGACCTTCGGAAGATACAGACGTACACGTATAGGCTGTTGCAAACACACTGGCTTCCGTAGGCCCATACAGATTAAGTAATCTCGCTTCCGGGAACTTCAGATTAAAACTTCGCACCTGCTCCTGGCCTATCTGTTCGCCACCCGACATGACCCAACGCAAAGTGGCTGCTTGGATTGTATCCTCGACTGAAAGCTCTGACAAAAACATTTGCAGCACAGTAGGAATGAAGAAAGCCACTGTAACCTGATGCCTGTGAATGGTATCCAGCATTTGACGGGTATCCGTTTCTGCACCTGCCTCCAATAACACCAATCGTCCTCCGCCCATGAACCAGCTGAAAAGCTCGACGATGGAACCATCAAAGGTATAGGATGCTTTTTGCAGCACCGTGTCCTGCTCCCTTAAACCAAGCTGTTGTGCCAGCCATACCACTCGCGCACTAAAGGCGTGATGCTCCACCATCACCCCTTTGGGCTGCCCGGTTGAGCCGGAGGTGAAGATGACATAAGCCAGATGATCAGGCTGGATGACAAGCTCTGGATTGTCTCGTTCTTGCTGATCCTGACACAGTAAGTCGACGTCGATGACCTGCTGGATTTCTTCATCTATCCAGTTGGCGTGGCATTGCTGATGGGTCAGAATCCATTCGGCCCCAGCGTCTGCCAGGATGTAGCGAATCCGTTCCTTTGGATCGGCTGGATGAATGGGGAGGTACGCCGCCCCTGCTTTTAACACACCCAATAAAGCAACAATCATTTCCGGTGAGCGCTCCATGACAATAGCTACTACTTGCTCTGGCCGGGTACCGGAGTCCAGTAGGCTATGTGCGACCAGATTCGCCCTTCGATTTACTTCTCCGTAGCTGATCTCCTGTTGACCGGAAATGAGAGCGATCTGCTCAGGGTTACGGCTTGCTTGATCCTCGAAATATTGATGTAACAGCTTTACGGACCCCGGGTCCATATCTGTTTGATTGAAATCATGGACGAGTGTCTTCCATTCCGCCTCGTTCACCGATTCCGAAGCTGCTATAGCAAGCTCACTCACCCAGTCCTCTTCCTTATGGACGCTTGCTGACTCAGGTACTTCCTCTCTGTCCCGCTGATTCGGGTCAACTGCCACCTTTTCTATCCGAAGCTCTCCAATCTTTTGCTGTGGATTGACAAGGACAGTGTGTAAGATTTGAAGGAATTCCCGGCTCAAGCGTTCCACCGTCTCCCCGGTAAAGAGATCTACATCGTATTGAAAAATACATTCGATATGCTCGTCGGTCATGGCTGCGGTAAATGTTAAATCGAATTGTGCTCCTGTATACTCCGCTTCATCACATGGAGTCAGTTTCAGGCCGGGTAATTCTACGATGGTACGGGAAGATTCGTTCAATAATGCAAACATGGTATCGAACAGCGGATTGCGGCTTGTTTTGCCAGCCAAATTCAACTTCTCAACCAGTTGCTCAAATGGATAGTCCTGATGCTCAAAAGCCTGGAGAGAGCGTTCCTTTACCTGCATTAAAAATTCGTGCACTGTCATGTCCTTCTTCGGCGTGTTGCGAAGGGCCAACGTATTGACGAACATGCCGACAAGAGGACTCAGGCTCGCATGAGTTCTGCCGGATACCGGAATGCCGACGATAATATCTTCCTGCCCACTGGCTTTGGCCAGCAATAGGTTATAGGCCGCCAGTAGAACCATAAATACCGTGACATTTTGTTGCAGGGCAAAGCGTTTTAACTTCCACGTCCATTCCTGATCCAGCTCAAAATGAACGGCTTGCCCTTCACCTCTTCTCACATCGGGACGTGCATAATCCGTAGGCAATTCCAGCTCTGTAATTTCCCCTTGAAAAAGCTCCAGCCAAAACTGCTCCTGCTGACGGAATTCCACACTGTTCAAAAACTCACGCTGCCACACGGCATAGTCTTTATACTGGATCGTCAATTCCGGTAAGCTCATGCCCCCGTATAAACGAGCAAATTCCTCGACGATTATCTCCTGGGAAAGACCGTCCGTAATAATATGATGCATATCAATGAACAGCAAATGACGGTTGGCAGGCTGATGAATAACCTGAACGCGGAACAATGGCTTTTGCCGGAGATTAAAGGGCTTGATTAATCCGTCCTGTTCCACTAATATTCCACGTTCACGGCCCGATTGAATTTCTTCTATCCAGGTCGCTAACCCTTGAACCGTACCTGCCCGGAAGAAATCGCGCAGTGTCAGATTTACATTCCATTCCTTGTTAATAAGGTAGACCAGCTTGGTTGCCAGCAAGGATTGACCGCCCAGCAGGAAGAAGTCATCCTGTGTGCCAATCTGCTCCCGGTGCAGGATTTCCGACCAAAGCTCAACCAAGCGCTCTTCCAGGGGTGAAGCTGGATGTACATAGGCCGTACCGACCTTGATACTTTCATTAACCTGCGGTAAAGCATGACGGTCGATTTTTCCGTGATGTGTTAACGGGATCTCATCGACTCGAACAAAGTAAGACGGAATCATATATTCAGGCAAGGTTACCGACAGATGGGTCTTCAGTTCTGCCACCGACAATTCCTGATCTGTAACGATATAGGCGCATAGCTCATGCATACCAGGCTGGACTTCCTGAACCAACACCACTCCATCCTGTATACGCGGGTGCTGGAGCAACGATTTTTCAACCTCGCCCGGCTCAATGCGGTAACCCCGCACTTTAACCTGCTGATCGACTCTTCCTAAAAATTGAATTTGCCCATCTTCAAGATATCTGCCCAGATCACCTGTTTTGTACATCCGCTCGCCCGGTATCCACGGATTTGCTACAAACTGCTGCTGCGTCAGTTCGGGGCGGTTCATATAGCCGCGTGCAACACCCCAGCCTGAAATGCATATTTCACCGGGTACCCCGATAGGCATAACATCCGTACCCCTGCGATTCATGATGTATACCTCAGCATTGGCTACAGGCCGTCCGACAGGCAATGGATGGACAGCTGGAATATCCGGCACACAATAATAGGTAGCACAGACAGTCGCTTCTGTCGGTCCGTACGTATTGTAGACCTTTGCGGAACGCAACAACTGGGTGACATATTCGCTTTTCAGCACATCCCCCCCGCTAATATAAGTGCGAATATGCGGGAAAGGGGGCAGTTGATTCAGCTCATTTAAAATAAACGGCGAGGCGCTGACCACGGTCACTTGCTGCTGGCGAATGAATTGGTTCAGCAATTGGATGTCCTTCAGTTCATCCCGTGAAACCATAGCCAGCGTTCCCCCTGCTGCCAATGTAGGGTATATTTCCTCCACGGATGCATCAAAGGTAATGGCTGCCTGCTGGAGCACTACGTCCTCAGCCGTTAGATGGAACTCATGCTGGAAAGCCGTGATGTAATTCGTTACATTTCTATGCTCAACCATGACTCCTTTGGGCTTACCGGATGATCCTGACGTGTACAAAATATAAGCCAAATGGTGAGATGCCACAGACTCCTTGCCTGCAAGTGCAAAAGCTAGATTATCAGCATCTACGCTGTACAAGGCCGGATCACTTACATCCATGACAGACCCTGTAAAGCGAAGCGTGTCGATGCTGACGGTGTCCGTAGAAGTTAGGAGCAGAGACACGCCGCTGTCCTCCAGCATGTAGGCCACCCGCTCCGTCGGATGTTCCGGGTCCATAGGGACATAGGCTGCTCCTACTTTGAGTACGGCAAGCATGCTGGTCAGCATATCTAGCGAACGGGGGACCAGGATACCGACAGCTTGGTCCGGTACCAAATGATAAGTTAGCAAGTGCCGGGCAAGCTGATTAGCTCTGATATTCAATTGGCTGTAAGTCAGCGAATGCTCTCCGTAGACGGCAGCAATCCGCTCAGGTTGCTGTTCGGCCTGTTCTTCAAACCACTGGTGAACCAGCTTTTCCTGTGGGTAATTCACCCGGGTTTCATTCCACTCGTACAGGGTTCGCTGCTGTTCTTCCGCCTGATTCATGGAAATGAGGCCAATCGGCCGCCAAGCATCAGCACAAACTTCTTGTAAAAGATTCTTGTAATAGCTCGCAAGCCGACGTATGGTCTCTCCCTTGAACAGTTGGGTCGCATACTCAAAGTGAAAACGCAGCTTGCCTTCATTTTCAACCCATATGACTGTCAGATCGACTTGGACAGCCTCCATCTTAGCTTCCAACGGAGTAAAGCGAAGCCCGTTGATGCTCATCGGCTCCCCCCGAAAGTTCTGGGAAATAAACTGAACATCAAAAAGTGGGTTCCGGCTTCGGTCTCTCGGTACGTCAAGCTGATTCAGCAGCATTTCAAAGGGATAATCCTCATGCTTATAGGCTTCAAGCGCGTGCTTCTTAACCTCCTGCAAATATGCTGCGAAAGGCTTATCTTCAGCTGGCGCAGTTCGTAGGGCAAGCGTATTGATGAACAGCCCAATCATGTGCTGGACCTCTTCCGACTGGCGACCTGCGCTTGGAATGCCAATAATGATCTCTTCCTGATTCGCATATTTGGCCAATAAAGTGCTATAGACAGCGTACAGAAGCATAAAGAGCGTAACCCCATGCTGTACCGCTGTTTTTTTAGCCAAAGCTGTTAATTCCTCACTCAGATCAAATGTATAGACATCCCCGGCATTGCTCATTTGCGCTGCCCGCGGCTCATCTGTAGGCAAATCAAGTACAGGCAGCGTCCCCTTAAATACGTCCAGCCAGTATGCCTCCTGCTTTTTCATTTCGGCACTGTCCAAACGCTGATTTTGCCACAATGTAAAATCGGTATATTGCATACGCAGTTGCGGTAGATCCTGTCCAGAATAGCCCTGTATCATTTCACTTAATAAAATACCAATCGAGGCTCCATCGGCTGCAATATGGTCAACATCGCACAGAAAGAGGTGGGAATCGTCCTTCAACCGGATCAGCTTCGCCTTTAACAGCGGCGCACGATTCAGGTCAAAAGGACGGATAAATTCATCCACATACGCTTCCAGCTCGCGCCCGTCCCCTTCGCTATATTCCAGTGAAAAATCTACCTCCGGGTACACTCTCTGTACCAGTTCGTTATCCCGCAACTCGAAAGCGGTGCGCAGCGAGCTATGACGACGAATTACCGCATATATGGCTTTCTCCAACCGATGATGATCCAGATTACCAGTGATGGTCATCGCACTGCATAGATTGTTCAAGGTGCTATATCCTGCCATTTGACGCATCATATAAAATCGACGCTGCGTCGAGGAAGCTGGGTACACCTCACGTTGTTCCACCGGATGAATGATCAGATTTTTGTCAGCTGATTGGGGTGCAGGCAGCTCCGTTTTCGTCAGAAGAGGCTGCTTCGCTTCTCCATCCGTATACAGAGCTAATTCGCTGACCGTCATATAGTTGAAGATATCGCTCATATCCACTTTTTTGGACAAGCTTTGATTCATCTGTCCCACCATTTTACTAGCAATCAGGGAGTCTCCTCCCAGCTCATAAAAGCTGTCATAGATGTTCAGCTCATCAAGCCCCAGCACTTCCGCCCATATGCTTGCGATCACCTTTTCAGATGAGCTATATTGTTCTGTTGCCCGACCACGCAACTGCACAGGACGGCGCACGGCAGCAGATGACGTGACCGCATGGTCATGCAGAAGCCGACGATGACGGTCCAGAATAGCCCGCATTTCATGAGAAAATCCGAAAGGAATGGCAGCGGAATCCAGCGCGGCCACCTGAGCGTAATTCAAGCTACCCACAATGACACGGGGAACGGGATGAAGCAATAATTGTTCAAGAGCGGCCAGTCCCTCTTGTGTGGATAGAGCCTGAAATAAGCTCTCTTGGAAATCAACCTTATGCTCAAAAGCCATCCCAACTTCCTGCCAAGGAGCCCAGTTGATGGCAAGCGTACGTCGGCCGGAGTGATTCCGCCACTCGGCAAAGGCATCCAGATAGGCGTTGGCTGCCGTGTAGTCGCTTTGGCCTGGTCCACCCATCAGTGAAGTCACAGATGAAAAAAGAATAAAAAAGTCCAGTGTATCCGCAGTGGTGATTCGGTCAAGCACATGTGTGCCTGTTACCTTTGGAGCCAGTACCTCGGTAAAGCGGTCCTGGCTCTTGAGAGCCATAAAACCGTCTCCAGCCACACCCGCAGCATGGATGATACCGTGAATAGCCCCATACTTGTGGCGAAGTTCATTCAAGGCTTGCTTCATAGCGGTCTCGTCAGCTACATCGACAGCATAATATTCTACCTGCGCTCCCTGCTGCTCCAATTCCAGTAAGGCGGTAACCATATTCAGCATCCTTGTATTCATATCTGGCTTTAAGTTCTGTCTTACGTTACGGCTTCCGTTCGAATCAGCGTTTGCAATGGCCTCCCATTGCTCCTTGGGTGGCAAAGGCTTGCGACCTATCAATCCCAGTGTGACCTGACCTTTAGAAGCAAGCCATTTACCGATTGCCAATCCCAGCCCGCCAGTACCCCCAGTTATGACATAGGTTCCCTGCGGTCTGATCGTAATCGGGTCAGCTTCGCTTTCCGTCAGATCCACAGGTTCAATCTGCTCTACATAACGTTCGCCGTTACGCCAAGCGACGAGAAATGTATCATCATCGTGCCGTAGGGAATGAATGAGTTCTGAAGGCTGGGTGCTTGTATCTATATCGAGACAACGGCAGCTCAGATCAGGGTATTCCTGACCGATGACCCGGGCCAGCCCAAACAAGCCCGCATGTTCTGGTTTTAATTCATTTTCCAATTCATTCACTTTATAAGCCTGCTCAGCGATCACCGTCAGTTCCTTAACAGCTGACTTGCTCTCTGCGATTGCCTTAGCCAGATGAAATAGCTGAACCATAGACTGCCCGTTCCAGAGGTATATCAGTTTCTTAGCATTCTGACATTGCATCTCTGTCAACAAGCGTCTATGATCTTCCTCGGAACCCGTAGAGAAGTAAGCATGGTCTGACATTTTAGTAAAGGTGACTCCCCGCTTCACTTCAACCACATCATACCCTTCGTGCGCTAACAATCCACGTAGCGTTACACCGATCGGACGGTTATCTGTGAATAATAAAACTGTTTCCAGCGGTGTGGATAACACTGAATCATTTGCGGTCCGGGTTACTGTATCTTCTTCATATTCGGAGGGTGCTTGTTCTTGCTTTTTCCATACAATCTGATGATATTTATGATGTTCTGTATAGCGGGTTCGTTTAAGATCCGCCTCGTGTACACGTTTGACTGCATAATCTTCAATTTCTACCAGTACCTGACCTTCGGCACCCAGAATGAGCACATCTACCGTTAAAATTTCTCCACTTTCCCTGACCTTGTTTTTTTTGCGCAGATAGCTGTAGCAAAGCCGTGGGAGGGAGTCGTAAATGCGCAGCTTGTGATATGAAAATGGCAGGAACAGGCCATTTCCTAAACTCTGGCTTGCTACCCCGACGGCCACATCCAACAAAGCGGGATGCAGCACGTATTGACTTACATCCATTTGATAGGCTACGGGCAGCTCCAGCTTAGCCAACACTTGATCTGTTCCAATTGCAATCGCCCGCAGCGTCTCCCACCGCGGCCCGAATGAAAATGCAGCTGCTGCTTCGGCATGATTCTCACCGACTACTACTTCCTGATCGTTGCACTCAGTCCGAATATCGCCCAGACTCATAACAGGATGGGCTGCCTTTACAAATACCGCGCGCCCCTGTGCATGCCTTACCCAATTCTGCTCCCACGGCTGAACTGAGGGTCCCGTCCGGCTTAATACCTTAAACGAAAACGTCTCACCCTCCCGTTGCAAAACGGTGTGTACTTCTCTTTCTTCCTCTGCATCCACGATGAGCGGAGAAATAAACTGGATATCATATAGCTCCAGCACCTTGCCTGGACGCTTGTATTTTTCCAACCCTGCCCTAACCATTTCCAGATAAGTGGTTCCTGGTACAATACAGTTTTCCATAATCTTATGCTCGCTTAGTACCCAATGACGCCCAACAGAGAAACGGGTCAGGTAAATATCCTGATCCTCGGTTTCTGCCAAACAATAGTCCAAAAGCGGATGTGTCTTTTCCATCTCTGTGAAATCTCGAACTTGGGAAGCCTGAGAAACGACTTCTGCCTTCTCCTCTACCTCCACCCAGCATCGCTTAGGCTCAAAAGGATAGGTGGGAAGGCTTCGTCTGCGGCACGCTTTGCCTTCATACAAGCTCTCCCATTCCACATCTGCTCCCTCAACATACATACGGCACAGAGAATCCAGCGTATCGAACTCGAATGAAGACTGGGTCAGTTTCTCTTTGGCTGATGCTGTCAGTCTTCTGGATTCCTCCAGCGTAAGCTCCCCTGCTTCTTTTTCCTTCTGCGCAGATACAACCTTATGACATCCAAAATACACACCCGGTATGAACTCTTCTTGTTTCGCTTGTCCGCTGAAGCCTGAGGTCTGAATTTGAGTCAGCTTTGCTCCTAGATCATCCCAATCCCGGCACAAAATCGCTAGACGAAAGCCGTACTGCCCTCGTCCGGTATTGGCGGTATAACAAAGATCGCGTAACGGATAGGTTTTGGGTTCCATGACATATTGCTGATATTGCTTCACATAGGCTGCAAGCACTGTTTCATTTTTAGCAGATAACGTAAAAAGCTGAACCGTTTCCGGTGTTTCCTGCTCCAACTGGCCACCATCCTGCATTTCAGCCCACACCGGGGCCTCTTCCAGAACGACATGGCAGTTCGTACCGCTGAGCCCGAAGGAACTGACTCCGCAGCGTCGCGGAAAATCCTCCTTGGGCCAAGGCTGCAGCTTGTCATTCACATATACAGGCGAATCAATAAAGCTAATATCCGGGTTTGGGCAGGTAAAATGTAGGCTCGCCGGAATTTCTGCATGCTCCAAAGCGAGCACTGCCTTTAAAAAGCCCGTGATTCCCGCACTGTTATCCAGGTGACCTACATTGGTTTTGACCGAGCCTATGGCACAAAATTGATTCCGGTCGGTATACTGCCGAAAGGCTCTCCGTATACCATCAATCTCCACTGGATCACCCAGCTTGGTGCCTGTCCCATGAGCTTCAATATATGTAATGGTATCCGGGTCAATCCCAGCATCCTTCCAGGCCCGTACAATGACATCCTCTCCTGCCAGCGAATTGGGAGCCGTAATCCCGGCTGAAGTCCCGTCATTGTTCACAGCACTGCCTTTAATGACAGCATAAATATGGTCCTGATCCTGAATGGCCCGCTTCAAGGGTTTGAGCAGAACAGCGGCTACACCTTCTCCTCCACCTGTGCCATCTGAAACGCTATCGAACGTTCTCGTCCGGTCATCCGAGGAGCCTACACCCAGCCCCCCGCCCTTTCCCTCTTTTATAGGTACGAGTGTGACCTTTACCCCGCCGGCAATCGCCGTATCGCAATCGCCGTGCCGCAAATCCCGGCAGGCCAGGTGAATGGCCACCAAAGATGAAGAACATGCGGTATCCACCAACAGACTGGGCCCTTTTAAATCCAGCAGATAGGCGATCCGACTGGCAATCATGGAATGAATATTACCTGGAATCGCCGAAGAAGCTGATGAAGGAGCCATTTCTGCTATAAACCGCTTGTACTCCTCACCAAAATCACTGCTGTAGCCGACATAGACTCCTGTCCGACTACCGGAAAGCTTTTTACCACCGTACCCCGCATCCTCAACTGCCGCCCAGGCAGACTCCAAAAACAGTCGCTGGTTTGGGTCCATCAATCGCGCTTCAGCCGGAGAAAGTTGAAAAAAGGGATAGTCGAACTTATCAATTTCTTCTAGAAATCCACCTTCATTTAATGCCGTTTGTTCATTCAACAGCCCGGCTTGGAAGAGGCTCTCCAGCTCCCTTTTTCGTCGGGCAGGAAAAGGGCGTATAGCGTCCTGCCCCGCCCGCAGAAGATCCCAAAACTGAGCCGCATTTTCACTTTCGGCAATTTCACAGCTAATCCCGATGACTGCAATATCCGAATCTCGCAGCTCATTAACCGCGATCGGACCCGCGTCCTGAAAATCCTGTTCATTGAATTGAAGAGCCGCCAGATTGAATCCTGTTTTTGTCATCATCGTACTCCCTTCCGTTCCTCGTGTTCGCTGCGATTAGCTGACCTGAAACGCGGGAAATAATTCGCGTGTATGCGTATTGCTGAAAATCTGCTCAAACCGTTCAGCCCGTAGTTCCGTTGGTGTTAATTTGGTTGCAAAAATGGACTTTAGCTTGTCCAGAGCTTGCTGCATTTGTTCCAACGTTGGTTCTGTTCCGGTTGTGATCAATTGTTCGCGCAGGTTTTGCAATTCTTTGTATGGAACGACTACACCCTGCTCATACTCATCGTTATTCCAGTTCCGGTTCTGGGTTGAAACCGCAATCGCAATACAGGAGGTCACCAGACCCAAACCATCTGGTTTGCTCTCGATATCAGCATTCCGCAGCAATTCCAGAGTGGAGGGATGCTCAAAAGCAAAGGAATGAGCCGTAGAGGTGATACCAGCCATTAAATTTCTCAATACGGTTTTGGGGCCGATTTCTATAAAATGATTCACACCCTGATTCAGCATGTATTGAACGCTTCTGTGCCATTGCACAGGCCGTGCCATCTGGGACGTCAGGTTAGATAGGATATAACGACGATCCGCATAGGGTGTCGCTGTAACATTAGAGAGCACAGGCCATTGAAAACGGCCATAATCATATCTCTCCAGCTCCTCCCGAAATTTGCCCGCAGCGCTCCGCATTAAATTCGTATGGAACGGAAAGCCCACCTTGAGGCGAATCGTTTTGATTCCTCTACGGTTCAGTTCCTCTTCTGCCTTCTCCAGTGCAGGAGTATGACCCGAAATGACGAGCTGCTCAGAGGAATTATAATTCGCAATGCCGACCGATACACCGGCTGTCGAGGCTTTCTGGCACACCTCATCCACCTCACGCTCATGACTCCCGACTACCGCCAGCATCGCTCCTGTACCGGGAGCAACAGCTTCCTGCATCAGAATGCCCCGCTGACGTACTATTTTCACCGCATCCGAAAAAGCAAGCGCCCCTGTACTGACCAATGCCGAGAATTCTCCCAGACTGTGACCCGCTACCAGAGATGGAGCAAGCTTCAATTCCTGCATCAGTACACGAAAAGCTGCGATGCTCACGGTCAAAATGGCAGGCTGGGCATTAGCGGTCAGAGTCAGCTCATCCATGGAACCTGTGAAACAAAGCGTCTTTAGATCAAACCCTAGCGCATCCTCGGCCTCTTCAAAGGTTTCTCTTGCTACTGAATATTCATCGTATAAGCTTTGACCCATGCCTACATATTGAGAGCCTTGCCCCGGGAATAAAAATCCTAATTTTTTCATCGTTCCATCCTCCTTATAGTAGGTCTGCAATCTTGTGCAGTACGTGGACATAGGCCTTCATCATCTGTTCCGCCCAAGTCTTCTTCAGTTTTCCAGCTTGATATTCGCATAGGAACCGTACCTGCTCCGCGCGCACATCCATATGAAGCACCCAGTCAAATTGTCGGGTCACCTCATGTCCCGCCGGCGTATGATTCAAAAACACACAAGGGAGAAAAGCAGATGGATTGGCGTTTCCTGTCCCATTTGGCAACATAACTGGGATCGGGTAAAGGTCGGTCTCTTTCGCTTTTTGACGATGACCAGCAACCTCTATGCACAGGGCGCTAAAATCATCATTTTCCGTCAATCGTACACGTAGCGGATACAAGCTCTCCCCTGTCAGTTGTGATGCGAGGAAAGAGGACTGTCCATGGTGTATGAACTGTTTATGTGGTAATGGGTGTCCTTCACCGATGAGCAATACCAGTTCGGACTGACCTGTCATTTGTGACAAAACATACGTATAAACGGCTAGTAACAAGTCTGTTAGGGCAAAATCCTGACTCCAGACTGCTTTCTGTAACGTGGTCAGCAGGTCCGCAGGTAAGGTAAAGGTGAACGTAGCCTGCCCTTCGGCTCCTCCATCTGTCCGCATCGCCTCATTCCACGGAATAAAAGATAGCGATTCAGCCAAGTAAAGACGCCAGTATTGCTCCTGACGCTCATATCGTTCCTGTTCCGCATCCGTCCATGCTTGTTCTCCTTGCTGCTGCTCCAGAAAACCGGAAAGTCTCGCAATCGTCGGATAGGCAAAGCAGTCTGCAACGCTGATTTTCCCTGGAAAGATTTGCTGAAGACGAACATTCATTTGAATGAGCAGAACCGAATTGCCCCCCAGCTCAAAGAAATTATCGTGAATGCCAAGCTCACTTCTGTGCAATACCTCTTCCCAAATTTGGCTGACCTGCATTTCCACCTCTGTAGCAGGTGCTGTATACTCCACTCCAAGAAGAGGACGGCTATGATCCGGCTTGGGCAGCATTCGACGGTTTACTTTTCCGTTCGGCGTTAAGGGCATCTCCGACAAGGTAATAAAATGCGAGGGAACCATATATTCTGGCAGTCGGGCAAGCAAATGATTACGTAGCTCACTCACTGATAAAGTCTGCTGGCCTACCCAATAGGCACAAAGGGAGTGGTTCTCCTGTTCATCTGATCGGTCCTGTACCACCACAGCTTCCCGAATGGAAGGATGATTCAGCAGCGCCTGTTCAATTTCCCCCAGCTCCACCCGATAGCCACGGACCTTGATCTGATCATCTATCCGGCCCAACACTTCAATCTCACCGTTAGGCAGCCACCGCGCCAAATCTCCGGTCTTAAACATTCGCTCACCGGACCGGAACGGATTGGCTTTGAACTTCTCCGCTGTCAGCTCAGGGCGCTTGTCATAACCGGATGCAAGTCCCTTGCCTCCAATCCAGAGATCACCCGCTACAAGATCCGGTACAGGCTGGAGCTGCCCATCCAGAATATATACTTGTGTATTCGCTATCGGCGTACCCACTCTCACCCGCTCATGCTGGGTAAGCTCCTGCACAGTTGACCAGACTGTAGTTTCGGTTGGGCCGTACATGTTAAAAATGCGCGCAGTGGTCACGTCCTGCGTCTGACGAAGCAATGACTCTGGTAAAGCCTCGCCTCCCACCATTACGACCTGCAACGTGCGCATACTCTCTTTTGCTTCCGGGTGCATAAGCAAAAGCTGAAGCCGCGAAGGAGTTATTTGCAGCAAGTGCGGACCTGTTCGGCGAATGGCTTCCAACAGCAGTTCAGCATTCGCCTGCTCTTCTCCCGTAGATAACACTACCCGTAGCCCCTTCGCCAAAGGCAGTAGCGTTTCCAATACAAAAATATCAAATGCGGCAGTAGTTACTGAGAAGAAGGTTTGACCTTCAGGAAACGGTATTCGCTCGGTAATCCCGTAGATCAGGTTAACGATGGCTTCCTGACGGATCATCACGCCTTTCGGACGTCCGGTCGAGCCTGAGGTGAAAATCATATACGCCAAATCATGGGGTCCCGGCTGTGTGATCTCCAGCCTTTTTCCATCCTGAAGGTATATACTCTCGTCATTCAACGAAATGACTTCGCCTCTAAAATCCAGTCCATCCAGCAGTGTGTCCCGACTAATAAGCCAATGCGCTTCACTCTCTTCCAGCATGTAGGAAATACGCGCCGCAGGATAGTCGGGGTCGATCGGCAAATAGGCAGCACCTGCCTTTAAAATGCCGAGCATCGCCGTCAGTAAATCTACCGACCGTTCCAGCAGCAAGGCAACCACCGTATTCACGTCCGCTCCTTTGCTGCGCAATGTTCTCGCCACCCGATTGGACAGGACATCCAGCTCGCCATAGGTCAAACACTGGCTCCCACATTCTACCGCTATGGCGTCCGGCATCCGTGCAGCCTGTTCTTCGAACAGGTGGTGCATCAGCTTGTCAGCCGGAAACGCAAGCTCAGTCGCATTGCGGTCGACAAGGATGCGTGATTGCTCCGCAGGAGTCAGCAGGCTGGCAGCATACAGGAGGCGGTCTGGCTGCGAAGTCAGTTGGGCCACCAGCTCTATGAAATGCTGCGCCATCTGGCGAACCGTATGCTCGCGGAACAGTTCCGTGCTGTATTCAAAGGTACAATGCAGACCATTACGGCTAATATTACTTGCACCTTTCTCAGTCGGCATCTCAACCACGGTCAGCATCAAATCAAATGAAGCAAAAGGATTTTCCAACGGATAAGGCTTCACCTGTAAACCCGGCACTTCCCTGCTGCCATCCATAAAATTTTGCAGCCGAAACATCGTGTCAAACAGCGGATTACGACTCAAATCCCGCTGGAGATGCAAGCGGTTGACGAGCATATCAAAGGGGTAATCCTGATGCTCAAACGCATTCAACGCATTGTCTTTGACCTCGTCCAGAAACTGTCGGAAGGTCTTCTCCTGTACGGGAGCATTTCGTAACGTAAGTGTATTTACGAACATACCGAGCATCCGCTCCAGCTGAACATGCGATCTTCCGGCTACTGGCGTACCCACCACGATGTCCTCCTGCCCACTGTAGCGGGACAAGAATACATTGTATGCTGCAAGCAAAACCATGAATAACGTGGCACCACTCTCCGTTGCCAGCTTCCGCAAACTTGTTGCACAGTCTGACGACAGACTAAATTCCAGCGAGCCCCCGGCAAAGCTCCGTTGTCTTGGTCTTGGATAATCTCCCGGCAGATTCAGAAGTGGAATTTCCTTTCCAGTGTGCTGTTCGTCGAACATCTTCAGCCAGAACGCTTCCTGTTCTTTCAGATGTTCCCCGCTGAGCTGTATATGCTGCCAGGCGGCAAAGTCTTTATACTGAATGTGCGGTTTTTCCAGAGCGCTTCCTTCCATCAGGGAGATAAACTCATCAATAAGCACTGTCGCAGAAATTCCATCAAAAATAATATGATGCACATCCAGCAGTAGAACATGGCTCTGCTCCGCTAATCGAACCAGCATTACCCGTAAAAGCGGGGGCAGTTGCAAATCAAAAGGACGCAAAAATGATTGCTGAATCTGCGGCATATCGGCCGCCGTCCCTTCGGTATATTCCATTTTCCAAGCTACATCCGAATGAATCTGCTGTACTACTTCATCCTCCAGCAGGGTAAAGCCCGTTCGAAATACTTCATGCCGGAGCAGTAATGTTCGAAACAGACGTTCAAGCTGCTCTCGTTGGATACTGCCTTCCAAATGCCATGCAGTGAACACGTGATTGCTCAGGCTTTCTCCTTCCAATTGATGCAAAACAAATAATCGTCTTTGAGCGGCGGAAACTGGGTAATACTCCTGCTCAGGCAACGGTTCGATAGAAGCTGCATGAACAGAGGTCTTTTGACGAAGCAAATCTGCCAGCTCACGAATGGTTTGATGATCAAAAAGTTCTTTGAACGTCACTTTCACCTGCAAGCGCTCCTGAATCCGGTAAATCATTTTTGCCATCTTGAGTGAATGTCCACCCAACGCAAAAAAGGGGTCCTGTACACCCACTTGCGCTATATCCAAAATTTCTGTCCAAATGGTGGATAGCTCCTGCTCCATGCCGTCCCTTGGAGGTACATATTCTGTTCCTGCAAGACTTCTTCCCTCAGGTTTTGGCATATGTTTACGGTCGATTTTACCGTGTGGGGTCAAAGGCATGGCTTCGAGAGGGACCAACAGACCGGGAACCATATAGTCGGGAAGCCGTTCTTTTAGATGTTCGCGTACCCCTTCTGACGTCATTTCCGGCGACTGCAATGTGTAGTAGCCGATCAGCCCGGTTAATCCCGTTTCCTCCACATGTGCAATCACCGCTGCCTCACGAATAGATGGAAGACTGACCAGCGCCTGCTCAACTTCCTTCATTTCGACGCGAAATCCCCGCACCTGAACCTGATCGTCCTTTCGCCCAAGATACTGAAATTGCCCGTCCGGGGTCTGACAGCCTAAGTCTCCCGTTCGATAAAGCCTTTCTCCAGTCAACGGATGCGTAGTGAAGGCTCTGGCTGTCAAATCCGGCTTGGCCCAATATCCGCTCGCCAGTCCTGTCCCGCCGATACAAATCTCGCCTTGCACTTGGAATCCGGCAAGCTGTCCATCCTGATCCAGCACATACACATGAGTATTCGCAATCGGCAGCCCCAGAGGAATACGTAACGTTCCTGCATCCGGCTTGTGCTGAATGATATGCTGGGTCGCATAGATGGCCGATTCGGTCATGCCGTATAGATTGGCGATTTTCGCTGTGCGAAAAAGAGTGTACCATTCCTGCACGATATTCACCGGAAGCGCTTCGCCCCCGTTAAAAATCCACTTTAGATCAGGCAATGGATGAGATTCCCCCGCATTTCGTACAGCACTTAGGAAAACATTCATGAGCGCAGGAACAAATTGAGTAACCGTCACTTTTTCCCGCTCCATAAATGGGTATAGCTGTGCAGGGTCTTTGACGATATCCGCAGGTACAATCGTTAATTTGGCTCCCTCCATCAGCGGCCAGAACCATTCCCACACCGAGTCTGTAAAGCTGGTAGACGTCTTCTGCGCGATGACATCGTCTGCTCCCAGAGCAAAGGTATCCTGCAACCAAAATAACGTATTCAGCACAGCCTTATGGGTCATCATCACCCCTTTGGGCTGTCCCGTGGAGCCAGATGTGTACATGATATACGCTAGGTCTTTTTCATTAGGAATATTTTGCAGACTCAGCTCATTCGTAGACATCCCTTGTGCTTTGACAGGAATAAAATAAGACTCATCCCCTCGCATCTCCCGCAGTCTAACGATCCATTCCGACTCTCCCCATACCGTTTCATCCAGACAAATGACAGTTTCAATACAGTCTGGCAAATGATCTAACGTCCGTCCGAAATAACGTAAATTCGTAACAAGCACGCGGCACGAACTGTCGTCAAGCATATATTGGATTCGGGATTGCGGATAATCAGGATCAATCGGTACATAGGCACCACCAGCCTTCATAATCCCTAAAATAGCGGTAAGCAATGGGACATTCCTATCCCCCATAATGGCAACCAGCGAGTTCGGACGAACTCCATAGCGACTGAAAAGCTGTCCCAATTGGTTGGAGCGAAGGTGCAGCTCCTTATAGGTGACAGCCATGTCGCCGTCCAGAACCCCCACTGCATCAGGGGTACGGAGCGTCTGCTCCTGAATACGAGACGTAATTGTGACTCCAGCCGGATAAACCTTCTGCGTATCATTAACACGATGGATGACCGCGCGTTCCTCTGCCCCCATGTAATCCATTTTCCACACAGACTGCTCCGGGTCCTGAATGGCACCCGCAATAATGTTACGGAAATACGCTCCGATCCTGGACATCGTTAAGGCTGTAAACAAATCTGTTCCATAGCTAAGCGATATGACCAATTCGTCATTTACGGATTCCACAATTACGGTCAAGTCAAACTCGTTCGCGTCGGCACCATTTCCCAGCTTGATTCTTTCCATCGGGATTCCCCCGAAGTTCTCCTCATTTTTGGAGCCGGCTGCAAAATTAATTAGAACGTCAAACAGTGGGGCACGATTTAGGCGGCGCGGACGGTTCAATACCTGCAATAGCTTGTCAAAAGGATAGTCCTGATGGGCGTATGCTCCTGCGCACTCATCTTTAACTTGTTGTAACAATCGGGAAAAAGAAATGTCTCGGGAAAGTCGATTCCGCAGCACGAGAGTATTCACAAAAAAACCCATCAGGTTTCGAACCTGCTTTTGATTCCGTCCCGCCACAGGAGTACCCATAATAATGTCCTCTTGCTGAGTAAGCCGGGCTAATAACACATTCAGACTGGCAACGATCGACATGAACATGGTGGTTCCGTACGTGCGGTTCAACCGCTCCAAGCCCGCGCATAATTCCGCATCCAGAATGACCTTTTCCACCGCCGCCGGAGCATTTCGGATGGTCGGACGCGGAAAATCCAAAGGCAATTGAAGACTTGGCAATTCACCATCCAATCGGGATTTCCAGTATTGCTCCTGCGAGCTTAGTTTTCCAGTAAGCACCTGCTGATTTTGCCAATGTGCATAATCAATATACTGGATCGGCAATTCTGGCAAATGGGGGCTTGTTCCTTGCTCCAACGCCTGATAAATATGAAACAGTTCTTGAAAAAACAGATCCATAGACCAACCATCTTCAATGATGTGGTGCATACAAATATGAAAAACATAGTCGTTTGCCGCCAGCATGTAGATCTGTGCCCGCCATAATGGACTCTGCTCCAGATCAAAAGGCTGATTCATCACAGTCTGTATTTCTTTTTGTACCTCTGCCCACGCTGTTTCTTCCCCTGTATCCGATACATCCACAACAGGCACGTTTAAGGTCAATTGCTCCAGCACCACTTGCTTCGGTACACCTTCGACCACCGTGAACACTGTACGAAGGATAAAATGTCTTTCAACGATGGTATGGAGGGCCTGCTGTAAATACGCGGTATTCACAGCTTGTCTGATTCGAACGGCTACCGACTGATTTAAGGCGCTGCTCTGAGCGTCCAGCTGGGACTGAACCCAGAACCGTTTCTGCCCATGAGACAGATCATAGGTCTGCTTCTCTCCCATGTGTAAACCTCCATCTGTACATTATTCGAGGATATGCTACTGCTTTTCGTATAACGTTTCATTGCACCAGACATACCGGGTTCCGTTCCATTCGGTTGCAGAACGTACATCCGGGAAAAAGCCGCTGCCGAGCAGATTGGCGCTGGTATTGCACAGCACTGGAATACCGCTCAAATTCTCGTACGCATGCAGCAATTCATAGATCAGCGGATTATCCTCCCGACTCACCGTCTGCAGGCGTGCCGTTCCATCGAGATGACGGATCGCAGGAATGCGTTCCACCCATTCATCACGCAACATATGATCAAAAAGCATATACGGATCACGGGTTCCCGGTGAAAAAATAGCAGGCGCATGCTCCTCCATACAAATCGGTGAGACCGGACGATAGTCTTCCCGCTGCTTGATGGCATTCAGGCGGTCTTTCATATCCGGTTGAACGGCAGCTGCCAGTATACTCCGGTTGCCCAATGCACGTGGTCCCAGTTCCGCCCGATCATGCAGCACCACGACTGGATCATCTGTCGTATGCAGCAGTTCCGCGAGCTGTGCTACCGTACAAGCACGTGATTCCCAGCCTTCTGCTGGCTCATTTTGAATGACCATGGGTCCGCTGTACACAGACCAATTCAAATGAGGATGACCTGTCTGATGAATCATTTCACAACAGGCAGCACCAATAGCCGAACCTGTATCGTTGGTGAACGGAGAAACAAACACATCGTCAAATAATCCGCTTTCCCGAATCGCACTGTTCCATTTGATATTCAGAGAACAGCCTCCTATAAAGCAAAAGTTTCGTGTTTTCCGTCCATGCTTGGTCACACTCGCCTCCAGCGAGGTTACGAGAAGCTGCTCCAAATACTGATGGAAAGACGCCATGGCGTCTGCATGCGGAATATGATGCTCATCTACATATCGCTTGATTTCCTGGGAAAAGGTCCAGTTAAACTCCAGCGAGGGTGAAAAATGCCGTGCATACGTTAATTCAAACTGTTCGAGCAGCTCTGGACGTACCTGTCCCTTGGCAATGTAGGCCATGACCTTGCCCGCTACCGAAAGATCATCCACACGTGGTCCTTGCCCTCCGCGCAGAAATGGCTCAAAGTGCAGCGAAAACAGTGAATAAATGTTGCCAATGTACATGAAGAGAGGACCCAGATTTTCTAATTTTCCGTTCGCTGGATCAAAGTAATAAAAACGCGGATACATGCCGCCATCGTACACAAGCGCGTAAGACGGCTCCTTGGTCACCGCATAAGGACTTGCACAATAGGTGCTGGCGATATGTGTGGTTGAATGCATATAGCTGGTATAGTCGTAGGTTCTTCCGCCAATGGCAAGACCAATGCCCGAATAGGCTTGGAGCGCGTCGGCTGATAGCGATACTTCGCGGTAAGGTGCAACCGTGAGAGACAGCTCCTGTCCATGGGAACGCGTATCCACCTTACTTTCCTTCAATCCGGCCCAGCCGTCGATGACAAACCGATCCACATCTGCCGAGGTATAGCCATGCAGGTTAAGCACTTCCTCGACAAAATCCAAATCAGGAATTTCGCTGTAGCGTTTGTTGTTATTGAATTTTTCAACCTCGTAGCTGAAAATAAGCTTGTTATCCTCAATCAAGGCCACACTACCATCATGCGTTAATTTCAGTCCGCAGAATAACATGTTCCTTCACTCCTCACCTGTTAGCCCAACACAAAGCCGCTTTATTGTTCAGCCTCAGCAAAATGACGTGGTAATACCGGAATGATATCGGATTCCTCGGAATCGACACGATTGGATTCATCTATCCAGCTTCCCAGCCCGGCCACCGTTGGCTCCTGAAAAAAGACCTGAATCGGTACATCTATGGCCAGCTGGTCTTTAATTTTAGCAATGACACTCATCAGCATCAGCGAATCTCCATTTTCAAAAAAGTCCTGGTGTATGCTAATTTCCTCATGCCCCAGTACCTCGCCCCAAATCTGACCTAGCTGCCGTTCTGTTTTCGAATACGCATCTCCATCACGGCCGATCAAGGTCACTTGAATGTGAGAGTTCATGTGCACTCCAGTGTCCGTAGCCTCCGACTTGGGCTGTAGCGTACGAAACAGCTCTTCCTCGAAGGAGACAAATTTAGCACCCAGTTTCACATTTCGCTGGATCATATCGTTCAGCGCTTCATTAGAGGTAATGAACTGCTTCAGCTCTTGATAGGACTCCAGCAGATGACTGTAGGCTTCAGATTCTTGATCGTTGTGCCCCTGCGCTTGCTCTGTAATTTCCTTTGTTAAGTCTGGGGAAAAGCGGACCTTGAGCAGCGTCAACACTTGAGCCAGCTCCTGGCTGCGAATGTTGGCAATGACCGTTTGGGTCAGTTTATATTGCAAAAGCCGATCAAACAGCTTGCCATAGTCCTCCGACGAAATCGGCTGAGATAACATCCGTTGATCCATCAGCTCGTCCGATGTAGCCCCCATCTCCAGATGCGACCAGTTGATCGCCATCATCTCCATGCCACGACGGCTCTGATAGTGGGCATACTGATCCAGAAATGCATTTGCAGCAGCGTAGCTACCCAAGCCTACACCTCCCAGCTGCGAAGCCACTGACGAGAAAAGAATCCAGAAGTCCAGCGTTTGATCCTTAGTCACCTCGTTTAACACCCATGTTCCTATTACCTTGGCTCCCATGGTTCGCTGGAACCCCGCTGCATCCATCTGCTCCAGACGAATTTCCTCCAAATGCATCGCGGCATTCATGACCCCATGAATCGGGCCATAACGTGCATGCACATCATCCACGACCTTCTTCATTGCATCCAGATCCGTGATATCTGCCGCATAGTAGCTCACCTCGGAGCCGAGCTTTTCAATCTCCAACAGTCCACGGATTTTCTTCGTAATTTCAGAGGTATCCAGCCCCGCAGCTCGTTCCTGCCAGCTTTCCCGGTCCGGAAGCACAGTACGGTTCACCAGCACGAGCTTAACCTTCGCCTGCCGGGCAAGATAGCGGCAGGTTTCCAGTCCAACTGAACCGGCTCCCCCGGCAATCAGATAGACGCCACCCTCACGGATTGTAATCTTCCGATGTGGATGAGCTGTAAGCTGCATCCGTTCCAGCTGCTGCGTATACCGCTGACCGCTTCGCCATGCTGAACTTTGATCTGCTTCGTCCCGATCCAATTCCAGCATGATTTCCTGAGCAATGTCGGAATTGTCACGTCCGATCGTTTCTACATCCATACAGCTACAACGATGCTGACTATATTCCTGCGAGATGACCTTCATCAATCCCCACAGAGGCGCTTTTTCCGGGAACACATATGTATCCTCCGCTACGACCAGCTGTGCGTAGTTCGAGACGACTTTGATTTCCAACAGGCGATGAATCGAGCTTGCCTGAACAGCCTTCATCAAATAAAAAAGACTTAAAGCCCCTTGCTCCTGACTTTCATTCAAATCATCGAGTTGTCGCATGCGACTGCGAATTTCGGTGCAGGTCCACAAGTGGACGATACCAGAAAGCTCTGCTCCCCCTCGCGTCTCAACCTCGGTCACGGCTGCAAGCAGCCTGTTATAATCCTCCGCATAGCCGGGACGAATCTGATAATGGCTCGGATCTATGGCAGCATAATCAGATGCAGCCTCTACGATAATAGGTGTGAGTCCTTGATCCTTCATAAACTCGCTTAGTGAAGCAGCTACGCCTTCTTCATCCGCCAGAATAAGCCATGACTTGCTGGTAACCGACCGTTCTTGGGAGGCAGAAGCCGTCAACGGACTGGCTACCCAATTCAGTTCATAGAACCACTGGTCAACCTGCTTCTCCGGTACCGATCTCAAGGCTGGGGAATCTGTTTTATGCTCCATCGCATGCTCCGGGATATAATTCACCCAATGTCGTTTGCCTGCAAATGGATATACAGGTAAAGGAACACGATGTCTTTGATCCAAATCATGCAGAGCTGTCCAATTGATCTCGCTACCTTGCATATATTCATCCACAACCCGATCTAGGCTGGTGTCAGGCTGTACCTTGAAGCTTTTCTCCTCACGGGTCGTTAGGCGGGTATAATATATCCCCTCTCCCGCTAAAGCTGGACGTGCAGCTTCATCTGCATTTGCAAAACGCTCCAGCCCTTCCTTCAATTCTTCAAGACTTGTAGCTACAATCGCAAGCCGATAAGCATAGTGCCCCCGTCCCTGATTGCTTGTAAAACAAATATCTGGCAGCGCATGAGCCGTGCGATCCAAAAACGTACGATAACGGTCAACCAAAGCATCAAAGGAAGCTTTACTCTTGGCAGACAACGTAAATACATACGGTACGTTTTCTCCACTGGCGGACTGGCTCTGCTCGTCCTGCTCATATTCCTCCAATATGACATGACAGTTAGTTCCTGCTAGACCAAAAGCACTTACTCCTGCCCGCCGTGGCACTCCTGCCTCCGTCTCCCATGGAACCAACTCTGTATTCACATACACAGGCGATTCAATGAAATTAATGTGCGGATTCGGCTCGTTAAAATGGAGGGTTGCCGGAATCTCCTTCTTTTGCAATAACAGCACTGTTTTGATTAGACCTGCAATACCGGCTGCGGTGTCCAGATGACCTATGTTCGTTTTCACCGCGCCCAAGGCACAAAAATGCCGCTTGTCCGTGTAGCTGCGGAAGGCGTTGGTAATGCCTTCAATCTCAATTGGGTCACCTAGACGAGTTCCTGTACCGTGAGCCTCAATGTAGGTTACCGTTTCCGGAGAGATACCCGCATTACGCCAAGCTTCCTTCATTAGCTCCGTCTGAGCCAAGGCACTTGGCGCGGTAATGCCGTTGGACTTTCCGTCCGAATTCATGGAGCTGCCTTTAATGACAGCGTAGATATGGTCCCGATCCTTTTTAGCCTTTTCCAGCGTCTTCAGTACGATGACCCCGAATCCCTCGCCCCATACCGTCCCATTCGCTGCGGCATCGAAGGTGCGCGCAACAGAGTCGGGAGAAGCAATGCCGATATCGACCAGTCCTTCATCTACAGGAAACAGGGTCAGGTTCAGCCCGCCGGCTACAGCCATGTCACAATCGCCAGTAATCAGTCCTTTGACCGCATGATGCACAGCAGCCAAAGATGCCGAGCAGGCGGTATCAATCAGATGGCTGCCGCTGGCGAGATTCAGCAAGTAGGCCACCCGACTGGCTACGACTGAAATGGTATTGCCGGGTAAGGCATACGGTTCCATGTTCTGAATCAGTTGCAAGTAATCGGCATCCGTATCCCCTACGTATACCCCGGTTCGTGAGCCGTACAATTCCTTTTCGGCATAGCCGGCATCCTCCAGTGCTTCCCAGGTAACTTCAAGGAAAATGCGCTGCAAAGGGTCCATACACCGGGCTTCTGCGGGAGTAATGTTAAAATATTCCGCATCAAAACGATCAATATGGTCCAAATAGGCTCCTCTGCGATACTTGATCTCCGGCGCATATCGTTTACCTTTAAAATAGTCCCGAATAGGCTGGTCCACGTCAGCCTTGCGGCTTTCCGGGAAGTCCCTCACGGCATCCATGCTGTTCACAAGATTATCCCAAAACTCATCTGTTCCATTTGCGCCCGGAAAACGACAGGCCATCCCAACCACGGCAATATCATCAACCTTCACCGTTTTGGCCTCATTTTCGAATAGCTCTTTTAGCATCGGCAGAGCTTCTATCTTGGAGAGATGTTTTGCAGCAACCTGAGCTAGCAAATACTTCTGAACCCGTTTCATATGTTATCCCTCCTTCAGATGGTCCAGCGCCCGTATAGACTCGCTTACATCCAGTGAGCCATCTTCAATTTGATCCAGCAGGCTCATAAGATCCTGATCCAGCTGTTCGTCATCCTTGGACTGATTTTCAAAGTGATTCATATACGCTGCAATCGTAGGATAGGAAAACAGCTCGGCTACTGTTGCCTCACTGCCCAGTGCGTGCTTCATCTTTCGATGAAGCCGAACAATCGAGATGGAATTGCCGCCGATTTCAAAAAAGCTGTCATGGATGCCGACGTCCTCCGGGCTTATATTTAAAATTCCGGCCCAGATTTTCGTCAGCATATGCTCTCTTTCATTGCGAGGCGCCACATATGCGGTTGAACGGTGAACTCGGCCCTCCGGCTGTGGCAGATTTTTGCGATCAATCTTCCCGTTCGGAGTTAACGGCATCTCCAGCAGTTCCATGAAAAATCCCGGAATCATATACTCAGGTAATATTTCACGCAAGTGTGTTGTCAGATCATCCACTTCGAGCCCTTTTTCCAGCGAAGTAAAATAACATAAGAGATTGGTTACACCAAACTCATCCGTTTGGGCAATCACAGCGGTTTCCTTGATCCCTGGAAAAACGGATACGGCCCGCTCCACTTCTTTGAGTTCTACGCGATACCCCCGCACCTGTACCTGATCATCCTTGCGGCCGCTATACTCTAGAATGCCATCCGGCCGTAACAGGCCCAAATCACCTGTACGATATAGCCTTTCTCCTGTTTTGGGATGCTGAGTAAAAGCCTTGGCAGTTGCCTCTGCCTTATTCCAGTACCCCTCCGTCAGACCAATCCCGCCGATGCATATTTCGCCTTTGACCTCAAAGGGGCACAACTGCCCCTCCTTGTCCAAAATATAAACATGCATGTTCGCAAGGGGCCTTCCCAACGGAATGCTCAATTCTCCCTCTGCCGGAGATGCGTCAATCAGGTAACAGGTTGCATAAATAGCCGACTCGGTCATACCGTAAATGTTGGCAATCTTGGCTTGCTGGAATGTGCTATACCAGTCCCGCACCCCATTGACGAGTAAGGCTTCGCCTCCATTGAATACCCATTTAAGTTCCGGTAGCGGATGATCCGTCTCTTCGGTCGGAACCGCATCCAGAAAGAGACTCATCTGGGCCGGAACGAACTGGGTAATGGTAATCTTGTCATCCCGTAGCTGTTCATATAGCCGTTGAGGATCTTTGACCGCATCCGAGCTGAATATAGACAGCTTGGCTCCGTATATCAGAGGCCAGAAGAATTCCCATACCGAATCGGTAAAACTGGCAGAAGTCTTCTGCGCAATCACATCTTCTGCGGTCAAACAAAAGGTATCCTGCAACCAAAAGAGCGTATTCAGCACAGCTTTATGCGTCATCATGACTCCTTTGGGATCTCCCGTAGAGCCTGAGGTGTAAATCAAATACGCAAGATCATTTTCACTGGCAGGACACGCCCATGAGCCCTGCTCCTGGCGCTCCCAATCCGACCGCTGATACACCGTCAGACGATCTGCTCGCATCTTCGTTTCGTCAAGACAAACAACCGTCGTCATGCTCTCCGGCAAATCTCCCAGCATCGTTTGCAGCTTGGCAGACTCGGTGATCAGCACACCGCAAGCACTGTCGCGCAGCATATATTGAATCCGCTTTTTCGGGTAGTCCGGGTCAATAGGCACGTAGGCTGCACCTGCTTTTAATACGCCGAAAACAGCCACTAAAAGCTCAATTCCCCGTTCCGCTACCACTGCTACCCGCTGGTTAGGCCGCACACCTGCTGCGTGCAGCAGGCGGGCCATTCGGTTCGCTTGTTCCTCCAATTGGGCATACGTAATGGAGGAGCCGTATTCATAAATAGCGGTTTGCTGTGGTGTGATTGCGACCTGACGGGCAAACAAATCAGGAATCGTAACATGATCCTCATAAAGCTTTGCAGTCTGATTCATCTCCGCAATGACGCGTTCCTCTTCTGCCGATAGAATTTCAAATGCATCAAAATCCAGATCCATAGGGTCTACTCCCGAACCGGAATTGCAGCAGATACAGCCGATTGACCTACCAAGCTGTTTGTGAAAAAGTCCACTAAGCGATCTATGCCTTCGTTGTATCGCGTTGTAGAGTAGGACAGGCGCAGCATTTTCGGCAATCCAAAATCAGAACCTGGCACAGTCGCCACTTGTTTGGCTCTCATAATTTGTTCAGCCAGCTCCAAACTCGTTTCGATGCCGTGCTCGTCCATGTACTTTTCACAATCGAGTGTGAAGTAAAAGCTACCTTGTGCAGGGATAGCACGTACGAGCGGAACCTCATTGAATCGCTCCACCGTATAATCCCGTCTTGCTTTATACAGGCTGACCAGCTGCTCAATCTCTTCGGGATGTGCCAATGCTTCCAATGCGCCAAATTGCACGACAGGGTCGGCTGTCAGCAATGTGTGATGCTGTATGACCGTGAGCGGTGTGACTAGCTCGTCAGGAACGATACAGTAGCCCACGCGCCGACTGTACATCCGGTACCCTTTGGAGAAAGCATTCGTTGTAATAAAGGCTGATTTGGTATCCTTCAGCTCCAGTACCGAAGTGCTTCGTTCATCAAAGCAAACATTGGCATAAATCTCATCATTAATGACCACTGCCTGACCGTTGATAATTTCATCAATGGCATACAGCTCGTCTTTCGTTAAGATGTTGCCTAGCGGATTACCAGGCGAATTAATGACTACAATTCTGGTTTTATCCGTGAAATTTTCCTTAAAGGAATCCAGATCCAGTGCTAACGTCTCCAAATTGATATCATAGTAGCGAACATTCGCCCCTACCAATTGGGCGCAAAAATGATACAGAGAATAGTACGGACGCGGTAAAAGAACCTCATCCCCCTCTTTTGCCAGCAAATAAAACAGATTTCGGAATAAGGCGCTGGTGCCTACATTAATCAGGATATTGTTAGGGTTAATGTCCAGATCATATGTTTTCTTGTATTCCTCCGCGAGCGCTTCCTTTAATTCCGGCAAGCCCGGCGGAAATACAAGCGAGCTTTTTTCAAAGGTGTCCAACGCATCCTTCATCGACTGAATGATATCCTCATGCAAAGGTAGCTCGGATTTTCCCAAGGTCATTCGAATGACCTCTTTGGAGCCGTTTTTCTCAAATTCATAAGCCATTTGATCCAGAACGAACATTAAAAACCGATTGTCATAAAATTCAATAGATGATCTTAATTCCATTTGTAATTGCCTCCTTTGAATGAACCGCACGTTAATGGGATACCTTAGACAGATTGGACACACTACTAGCAATGGTCTTGATTATTTTGTGATACCTTTCCAGCATAGAGTGGACATAGGAAGATTCCAGCAAAGCGGTATTCCACCTCAGGGAACAGGTCAGTCCGGTTGTTGATTTCACGACTGACAGTTGCAGTGCTGCTGGCTCTGAGGGGTATACACGCAATCCCACTTCCCCTCCCTCGGGTAAAGATCTCGTTCCATCCTCTGTGCAAAAGACGACGTTATAACGTGATGAACCCTCCCTCCCGCTCTTCAACTCATTAGGGTCCAGCAGCAAATGAAACGGATATAAAACAGCTTGAAGCGCAGCTTGATGTTTGTCCTTCACTTTTTCTAGCAAAGGATTAAACGACGAAAGCCCCTCCATCGAAACTCTGACTGGCACAGGATGCTGGATACATAAAGGTACTCCGCTGCCCTGAACTGGATGTCCTTCGGGATGCATGACATAGATCAAAAGCTCCTCCGCATGCGTTAATTGCCGCAGCAGCAGGAAATAACAGGCGAATAGAACGTCCGTAACAGAACCTTCATGACTGGAGGCAAAAGCTTTTAGAGCTTCAGTCTCCTCTGTGGCGAGAGGCACTTCAATAGAAGTCCACTCGGGTGTTACAAAAGCTTCTTCCCCGCGTTTGAACGGCAATCCGATCGGAGGAAGCGGCTTTTGCAGTGCCTCAGTCCAATACGCCTTTTGAGGCTCCAAATATCCTTCCTGCAGCAACCGTTGTTGCCAATAAGTAAAATCAATCTGCGAGATGGACTGAAATATGTGGTCTGTATCCACTGCCGAATCCGTAACAGCAGCGGAATAGCGAATAAACAGTTGTTCCAGCCAACCTTTCAGATCGAGGCACTCCGTTAGTAATGGATGAACAGCGACGATCAATTGGCATCGTTCGTTGCTGTCACAACCCAAGCGTATCCGGTACAGCGGACCTTGTCGTAACTCGAACGGGTTTTGATACTCCACAGCCACACGGTGTTCCGCCCAAGAAGCTGCATCCCCCTCTATTACATCTGTGAATTTGTAATCCAACGGAAGATACGCCTGCACCTGCTGAGTCGGCCCAGCTGTCTCTTCCCTGAAGGTTGTTCTGAGCGTGCTGTGTTCGGCTTGCAGTTCTTCCAGCACTCTGACAAATAACGTCTGATCCACCTTGCCTTTCCACACTGCATGAACGATCACATGAGGAGTTGATCCTCGATGTCGCCATATCTGCTTTTGGTAAAAAGACAAAGGGTGCTGCTCAGCCTCCGGTGCCGGGCAGATCGCAGGAAGCGCAAAAGTAGAGTCCTTTCCCTGCCGTTTCTGTTTCATCTTCTCCGCTTCCTCAGATGAAAAAATCCGGTACTCCGCTAAAGCTTGCTCAGGCTGGTCCACAATCTGGTCGATCAGGCTGAGCAAATGTCCTGCCAGCGCAGTGATCGTCTGTTCATGAAACAAACAGGAATAATACTCAAAGGTACATTTCAGTTCCCCTTGCATTCCCTGAAAAATGTCGAGCTTTAAATCCATGGTTGAACTGTGCTTGGCCCAGTCCAACATGTTCAGCTTCAAATCTCCCATCGTAAATTGGGTTCTCTGCATCCCCTGATTATGTAAAATAAGCATGGTGTCAAAAATAGGGTTGCGTGAAAGATCGCGCTTCTGATCCAGATGCTCCACCATTTTTTCAAATGGATAATCCTGATGATCATACGCGGCTATGGTGCGATGAGCCACCTCCTTTAAGAAGTCCGTAAAGCGCCGCTCACCCGCTGGAGTATTACGAATAGGCAAGTAGTTGGTAAAAAGTCCTATCGTATGCTCTACACCCGCATAACGTCTGCCAGCAATGAGGGAGCCTACAATGACATCCTCCTGCCCTGTGTATTGATAAAGCAGCACATTGTATACAGCAAGAAGCGTCATATACAGCGTAGCGCCATGCTCCTGTCCCATCGCTCGCAAGCGTTCAGCGACCACTTTGTCAATCGTGAACGAGTACACCCCCCCTTCAAAAGTCATCACAGGCGGCCGGGGATAGTCACTGGGCATTTTCAGAACAGGCAATCCTGACTCCAGTCCTTCCGTTAACGTCCTCAGCCAAAATTGCTCCTGTTGCAGCATCTGCTCACTTTGCAGAAAAGCATTTTGCCATACCGCATAGTCCTTATATTGGATACGCAGCGGCGGCAGGTTCTGCCCGGCATAAAGACTGGTAAATTCCCGAATGAGGATCTCCATGGAAACGCCATCCGAAACAATATGATGCATATCAAACATCAGCAAATGCTTGTCCTCTTCATCACATTCCTCCGTTAATGGCAGCAAGCGTACCCGAAGTAAAGGAGCCTCTCCCAGGGAAAACGGCTGGACAAATTCCTCCATCAGCTTTTGTACATCTGCTCCCTTTGGAGCCACACCCAGCGATATAGCAAGCTCAGCCTGCGGAAGAACACTTTGCACAATTTCATCCTCCGCAACATCAAACACCGTCCGAAAGGATTCATGGCGACGAATGATCGCAGCAAAAGCAGCTTTAAAGCGTTCCACATCCAAGCGTCCCGTGATCGTAGCCGCTCCGGGCATGTTGTAACTCAAATTGCCTTCTGCCAGCTGCTTCAAAATAAACTGACGGCGCTGCGCATTGGATACGGGATAAAATGCTTGTGGAGACACAGGTTCAATGGACTGGTAATCCGATTTTTTTTCACCTGAAATAAGCTGGGCAAGCTCACGAATGCAGGGATGCCCAAACAAATCAACCAATGTAATTCGTGTATGGAATACCTGGCTTATGGCAGTAATCAGATCTGTTGCCAACAGAGAGTCCCCGCCAAGTTCGAAGAAATCCGCATCCACAGACAGCTCGTCAATGCCTAAAATTCGGCCCCAGATACGTGCCAACCTGTCTTCTGTTTCCGTCGGAACATATCCGTCACCAAAGGAAACGCGTGCTTCGCTATAAGCTGACACCTGTTCATCGCGGTTGCTGCTTCTACGTTGGATCGGCGGCTCCACCCAATATCGTTGCTTCTCCCAAGCGTATGCAGGCAAGGGTACTTTGACACACCCACCTACCGGATAATCCTCCGCCCAGCGCCTGTTCTCCCCGGCAACATATCGCCGGGCAATCATCGGGGCATCATCTGTATCCAGCGCCATTTCTACCAGGGACTCGCTGCACATGGAACAGAAAATCCCCTGCTGCTCCAGCCCTGTTCCATCCTGACGAACCAAAGCATCATAAGCCTGTTTGAGCTTTGTCCAAAGGCTGCGTCGATCCGTGACCGGAATCGCCAGCCGATAAGCATGATGCTCTCTGCCCGTATTCAGGACGTAACAGATATTTTCCAAAGGCGGAATATCGTCATTCTCCAAAAAATCAATATATCGGGCAGTCAATCTTCGCAGTGAATCCTCACTGTATGCCGAAAGGGTAAATACACGCTCCCCACCGCAGGGTAGATCGGAGGACGAAGAAAGGGAGGGCCTGCTTCCCTGATAATCCTCCAGTACCACGTGACAATTTGTACCGCTTAATCCCCATGAACTGATACCTGCCCTCAGCGGAATTCCATCCTCACTTCGCCATTCGGTTAGCTTCGTATGGATATAGACCGGAGAACTATGCAAGTTCATCAACGGATTAGGATAAGCAAAATGCAGGGTGGGTGGAAGCTGCTTATGCTGTAAAGCCATGATCATTTTGATTAATCCTGCCATGCCTGAAGCGGAATCAAGATGACCGATATTGCTTTTGACCGAGCCGATACCGCAAAATTGTCTGTTTTGCGTATACCTGCGAAAGGCATTCGTAATCCCCTTAATTTCAATCGGATCTCCAATTTTGGTCCCCGTTCCATGGGCCTCGAGGTAAGAGATCGTGGAAGGGTCAATGCCCGCACGCCTCCACGCCTCTACAATCACTTCTTCCTGAGCTCGGGCATTCGGGGAGGCCAATCCGTTGGAGGCACCATCCTGATTGATGGCACTTGCTTTAATCACGGAGTAAATATAATCGTGATCCCTCTCGGCTTGCTCCAGTGGCTTGATCAGAACAACACCACAACCTTCGCCCCATCCCGTACCGTCGGCATCCGCGTCGAAGCTGCGTGATTGTCCTTGCGGAGAAGTAATCCCAAGCCCGCCAGGCTCCATCCTGGTGGGTAACGCACCAATGGCTACTCCACCCACCAAAGCCATGCTGCAATCTCCAGCGCGTAATCCCTCACATGCAAGATGCAAAGCAACCAGGGAAGACGAACAGGCGGTGGCTACACTCAATGCAGGACCGGACAGATTCAGCGCATAAGCGAGACGGCTTGCGATAACTGGCGGGAAATTCCCGACAAAGGCGGTGGACGACTCGCTTTCGATCAGCTCCTTGTATCGCGCTTCACTATAGCCGACATATACCCCCACTCGTGAGCCACGAATGCGTTCACCACCATACCCTGCGTCCTCAATGGCCTCATAACCGGTTTCCATGAACATACGCTGCTGCGGGTCCATGTATTTGGCTTCACCCGGAAGAATATTAAAAAATGCCGCGTCAAACGTATCAACTTCCTCCAAATAGCCTGCCGGCATATATGGCCCTTGATTCTCCTCATCCAAAAAGGGACGAATCTGCTCCAAACGTGAGCTAGGAAACGTTCGTATCCCATTCAAACCGTTGACCAGATTACTCCAATATTGTTCCTTGTTATCTGCTTGCGGGAACCGTCCGGCTACGCCGATGATGGCTATATCCCTGTTGCGGTTTATTCCATCGTGGGCTGCAGACGATGAAGCAGTTTTGAGCCGAACCTGATATTGCTTGATCAGAGAATACGCATGCTCTTCGGATAATTCCTGTTTGGCTACAAGCTGCAAAATGGCTTCAACAAACGTATCCCTCATATGCTTTCATATCCTTTCATAGCTTCATCCACTGAAATAGCGTCCTCCTTTACACGCTTGATCAGGCTTCGTAAATCCTCGTCCGCGCCGGAAACTTCGACCTGTAAGTGCGGTGCTACGTCCGTCACTTCTCTCGTGCTGGCGGCATGCCTGTTTTCCATAAATTGCGCCAGCTGTGCAACTGTACCGTACGAGAACAAATCCCCAGCCTCCACTTCGGGATCAATCCGTTCATTCAGAAGACTCAGCACTTTCAAAATAAGCAAGGAATCCCCGCCGATTTCAAAAAAATGTTGACCTACATCAATTTCCTCGTATCCCAGCACCTCTGCCCATATTTGAGCGATCTGCTGTTCCAGCTCTGTGTAAGGCTCTGTTGTTTTCCCTTTCAGACTGACCTTCACATCTGTCACCAAACGGTTAGGCTCGACAGATGGCAGAGCTCCTGCTTCCTTGGTGGATTTAGCTACAGCTCGGCGTCGACTCGTCAACATATCCGGCGCAAGCTGAATTTTCATCATCGGCGCCCATTCACGCAGCTTCTGTGTATCAAACTTGCCGATGGCCACCTGATCCAGCGGATAAGACAAGCTCATGCGGAAAGCAGCCAGCGCATCTGATACAGGCATATAGTCCATGCACCCTGGTCCAGTGAGTCCCTCCCACGCATACCAGTTGATCGCAAGCGTCGTTTGCCCCTGCATGTTACGCTGTGCGCTGAAGGCATCCATAAACGCATTGGCAGCCGCATAATCTCCACCGCCAGCTCCGCCCCATAGCGAGGCTACCGAGGAGTACAGAACAAAGAAATCTGTCTCTTGTTCCGCCAGAAGCTTATCCAATACCAGCGTTCCGTGAATTTTGGGGCGAAGCACCTTGCGAAAATCACCCAAATTCTGAATCTCCAGCGGACGACTGGTGTCGCCGCTAGCTGCCGCACAATGAACAACTCCCTTAACGGGGCCATAACGAGCTTGTACATCGTCAAAAATGTGTTGCATCTGCCTATAATCAGCCACATCTCCCGCGTAATAATGCACCTTTGAGCCGTGTTTTTCCATGTCTGCAAAGGCCGAAAGCTTACGGTAAATTACGGTATCAGCCTTCCTTTGCACCGGATCATTTATGATGTGTGACCATTGCGATTTTTCCGGCAGCTCCGTTCGGTTCAGGATGACTAGATGGATCGGAGCTTGCTCGGATAAATACCGGCTAACCTCCAGTCCTAATCCCCCTGCGCCTCCAGTCACGATATATACGGCACCCGGACGAACGGTGATGGAACGCCGGGGTGGAATACCCGGATGATTCCGATTATCTGGAGTGCTTACCGTATCCGATTCGAGACGAGACATACCTTGGATGTAACGCTCCTGACGGATGACAACGAATGAATCCGTTTTGTTTTCTTGCAGCTCGGTCATGATCAGATCCGCCACTTGCTCGTTGGTGTGGTGGAGCGTTTCGACATCCAGTCCGAAGCATTGCAATTGTGGATGCTCCTGAGAAATAACTTTGACCAAACCGTGAATCGCCGCTTTTTCAGGTGATACTTGTTGCTCGTCCGATATCCGCTGGGTAAAGTTCGAAACCACCCGCAAGTCCAGCGTTTCATGCAGACCCTGATGAAGTAATGCTTTAGTCAGAAAATAAAGACTATAGACACCTGACTCCAAACCTGCATCCACTGTTTCAATGTTCACTTGGGTTGACGGGGTGGCTGTGCAGGTCCAGAGATGAACGATACCGTTCAAGCGCTGATTACGTTGTCCCAGTTCATTCATGAGTTGAATATAATCTGCTTCTACACCCGGCTGGATGGTGTACTGATGATCGTTCCGTTTTTCAAACCTTTGCCCAGCCTCTACAGTCACCACAGGATGACCGGAGCGCCTCATGCGTTGCACCAGTTCCTCACCAATCCCCAGTTTGTCTTTGAAGATTAGCCAGTTTCCTTGAGCCAACACGCCTTCTCTTGTCTTCTTCAGTTCTTTTTTAATCCACCGAACACGGTACATTAAATCTTCAACCCTGCTCACTTGTTCTTGCTCGCTCATTCGACCGATAATCAGCGCGGTTTCGGCCTCGGCACGGTTTGGCAAATGCATAGGAAAGGTTCGTACCTCCGTGAATCGCTCCTCCTTCAACAACTGCCCCCATGTTTCCGTCGTAACCAGCGGAGAATCCTTTCGTATGTCCTGATCCTCGAACAGCCACCATCCCTCCGTCATTCCCCAGACGAGATTTTCCGCAGGCTCGTTCTGCACTTTTTCGATCATAAACAGGGCTCCACCAGGAGCAAGCACCTTTTTCAACTGGGACAAGGCCGTCCGCAAACAGCTCGTGGCATGAACTACATTCAGGCCAATAATGATATCAAACTGTTCTGGCACAAAGCCTTGTGCCACAGGATCTTCTTCAATATTAAAAGTCTGATATCGAACAAACGGGTAAGCTGCAAACTGCTTTTGCGCTTCCAAAATGATGCCCCGGCCCAAATCGGTGTAGCAATACTCGACTTGACGATTTGCTATGGCTGGGAAAAGAACCTTGCCCACCGTTCCCGACCCAGCCCCAACTTCCAGAATGCGGAGCCGTTTTCCCGCTTGCGCTAAAATATGCTGCTTTAATGCGTCCAGCGCCATCGTCTCACACAGATCGCCCAGCGTACGTCCCTGATTGGCAAAGCCCGCCAGGAATTGCGATGTACCATCGGGAAACAGCACACTCAGGGGTGACCTTTTCCCGGTCAGCACAGCCGGATAGGCGTCCAGACAATACTTCAACACCTTGAATGTTCCCGCAAATGCCGGATATTGTTCCACGTATTGGGTGTATAAGGCCGACAGATCGGGAGCTGACCCTTCAAGGGTTAGCGTGATATTATCACCGTCAATACAGATGTAACCCTGTTCTTCTACGAAACGCAGCATGAACCGAAATAGACGATGATATGTGGAAGTAATCCCTATCGTATGCAACATTTCTGGCTCTTTATATACTTTTCCGGGTTCCGTGAGCGTCCCCCATTGTCTAAATAATCCGATAATAAGCTGGGCCGCAAATTCATCAACCGCCTTTTTATAGCCCTGTACTACCGCAAAGCCGCTCTCTTCCAATAACCGTTCACCAAATTGGAAAACCGCCTCGGTAGCCTGCCAGAAGTCAAGAGCTTTCTCCTGCGTGTCAGGGGTCAATTCCGCACTGTTTCGTACATGCGGTGGTTGCTGAACTTTGGGTTCAACCCAGTAGCGCTTCTCTTCAAACGGGTAGCCTGGAAGAGGGACTCGCACCCGATTTTGCCCGTGATAATAGTCCTCCCATTTCAGATCCCTTCCTTGCATATACGCCTTTGCCATATGCTCCAGCGATTCCGCAGGCTGTACCCTATACGGCTCAGGGCTGTTCCCTGTTTTTGCTGTCGTATTTACGTATATTCGTTCGCGATCCGGTAATGCCGAAGCTGCATCATGATCGCTCTGCTCCACGAACAGCATGAGCTTACGCCGTAATTCTTCCTGCGAGCCGACGACGGTAGCCAAACGGCAGGCGTCGTTTCCACGGCTGATATTGGTACAGTAACAAATGTCTGCCAAAGCTTCGTTGGTATTTCCCAGATAAGCTGCAAACCTGTCGGCATAAGCGTAGAGCGCTTGTTCAGTCCGGGCTGACAAGGTGAATACATATTCCTCGCCCAGAGAATGAACTTCTCTTTGAATCGCATATTCCTCCAGCACAACATGGCAGTTCGTTCCGCTCAAGCCAAAGGAGCTTACCCCCGCACGACGAATTCCGCAGTCTGGCGTCCATTCCTGAAGTGACCGAGCAACATAAACCGGAGAATTTGCAAAATCAATATGTGGGTTAGGCACTTTAAAATGAAGGGATGCCGGAATCTGACGCTTGGTGATGGCCAGCACTGCTTTTATAAACCCGGCAATCCCTGCCGCTGAATCCAGATGCCCGATATTGCTTTTGACGGAGCCTACCGCACAGAACTGCTTACGATCTGTGTACCGTCCAAAAGCCCGTGTAATGCCCTCCATTTCAATAGGATCACCTAGCTTGGTGCCTGTCCCGTGCGTTTCGATATAAGAAACCGTCTGCGGATCAATCTCCGCACGCTTCCAGGCCTCTTCAATCACTTCAGCCTGCGCTGCCGCATTGGGAGCTGTGATCCCGTTGGAGCGACCATCCGAGTTAGCTGCGCTTCCTTTGATTACTGCGTAAATATAATCACCATCAGCCACCGCCTGCTCCAGTGACTTCAGTACAACAGCGCCAACCCCTTCGCCACCGCCTGTACCATCTGCCGATGCGTCGTACGCCTTCGTCTTTCCATCAGGTGAGGCGATTCCCATATTGAAGAGATTTTCATCCACCATCGACAAATACAGATTGACACCACCAGCCACGGCCATTTCACAACCGCCGGACGTTATCTCCTGTACCGCATGATGTACGGCGATGAGTGAAGAGGAACAGGCTGTATCAATAACCTCCGCCGGGCCTGTCCAATTGAAGGCATAAGCAATCCGTCCGGCAATCACAGCCTGCAAATTCCCCGGAATTGCGGAAGGCTCTACCTGTTGCATAAGGTCCATATATTGCGGTGTGCCTGTCCCTACGAACACTCCTGTCTTCGAGCCGTACACCTCTTTTTCCGAGTAACCCGCATTCACCATCGCTTCCCATACAACCTGCAACAGCAGACGCTGCTGCGGGTCCATCATCCGTGCTTCATTAGGGGATATTTGAAAAAATGATGCATCAAAGCCATCAATTCGATCCAGATATGCCCCTTGTGGCAACGATTTTGACTGCCCGACTACATCATCTGAACCCTGAGCAATATCCTGTAACCGATGGGCCGGAATGTCGCGGACGGCATCCACCTCGCGACACAGATTGTCCCAGAAGTCATCGCAATTGTCCGCCATAGGGAAACGGCAAGCCATGCCAATCACAGCAACATCACCGTTTCGCCCCTTGCTTCCAAGCTCAGGTCTGTGGGTATGTAGTCGTTTTGTTTCCGTTTTGCGAAGGGCTTCGGTAGGTTGCTCTACACCGCCGAACTGAATGATTTTAGCCTGCATGGCGATCGTATGATGTGTAAAGAGCTGCGGAATCGTCAGCTGAACTTTCAGCAGATGGTGGATTCTGCTTTGCAGTCGCACGATAGACAACGAATTTCCACCTGCTTCAAAAAAACTTTCCTCCACACTAACGACAGGTACGACCAGCAGCTTCTTCCAGATCTCCGCCAGCTGTTCTTCCAGCTCATTACGTGGTGCCACATATGCACGGGTTTCGGTAATTCCAATCTGGTGCAGAGGCAACGCTTTTTTATCCACCTTGCCGTTCACTGTGACGGGCATGGACTCCAAGCAGACGATATGAGCCGGGACCATATAGCCCGGTACATGCTGCTTCAAGTACGACTGGACATCGCTCGTTCCGACCGGAGATTCTTGCCTGGCTCCCGATTTTTTCAAGGTATAAAAGGCAGCAAGATCCTCGGTTCGTTCCTCTGATCCATGCGGAATGACCACGGCTTCTTTGATGGACGGATGACTTCTGAGAACAGACTCAATCTCCCCCAGCTCCACACGCATCCCCCGGATCTTAACCTGATCATCGGACCTGCCGACAAACTCCAGATTGCCGTCAGACAGCCATCTCACCAGATCGCCTGTTTTATACATCCGTTCTGTTTCGGTACCAAACGGATTCGGCACAAAGCGTTCTGCCGTCAAGCGTGGATTGTATAAGTATCCGCGCGCCAGTCCAGCGCCAGCGATGAACAGCTCTCCAGTAGCTCCGAAGGGCAGCAAGCGTTGCTGTGGATCCAGAACGTATACCTGATAATTCAGCAGAGGCTTACCTATGGGTAATGTTGCTCGCTGCTCTACAGGCAGACATTCATACAGAGTTGTATTAATAGCCGCTTCCGTCGGGCCGTAAATGTTGAGCAGCTTGTCTATGTTCAGCTTATCGCGTAATTGCTGTACCAGCTCGCCGCTGCAAACCTCACCTGCCACCATGATAAAAGCAAAGTGATGTTCGATATCTGTCACCTGTTCCAACAGCACTTCCATCAGTGAAGGTACGGTATTCAACACGTTAATCCGTTCCTTCCGTACCAGTCCCCAAAAGGCGCTTGGATCGGTTTTGGCTTCTTTTGGAATCAGATACAGTGTCCCGCCTGTAGCTAACGGTAAAAAAATCTGCTGCACAGAGGGATCGAATGTGAACGGAGCCATCAAAACATGTCTCAACTGTTCATGGAAGTCATAGCTGCGTTTCAGTCCAGCCAATTGATTGACAATATGACGATGCTCTATCACCACCCCTTTAGGCGCTCCCGTCGAGCCTGATGTGTATATGACATACGCTGTATGATCAGGTCTACCCTCAAACGGTAGATTGGACGGCTCCCCCGCATATAATGCAGGATTGGATAGATCGAGCACTGTTCCTTGAAAAGCATGGGTATCCACATGCTGTGGAGGTGAGATCAACAACTCCATCCGACTATCCGTTAAAAGCTGCTGTACCCGCTCTACTGGAAACGTCGGATCTATCGGACAATACGCCGCTCCAGCCTTTAATACCGCTAAGATGGCAATGATGACCTCCGTCGTCGGCTCAGCCATGATGCCCACGATATCATCCGATCCCACTCCGTGACGTTGTAAAGTATGGGCCAACTGATTTGCCTTCGCATTTAGCTCTCTATAGCTAATGCGATACCCTGCCTCGACCACAGCAGCTTGTTCAGGCGTTGTCATCACCTGTTCTTCGAACAATTGATGCAGCAAGGTCACACCCGGCAGCTCTACAGCCGTCTGATTTAATCCATGTACCAGAAGCTCTCGTTGCTGTGGAGCCAGCATATTTGCCCCATCATCCTCCAGAGAGACCGCCGATTTCTCAGGCCATTGAGCCAGAACATACAGCAAATTTACAGCAAAGGATTGGACTAGCGACAACGAATACACCTCAGGCCGATAAACCAGTTGCAGCATTCGGCCTTCTTCGTTTGGTACAAGCTTGATCATCAGATCAAACCGATCCAGGTCCTCAGTCACCGTTTGTAATCCCTCATCCACACATGCCATTTGCCACAGTTCTTGCAGTTCTCTCCCGTGAACGGATGTCCATTTGTTATAGAGAAGGGGCACAGAAACATCCTGATGATTCATCGTTCGAGAAAACTCGGCCTTCATGTCTTCGTTAAGCTCACGCCAGGTTCGGCTTCCCTGAACCCGCGGCTTGAGAAAAAGCACATTTCCCCGCTTGGGTTCGGACTGTATAAGCGTCGTCGTGCCGATACAAATATCCTCTGACTGCGAATAGCGATAGACCAGCCCTGACAGCGCCGTCAGGAACAAAATAAAACGTCCCAACTCCGAGCCCTTCGACATTTGATCCAATTGACGAATCGTTTCCCTGGGAATAACCATTTCGAGCGTTTCCTTGCGAGCCTCCGGCTGATGGTTAGACTTGCTTCTGCTTGCAGGCAGTAACTCCCTCGGCAGGTCTTGAGACCATTTTTCCATCCAATATTCTTCAATGATCCGGCCTTTCAAATGTGTACTTTTGTCCATACACACTCCCCTCTCTGTCAACCGTTCCAGGCCTTCATGAGCTGACGAATCTACCATATCTTCCAGTTGATAATCTCAATGAATCACTTAATTAATTCACTATTCAAAATGCTCAGTCTTTCCTCAAAAGGAGGATGCACGTGATTCAGTTCCTTCTTCCATTCAGCCTTGCAGCTGCAATCCAGATGGTCCAGAACGCTCGGATCAAGAGTGTGATTATACTCCTTCAACGCCTCCATTACTCGATCACTGCAATGCGGACAATTGTAAGGCACCCCGACAGGAGAAGGATAGAATTGGAACAAACCGACGATGATCTTGCCCAAATGCGCCGTCCGTTTTACCACCTCAACGATGCTCCAGAGCCATGCCGGTTTATAGGCGCCCTGGTCACTTAAATATTGCACCAGTGTATAATCCTGTACGGTACAGCTTTCCAGTGAAACGGTCGTCGTACCGAGCTCAAAAGCATGCTCAATCGTTTGTACGGCATGTTCGATAGCCTCTTGTTCCGTAATAAAGGGCGGCTTCAGCAACACATAGCTACGTAAATTCAGCTCCTGGGTCACCAAGCGGGCGGCCTTATCAAATTGCTTTAAGGAAAAGCCTTTGTTTATGCATACATACCGCAAAAAGTCGTCAATCATTTCGAGCCCCATGGCGACTTCCACATGCTTATCCGGTAAAAGGCGCTTAATTTCCGCCATATTTTCTTTCGTTACAAATTCGGGTCTGGTTTCGATGACCAGCATTTTGATCTCAGGCTTTTCTCCAACCATGCGTATGATTTCCCACAGCGCTTCAGCCGGAACTTCATTGTCGTTGAGAATGGAGCCGTTATTATATAGATTGAGTAAAGGATATTTGCTAAAATCAATCCGCTTAAATTCCTCACTAAATTGCTCCAAATAATAATGGGCAGAGAGAGGGCCGTCTTTACGTGTTTGCTTGGCCAAATGACCGCACATGGTGCAGCCATTTCCGTTTTTCAGGGCCCACTCACATCCGTTAGACATTAAATACATGACTGCGCGTTGATAGTTTTTTCCCTGAAAGTTTTCCTCACGAATATCCGTTTCTGTCGCTACTTTGTCCAAATGATACTGTTCATCTGGAATTTTAGCGTGAATCTCCTTCATTAGATTGGCGATGAGTCGGTAATAGTGGGCGGTTTCTTTCGTGGTCATCCATTGATAGGAATCCATTTGTTCCCAAGCTTTCGGCTTCTTCATCTTCATACACTCCTTTTCAAAGTATCCGGGCTATAGTCAAATTCAATCGCCCAAACCTCTTCCAGTCTCTTTTCCATCTCCGTCAAGGAGTGAATATTCTGAATGGCACAATCTCTTTCTGTAACGATCAGCCTGAGTAAAGCGATATAACGTTCACATAACAGTTCAATCGCGGACGGATCATATTTTGAGGGCTGATACATGATTTGGATGGCTGTTTGCTCCATTTGATGAATGCTCACCAGAAGTGAATAATCCGTAAAGCTATGGCCAGAAAAGGATTCCAAGATCAATTCACTCTGTCGATTGATCTCCAGCGGATAATTTTCAATCACAAGCAACGTATCAAAAAGACGCTCTGTGCTTCTGAAATTGCCGTAAGACTGTATATCCACAAGCGGTGTTGTTTCGTAGGGCTGTCTCGCTACGCTGGCTTGCTGAATATCGAGCAAGGCTTGTTGCAGCGTATCTCCATTGCCTGACTGTAACCGTACAGGAACCGTGTTCATCAAAAGCCCCACTACCCGTTCAATTCCAGGCAGGCTGCTGGAGCGGCCAGATACCGTCGTGCCGAAAAGCACATCCTGACGTCTGCTAACCTTTTGCAGCAGAATACCCCAGGCCGCTGTAAAAAGGGTACCTACTGTCACGGATTCTTCCTTCGCGACAGCTTCAAGCCCCCTCACCAGCTCCGATTGCAAAACATACGATTCGCAAGCCGTATCGCTTATTTCCGAGCCAGAAATTGTATCGGGTAAACACAGGGGCTGAACCTCATATCCAGTCAGGTAAGCTTGCCAAAATACCTTGCTTCCGCTTCTATCCTGCATCCCAAGCCATTTCACGTACTCTCGAAAACGCGGCTTGGCTAATCGTTCTGGCTCCCGGCCTGCACGCAGCGCATCATATGCCCGGATAAACTCACCCAGCACAATGCCATTACTCCAGCCATCCATCACAATATGGTGGTTGCTGACCATCATGATATGACGATCATGCGCCAGCCTAAACACCGTAATCCGCAGTAGGGGGCCCTCGGACAGGTCAAATCCTACAGCACGGTCTGCCTCGCGCAGCTCCTGTAGTACCGTCTCTTGCTCCACATCTTCCATTCCTGTGAGGTCATGGAAAGTGAAAGATAGGACGCGTCCTTTCAGGACAATCTGAACCGGGTTCTGGATCTTTTCCCAGCGGAATACGCTTCTCAGCACTTCATGCTGTTGAATCGTCCATTTCCACGCCTCACAGCAGACAGATAGATCAAGCTGACCCTGCAGCGTATAGCTGTATTGCTCAAAGTAAGCTCCTGTATCCTTGTCCCGTAAATAGTGGTAGAGCATTCCTTCCTGCATGGGAGTCAAACCAATGACATCCTCCACACGTGTTTTGTTCAATGGACGGTGGCTCATGGTTGTCTCCCCCTTACAATTGAATGATAGTGCCAATCCCATACGCGAACAGTCCCTCTTGCGGGTGACGAATAAACGGCTCTCGACAGCCCGTTGGGTCTACAAATTCCTCAAAGGAGGGATAACTTTGTTTCACTTCATCCCAGAAAACGCCAACATCATAACCTCTTCCCCACGTTTCAGGCCGCATGCTGATATCATGAAAAGCAATCATGCCGCCCGGTGCCACCAGCTCTTGATACATACGAAAATCCGAACTCACTCCACCGTAGGAATGATCACCATCGATAAACAGAAGATCAATCTGCCGTTCTCCTAGAACCTTTTTCAAGTCCTGTTTGGTGGAGCAGTGAAATGAACGGTCTCGAATAAAAGAAAACTGCTGCCCCGTGCTGCCAAAGCTGGAATAGAGCTGCACCTCACTGTCATCCTGACCCCCTCCATACGGTCCACCCGGATAATCAATACTGACGAGCAACGCGTCCGGATCGGCCAGTTGACTCAGGCAATAAAATACACCGCCGCTGGCTGTCCCGATCTCAACGACTGTTTTAGGCTTTTGGCTCTTCACGACCTCCAGAAAACGACGCAGCTCATAGGGATTCTGAATGGCTGGAAAAACAGGTACATGCTCGGCGACACGCTCCAAAATAGCTCTTAACCGGATAGATTGCGGACTGGTCACGTCTTCTTGAAGATTTTCCGGGGAAAGCAGTTCGAATAACTCGGGCACGATGACCTTAGCCAAGAGTCCTTCCACATCAGGTTCATCTTCTCCGTCCAGTAGCCATGCTTCCGGTAACCGTGGAAGCTTGTCCTCTGGGTTTTCGCCTTTTTCAATGGCTGCTTTGAGAAGATTCGCCTGTTCCCGTGTTAGCTTCACATACCCAGGCTTCCATGCATGAATGAGTATAAAATCCCCCTTTACCTTGATGTGATCCAAGCCAAACTTGTGCACCCATGGCAGATCGTTGTATCGCTTTTGCAGATAATAATTTAGGGGGCCTGTCGGGAGAATGCGTAAATGTTCCAATCTGTTGCTCATGCTCTCACCTCGTTCTCGTCGTAATCCATTCCTAAGTTACGTAAAAAAGATCCGGTATGGGAGTGCTCACAGGTCGCAACCTGCTCAGGCGTTCCAGCTGCCACTAGCTGTCCACCTCGGGTGCCCCCTTCAGGGCCAAGATCTATCACATAATCTGCTGTTTTGATCAAATGCAGGTTATGTTCAATGATGAGTACGGTGTTGCCCTCATCCACGAGCTGTTGAAGGATAGTTAGCAGTCGCTGAATATCGTCGGGATGCAAGCCTGTGGTCGGTTCATCCAAAATGTACAACAGGCTGCGCCCTTTTTTTAACTGACTTAGCTCCTCTACCAGCTTAATACGCTGGGCTTCCCCGCCAGATAATGTCGTGGCAGACTGACCCAGCTTCATATAACCAAGACCCAATTCGTTCATTAGCTTCAACTTGCCGTAAATATCCGGTTGGTCAGCGAAGAAAACAGCAGCTTCTTCAATGCTCATCTCCAATACATCCGCGATATTCTTCTCGTGATATGTAATTGCCAGTATATCCTCGCTGTAGCGTCTGCCCCGGCACGTTTCGCAAACCATTTCAACGTCAGACATAAACTGCATTTCAGTGACGATCACCCCGAGTCCTGAACAAACTTCACAGCGTCCACCCGGTGAATTGAAGCTAAAATGTGCACTCTTTCGTTGGAGTTGCTTAGCTATTTCTGTCCTGGCAAACAGCTTTCGAATGGCGTCAAACACCCCCACATAAGTAGCCGGAGTGGATCGCGATGTCCGTCCAATTGGCTTCTGATCGATACAGATCACCTGATCAATCGACGCTTCTCCTTTCAGCTCTACATCGTGCTTCAGATATGCAGATTTACCCTCCAGGCGAGAACGTAATTTCTCATATATAACGTTATGAACTAGCGTGGTTTTCCCTGATCCAGAGACCCCTGTAACACAAACCAAACAACCCAGTGGAATTCGTATATTCAGGTTCTGTAGATTGTTCTCCCTGGCTCCCAGCACCTCAAGATATTTCCCGTCACGCGCCTTTCTTCGTTGGGTGGGAACAGGAATACCTTGCTTGCCACTCAAATATTGTCCTGTCAAAGACTTCGAATTGCTCATGACTTCTTCCACCGTACCCTGTGCTACAATTTCACCACCGAGCAATCCTGCGCCAGGTCCAATATCAACAAGATAATCCGCTTGGGCCATAATCTCCTCATCATGTTCGACGACCAAGATGGTATTTCCCAAATCCCGTAGTCTGTGAAGCATAGCTATCATTTTCCCGGTATCCTTCGGGTGTAATCCAACACTAGGTTCATCCAAAATGTAGATCATGCCCATCAGCCCAGAGCTTAATTGGGTCGTCAAGCGTACGCGCTGTGATTCACCACCCGAGAGCAGGGTCACCGGACGGTTCAGATTTAAATAGTCCAGTCCCATATCCAGCAGCAGCGTCAAACGAGTCTTGATTTCCTGTAAAATGGGCTGGGCCACAGCCGCAAGACTCTCGAAAACTTGAGGTGCCATTCGCAGTAGTTCATCACAGCCTGCATACAGCTCAACCAACGGCATGTTCGAAAAATCGCGGATCGTTTTGTCCCCCACACGATATAGCAGTCGTTCTGCCTTCAAACGTGCTCCTCCGCAGCTCGGACATACTTGTTCCCTCATCACTTCCTTGTCTTCCGCTTTCATGGCGCTCATTTCATCCTTGGCATTAGCGTTAAAGCGCTCATAAATAAGATTCACAATACCTGCAAATCTTTCGTGCATCAGCTTGCCACCTGTAGCAGGATTCTCAATTGCAATCTTTTCCCCTTGAGTACCGTATAGCACAGCGTATAACGCCTCATCTGGCAGATCCTTTACCGCCGTGCTCAGTTCAAAATGATATCGGGTCGCTAGTCCCTCCAAAATTTTTCGATTTTTATGAAATTTCTCTTGCTCACATTGCCAGCCAAGTAGCTGAATCGCTCCTTCAGCTAGACTTTTGGATCGATCAGGAATCACACGTTCCAGATCTACTTCATAATGAGTGCCCAGTCCTGTACAAGTCGGACAAGCACCCAAAGGACTATTCGACGAGAAAGCCCCTGCCGAAATTTCACTCGCCACCATACCACAACAGGAGCAACCGAAATTTGGATTCCATACGAATCGTTTATCAACCATAGGTCGAATTTGAATCCAGCCATCTCCTAAGTCCAGTGCTTTATCCACCATAGCTTGAATATCTTTGCGTTGCTCCACGGAAGCTGAAATCGTAATTCTGCCAACCAGTACCTCCAGCTGACTGTCTCCTTTTCCTAGACGTACTGCCTGTGGAGACATACTGGAAAACAAAACCTCAGCTTGCTCTACATCCAGCATTTTTTGATTCCAGCTTAATTGGGTGTAGCCTTTTTTTTGTATTTCCTTCAGCAACGCGACAGGCCCTTCATGTGGCATGGAAAGGATTGGCGCATAGATTTCTATTGAAGTGTCGGGTGAGCATTGGAGTACCTGCTCCGTGATTTTTTTCCTTGTCTGCACAGGCAGTGCTTCCTGACAGTAGGGACAAACCGCCCGACTTGTTCGTGAAAACAACAACCGGACAAAAGAGGAGATTTCGGTCAATGTACCCACGGTTGACCTCGGGTTGCGCGACACCGTCTTTTGCTCCATCGCGATTGCCGGAGACAACCCTTCGATCAAGTCCACATCCGCCTCTTCCGTTTTTCGCAAGCCCATTCGTTCATATGCGGACAGCGACTCCATTAAGCGTCGTCGCCCTTCCGCATATAGTGTATTGAAGACAAGCGATGATTTACCCGAGCCGCTAACTCCCGTGAAAACAACCAGTTGATCTCGCGGAATCCGCAAGGAGATATTTTTCAGGTTGTGCTGTCTTGCACCTTTGACAACAATGTAGTTTTGCATGCTAAGCCCACACTTTTTCATGAATTTTAATGGATTGGTTATGAGCCACTGACTTCAGCACTCAGCACCTCCAGCTCCTTCATCTGCCCCATTTCCATCTTCAGCAGTCGGTCTGCGGTATGGAAATAATGGTCATCATGCGTAATGGCGAAAATAATTTTACCCGCCGCCTTCATTTCAGGCAGAAGTGTATGGTAAAAGAACTTGCGGAATTCCGGATCTTGATCGGCAGCCCATTCGTCAAACAAATATACGGGTCGATCCTCCAGATAACAGATCAAAAGCGCAAGCCGCTTTCGTTGTCCACCTGATAGCTTGAGCGTACTGAAATATCCATCCTTGACCCTTACTTTTTCCTCCAGTCCCAGTTTTTTCAGATAACGCTCAATGTCGGACTGCTTTTCCTTATAATCAATGTCGTACAAGCGCTCAAACAGATGAAAATCAGAGAAGACGGTGGAAAAATACTCGCCCGACGTGCGGGCATCAATGACTTCTCCATTGATCGTGATGTATCCCGTTTGTGGAGGATAGAGGGCAGTCATTAATTTAGCAAGCGTCGTTTTACCACTGCCGTTGCCGCCTGTGATGAAAATGGTCTGTCCTTTAGCCGCTTCCAGTGTAATAGGTCCGACCAGAAAGCTGGACTCTCCAGTCACGTTGCTGTACTCGAAGCTAAGATTATGAAAACCAATTCGTTCCACAGCCACTTCTTCATCCACCAAACTCGCAGTATCATACACTTCTCCGCTGTCATCAGTCGGCATTTCCGCAATAAAGGCTTTAATTCTTCGCCAGGAGGTCCGAATCTGGAACAGCTCCGGCACAGCCTGCAACAATCCGTTGATGGGTCCGATCAAGTAGAGGAACACGACAACAAATTGAATTAATGTGTAATCCTTAATGTTCGGGAAAATCGTCGGGAACACAAAGGTAACTACACCTAAAATTAAAATCAGCAGCGTCTCGCCCAGCACCAGTGCATTGGTAAATTTAATGCGGGACACGGAGCGTTTTTGACGATACTGTTCACAGCTATCCTGAATATCGCTGCTAAACTCCGTCTTTTTGCGTCCATGCATACTAAGCTCTTTAAAGCCCTTGAGCATGTGGTCGATGAACCCCAAATACACGTTTTGGGTATCCCTCGCCTCTTCCCAATAGCGGTTAGCCGTACCGCTGACGATGCTATAAAATGCGGCAATCACCGCAATGACAACAAGGGAAAGTATCGTGCCCCAAAATGAAATCGTACCGAGATAAACAAAGCAGCAGATGACTGTCAGTAGACTGGTCGCGAACCCCACCGCCACATTGGCCGAGAAGCCCACCATCTCTGTATCATTATTTAAAGTGGCTAAAATTTTGCCATTGTCCATGCGTTCTAATTTGTCATAAGAGCTGTGTAGCACACGTTGAATCAGTTCCATTCGTTTTCGATAAATCATGTTGTAGGTAATCTTCACTAATTTGGTTTCAATCAGCTTGCGACCGAAAATATAAACCGCCAGCGCTAATCCGAAATAATACAGCAGATATTTGAGCGGTATTTCGCTGCCAATTGAGAAATTGACGATAAAAATGACAAAGGCATTCGCCGCCCCGCTTAGCAAGCTCATCATTACCAGTAAAGGAAGCGAGCGTTTATTTTCGTCTGTGTTCGGAAAAAGCGTACCCAACACCAGGTAGCCAAAGCTCAAGAGCAATCCCAGCCCCAAGGCTGCAATCGCAAACGGAAAGCTAAACGGAGACCAGACAATCGCGGTTGTCCATGAAACGCCCTGCATGGCAGTAGGAACCAAATAAACTCCATACAAAAACGGTGTACTGCAAAGTAAAAATAGCAGCCATGTGAGCAGCTTTTTTGGATTCAAAGGCTTCAAAACACGTTGTTTGCGGATGATATCTCGTACCACCGTAATCAACAGGACCCCTACCGCCAGCACATAACATGCCAGCATGATCGTAATAACGGACCACGCATTGTCTGTTTTCTGATCTGGCTCATACGGAGACACAGGCTGACGATCTCGTAAAATGTCCATAAGACCATGCCCGGTGATATACGTTAACGTGGTACCGTTGTTTGCCATAATCCCTACAGCCAGCTGATCCTGAGGGCGAAAAACCATATAAGCAGAAAAATTCGGATTTAATCCAGCCTTGGACACCTCTCCGTTTCCACTTTGGTAGTCAGCCCAGCCCATAGCATAAGACGACATATCAAACTTGCTGGGGGTAACGGTGCGGTCAGGCGCATGAGTTTCCATAATTAATGGAGTCATGGGAGATTTCAGGCTGCCCAACTGATATTTGAGCCAAGTGGCGAGGTCATTTCCGTCCATCATGATATAACCAGCGGGACGGTTTCCTCTAAAGACAGGGGATTGATATTCACGTGCTTGAAAAAAGCCGTTCTTGTAGCCTGTTGCCATCGTGGGTGCGGCTTCTGTGGGATAAAGAGTAGTTTTATTCAGACCTAAAGGCTGAAAAATATGGGTCTTCATATAATCTTCGTAAGGTTGCCCTGTGACCTTTTGAATGACAGCCCCCACGATTGCGTAGTTAATGGTGGCATATTCAAAGCGTTCGCCAGGACGATTATGTAATTCCAGGCCATTCACATTTCGTACAACCTGTTCCAGTGAATCGGGACGGTTGGAGATCGGGATGTCGGTAATTGTGTACCATGGAATGCCACTGGAGTGATGTAACAGCTGCCGCAGTGTAATCTTGACATTTTGGTGCTTATACTTGGCTTGAAACCATGGAAAAAACTTTGAAACGGGATCATCCAGCTTCAACAACCCCTGCTGCTGTAGTTGCAGCACGGCAAGTGCTGTAAATCCTTTGGAGCAAGAGGCAATTTCAAAGCTTGTCTCGGGTGTTACAGGAACCTGCTTGTCCACATTGGCGTACCCAAAACTTTTGAGATAGGCCGTTTCCTTTCCACGAACCACAATAACTGTCATTCCAGGGATATGACCTTCCTGCATCTTCTCATGAATAAATGCTTCCAAACGCTGAGTGGTGTTTGCATCCAATCCTGCTGCGGCCTCCGCACGACTGGGCGGAATACATGTAGCCACTAAAGCGAAAATCAGGATAACCGCTGCCATTTTTCTCATGATCATCTTTTTACATTCCATAATCGCTCCAGCTTTCTTTGTAATATGTAATCAAAGCTTGCTTGACCAATATATGTAAGACTATTTATCTAGTAATTACATAAAAAAACTAGGATAAACAGTATTCAACATCATGAATAAATATACACAATTTGTATATTTAATTTATGGATAATTAAATAGTTTAAGAGTAAATATATGTTAAATAGGAATGGATTTATTTAAAGGAAAATTAAGGAAGAATGCCAGGATATTGATTGCGAAATCGGAGAGTCAATTACCAGAAATACTTAATAAATTAATATTTATCAATATTATCGAAATTGTATTAACACCTTAACATTTCATCCATATCGGATGTAGTGAGCTAATTCACACTTTTTTAAAAATTCCATTGTAAACCTACGGAAACCTTTTAAAGGGAACTCGCCTTTTTAAATTGGAATAAAATTGTCGAAAATCCGTTTTATTTTTTGTTTAAAAATACATTTTTTCTGCTTGATTGTTTTTATTGGGTGGGCTAGGATCATTTTTATGTAGACTCTATGTTTTTCAATATCTGCATGTATAAGGAGGCTAATGGATGTTCTATGCACTAACACATTCTCAAAAAAGAGTTTGGTATAACGAGAAAATATATGGTACGACAGCCATGCACAATCTGACCGGACTTGTACGCATTCAAAAGGAACTAGAGTTTGACGCGCTGGAGAAAGCGATTCAACTCTTCATTTCCAAAACGGAAGGCCTCCGCATCCAGATCGAAGAGCAAAATGAAGAACCCGTACAGTACGTGAAGCCCTATGAAAAGGAGCAGATCGCATGTATTGATTTTAGTCATGAGCCTGATCCGTTACTTCATTTTGAACAATGGCTGAAGGCTGTGAGTGGACAGGTTATGCCTCTGTTGAATGCCAAACTGTATTCTTTTGTTATTTTTAAACTTGGGCCTGGTGATGTTGGTTATTTGGGTCAATTTCATCATATTATTGCAGACGGTTGGGCCTTACATATCGTGTCTGAACGAATTTCGCAGTATTATACACTACTGGTTAACCACAGCCCCCTGCCTGCTGATGAAGAATATTCCTACATACCTATCATTGATCAAGAACAAGCCTATTTAACATCTGAGCGTTTTATTAAAAATAAAATATTCTGGCATGAAAAATTTCAAACCTTACCCGACATGATACCTATCAACAAAAGCAAAGATATTTCGGCCGTTCGAACGTCCTTTGCCATCGACAGTGAAACTTCACGTATAATTCAGACCTTTATCCAAAGCTCCAAACTTTCTGTAAACGTATTATTCGTATCCGCCCTTCTGCTTTACATCTACCGGACGACTCAAGAAACCGATGTGGTGATCGGGACTCCAGTCCTAAACAGATCGGGCAAAAAACAAAAAAATACGTTTGGTATGTTCACCAGCACCATGCCGTTTCGCATCCAACTGGATGAAGCTTTAGATGCCTGCTCTTTGATGAAGCATGTGGGGGCAGAGCTGATGAATTTTTATTTTCATCAAAAATATCCATATGATCTTCTAGCTAGTGACCTGGAGCTTGCTCAAAAAGGATATAACAGTCTGTTTGGTATGTGTGTTAATTATTACAATATGAAATTTAGTCCCCAATTTGATGGGTGCCCCTATGAAGTTCAGGAGGTTTTCAGTGGTTATCAACCTTATGCGCTGCAACTGGTTATTCGTGACTGGGAGGGGAGCGGAAGAATTACGCTGGACTTTGACTATAAAGTGAATTCTTACAGTGAGACGCAGATCGCAAAAATGTTTGAGTATATCATTCATATCGTTCGCGAGATGATCGAGCAGCCACAGACCCCGATTGCGGAAATTGAAATGCTATCTCCGCAGGAACAAAATGAGCTGATCTATGGGCTGAATCAAACACGTTCTTCCTATCCCTCGTCCCTAACCATTACTCAGTTATTTGAGCAGCAAGTCGTTGAAAAAGCTACTAATATTGCCTGTTACTTTGAAGAGCACACGTTAACCTATCGTGAGTTAAATGAACAAGCTAACCAACTGGCGAGGTTTTTAAAAAGCCGTGGTATTGGGCAAGAGAGTATCGTGGGGATCATGGCTGGGCATTCATTTGAGCTTATCATTTCGGTCTTAGCTGTGTTGAAATCAGGTGGGGCCTATCTGCCTATAGATCCTCACTATCCAGCTGACCGTGTTAGCTATATGCTGGAGGATTCCGGGGCTGCTTTGCTTCTTACCGATGCACCTTTGAATGATGATATTTCATTTTCCAGAGGAGTTTATCGTATAGACGATGCATCCCTGTACCATGGAGATTGCTCGAATTTGAAGCCACAAAGCGGACCGAACCAGCTCGCTTATGTAATTTACACCTCCGGTTCCACAGGCAAACCTAAAGGAGTGGCAGTTCCGCACAAGGGACTTGTGAATTACATATGGTGGGCGAATAAAACCTACTTGTCCGCAGCTCACGAGGTCTTTGCTTGTTATTCGTCAATAGCCTTTGATCTGACTGTCACTTCCATATTCACCCCATTAATCAGCGGACATGCCATTAACCTCTACAGAGATGATGATCCCGGCGAATTTGTATTGTTCCGCATTATGAAAGACCAACGTACAACCATTGTAAAGCTAACTCCCGCACACTTGTCCCTTCTACAAGAGTCGGACATTCGTACATCGAGCGTCCGCAAATGCATTGTAGGAGGAGAAGATCTCAAAGTCAGTCTTGCTCACAACATTCATGACAAGTTTGGCGGAAGTATTGCCCTGTTCAATGAGTACGGACCTACGGAAACCGTCGTAGGCTGCATGATCCATATGTATGATGCAGACCGGGATAGCAGAAGATCCGTTCCCATCGGTGTGCCTTCCGATAACGTGGCTGTATATTTGCTGGATACGCACTTAAAGCCTGTTCCTGTGCAGGTAAAAGGAGAAATCTACATTTCCGGTCATGGAGTGGCAAGAGGATATCTGAACAGACTGGAACTCACAAAAGAAAGGTTTCTCGATAATCCTTTTGTTCCTGGAGAACGAATGTATAAAACCGGTGACATGGGGATACGGCTGGAAAATGGCCTGATCGAATACCTTGGTCGAAATGATCACCAGGTTAAAATCAGAGGCTTTCGTATCGAGCTGGGTGAAATTGAAGGAGCTTTATCCTCCTATCCTGACATCCAGCATGCTGTCGTAAACGTTGTGGAAACAGGCGATGTGAATAGATATCCCCTTTTGTGTGCCTATTATGTATCTGATCGTGCTATCTCTCCCAAGCTTCTCAAAGATTATTTACATGCTTGTCTTCCCCATTATATGGTACCAAGCCACATACTCCAGCTGGAAATCATTCCGCTTACATCCAATGGCAAGGTGGACAAGCAAAAGCTTCCTGTACCAGACGTGTCCTCTGGATTAACTGACATATATGAGGAAGCCCATAATACGGTGGAAAGCATTCTCGTGCAGGTTTGGGAAGAGCTGTTCCATACGTCTACCATAGGTATCCACGATAATTTCTTTGCACTGGGCGGAGACTCTATTAAAGCGATCCAGATGACTTCCAAATTAAATAACTATGATTTGGAAGTGGGTGTACAGGATGTCTTAGCGCATCCCAGTATAGCAGAGCTTGCTCATTACACACGCCAAAAGAGCCGACTGTACGATTCTTCAGCTCCCGTCAGCGGAGAAATTCAGCCTACACCGATCTCCTTGTGGTTTATGGAGCAGTCATTTCATAATCCTCATCACTATAATCAATCGGTCTTGCTTCTGCTGAAAAATGAAATGGATTGTTCTGCTCTAGAAAAGGCATTTCACAAAGTAATTGAACATCACGATGCTTTAAGGATGAGCATACACCCGGATGGCAAGTTATTTTATAACCCGGAACTCACTGCAATCCCGTTCAAGCTGGATTGTTATGACATGACGCCTATTTCAGCAGAGGCTTGGCAGCATGAATTCAATAAGCTGGTGCATAGCTTGCAATCCGGTTTCGATCTGTCCCACCGTCTTCCTATTCGAGCAGCTATATTCGATCACGGACAAGGAACCTGGGAATTGTTCATCACTGCGCATCATCTGGTTGTAGATGGAGTTTCCTGGAGAATTATATTGGAGGATGTATTGGAGGCTTATCATGCCTTAGAAGAAGGCAAGGAGGTACATTTTTCAAGAAAAACAGCCTCTGTTCAAACCTTTGCCAAGGAGCTTCATCATTATTCCACTACTGCGGATCTACGGGAGGAGCTTGATTTTTGGAATGAAATGGAGGGCGGCAACGACCATTTTCCAGCATTCATCACAAGCCAGCCATCCACTGACGTAAACTATGCTTCATGTGCAGTCGTCGAAGGAGAACTTTCCCCTGCCCATACGCACAAACTGCTCACCAAGGCGAATCAGGTCTATCATACTGAGCCTGTGGATTTACTGCTAGCTGCCTTGTCTTTAAGTGTAAAGGAATGGATTGGATTAGAAGATTTCACTTATGAGGTTGAGCATCACGGAAGGAGCCTGGATCACGTAGACGTATCTAGAACGGTTGGCTGGTTTACGGCGTTACATCCCTTACGTATTCAAGTGCCAGGTACAGAAATAGGCAGTGTCATTGCATATGTCAAGGAACTGCGCAGACGCATTCCCCAACAGGGTATCGGTTATGGCATTTTAAAATACATGCTAGGAGCTATTGAAAAAAGTAAAGAGATTCGTCCCCTACGCTTCAATTATCTGGGACAGTTCGATCATGAAAGTCAGAGTTCAGACTATGTATATAAGCATACTCCAGGCCTTCAAGATGTGGACTTCGTCAATCATCTAACGGCTGGCATCGATATCAACAGCCTGATTGTTAACGACCAGTTGGTGGTCCATATGATGTACAGCACGGAAATGTTTGAAAAAGAAAGTATAACTGAATTTATGCATATGTATGTCCAAACTCTACACCGTGTGATTGATTTTACACTTAGTCAGCAGAATGTTCACTTCACTCCTTCGGACTTTGAATCTGCTCGGATTAGCCAAGAGGATATTGAATTGCTTTTCGAATAAGGGTGCAATAAGGGCAGGCGGTTGCCTTCAACCGCCTGTCTATTTAGACTTCGGGCGTAACTGCTTTACTCATTTCATATAAAAGTGGGATTGGCAGTGAATGAGTTCTTTCGAAGATCATTTGGTTGTTTTAAACACACCCAGACGGTTCAGTACGACCAGTAAGCGATAAAAATCGTAACTGCTTGGCAGTTT
>RCUF01000087.1_pt1 | contig 59323 bp, 51 predicted proteins | sample 2166311 | NCBI WGS metagenome assembly RCUF01 (sample SAMN09932608, study PRJNA488358) | compost metagenome | feature: garden; material: soil; isolation source: compost soil in 4-hydroxybenzonitrile-enriched culture | place: Germany: Experimental Botanical Garden Goettingen | collected 2016-01-27
ATGCTTTGGGGCTTCTTGGTATTGAGCCTGAACATGCTTTAATGGTAGGAGATAAACTGACGACTGATATTCAAGGAGCGTTGGCAGCAGGTGTACACTCGGTCTGGGTGAACCGAAACACTAAAACCAATACCACAGAGATCAAGCCGAAGTTCCAAATCAAGCATCTGTCTGAATTGGACGGAATTATTCAATCGTTAAACTAAGAAATCAATAGTCTTTAGAAACGAGTATTAAGAAAACTCCCTTCGCTATTGTTACAAAGCAGAGGGAGTTTTTTTATTCACACAAGGATAAATTCGTAATTATGCTTTAATGAAGGTTGGGTCTTCATACGGTTCGGCAATCCAGCCATTTTCTTCGATGAACAAGCGGATTGCGACGATCTTTTGATTCTCCATTAAAGTGAAGAAGTGAGGTATATTTTCAGGTACGGAGATAACGTCCCCCGGTGAAAGCTCTACGTTAAAATAGCCAATCTCTTCAGGGCCTTTAATGATGAAGATGCCTTTACCAGCGACAATGGCACGGATTTCATCCTCGGTGTGGGTGTGAATTTGCTCAAACTTGGCCAGCAGCTCGTCCAAATTCGGCGTTGCTTCAGATAAAGTGATAACGTCCCATATTTTATATCCGCGACGTGCGGCTAAATCCTTGATTTCGGGTTCAAATGTTTGGAGAACAGCGGCCTTTTGATCATCTGTTAAGGTAAAGTTCTCTTGCAGCTCCCCGGACAATTTGGAAGCATCCCAATGTTCATACAATATCTCGTGACTCTCCAGAAATTCACGTACTTGTTCTTCACCGCTAATTCGTTCGTTCGTATTACGTATTAAGATTTCGGCCATATATTTATTCCCTCTTTTCCACTTGGATTAATATTGTATTAAGAATACCATGTCTTGAAACGTTGTACAATACAGGATTTCAACATTTTATAATGCAAATGACTATAGCTAAAGGGTCAGGATTAAGTACGTTCTGTAATGCTACAAACTATAAAAATGGATTAGAGAAGTCGTTTTTACAAAGAACAACCTGTATAAAACGTATGTTTTTACTTCAATCTATCTAAATGATACGGTTTCTGCTAAACTAGGATTTAACGTTTTGCGGGGGTGAAGAAATTTGGATAAAGTTAGCTTGCAGGATGCATTACAACGAAGAATACTCCTTCTTGATGGGGCCATGGGCACCATGATTCAACAGGAAGACCTTTCCCCCGATGATTTTGGTGGGGAAGAGCTGGAGGGCTGTAATGAAATGCTGGTCTTAACGAGACCAGATGTCATTCAAGGGATTCATGAAGCTTACTTGGAGGCTGGGGCAGACCTAATTGAAACGAATACATTTGGAGCAACATCCGTCGTTTTGGCGGATTACGATATACCAGAACGTGCCCGTGAAATTAATCTGGTGGCAGCCAAACTGGCGCGTAACGCGGTGGATAAATACAGCACTGCGGACAAGCCTCGTTTTGTAGTAGGAGCTATGGGCCCAACCACGAAAACCTTGTCTGTCACAGGTGGTGTTACATTTGCTGAGCTGATTGAAAGCTATCAAGAGCAGGCTTTGGCGCTTATTGAAGGCGGCGTGGATGTACTCCTTTTGGAGACCTCACAGGATACGCTTAACGTCAAAGCTGGAAGCATCGGAATTCGGCAGGCTTTTGAGCATACAGGTATCGAGCTTCCACTAATGATTTCAGGCACGATTGAGCCTATGGGAACGACGTTGGCCGGACAAAATATCGAATCCTTTTGCATATCACTTGAACACTTACATCCAATTTCGATTGGATTGAATTGTGCTACAGGTCCAGAGTTTATGCGTGATCATATTCGCTCTCTGTCTGAAATGTCCTCTGCAGCTATTAGCTGTTATCCAAATGCGGGCTTGCCCGATGAAAATGGCCAATACCATGAATCGCCTGATTCATTAGCACGTAAAATGACTGCTTTCGCTGAAAAAGGCTGGCTGAACATTGCTGGGGGTTGTTGTGGTACCACGCCTGAGCATATCCGAGTTATGAGTGAAAGTATGGCGCAGTTTGAGCCGCGTCCGCTGGTAGGTCATCATCCTCCTGCCGTATCAGGCATTGAGCCTGTATATATTGAACAGGACAATCGTCCGTATATGGTTGGTGAGCGAACGAATGTTCTGGGCTCCCGCAAATTCAAGCGTTTGATCGTGGAAGGCAAATATGAAGAGGCATCTGAAATTGCCCGCGCTCAGGTAAAAAGCGGAGCGCATGTCATTGATATTTGTGTGCAGGACCCGGATCGCGATGAAATGACGGATATGGAAGCGTTTTTGAAACTGGTTGTAAACAAGGTAAAAGTACCTTTGGTGATTGATACCACGGATATTAAAGTCATTGATAAAGCACTTCAATATTCGCAAGGTAAGGCGATTATTAACTCCATTAATTTGGAGGATGGTGAAGAGAAATTTGAGAAAATGGCTCCTCTTATTCATAAGTACGGCGCCGCTGTTGTTGTTGGAACCATTGATGAACGCGGACAGGCTATTTCACGTGAGGATAAGCTTGAGGTAGCTAGACGTTCTTATGATCTGTTGGTGAACCGTTACGGTTTGGCAGCGGAGGATCTAATTTTTGATACGCTCGTATTTCCAGTAGGAACAGGTGATGAGCAATATATCGGTTCAGCTAAGGAAACGATAGAGGGCATTCGCATTATTAAAGAAGCGCTTCCCGGGGTACATACCATCCTGGGCATCAGTAACGTATCTTTTGGTTTGCCGGAAGCGGGTCGTGAAGTGCTCAATTCCGTCTATTTATATGAATGCACCAAAGCAGGTCTGGACTATGCGATTGTAAACACTGAGAAGCTTGAACGTTATGCATCCATTCCAGAGCATGAGCGGAAACTTGCGGAAGACTTGATCTATAAAACAAATGACGATACTTTATCCGCTTTTGTAGCAGCTTTCCGTAACAAGAAAGTGGAGAAAAAAGAAAAGATATCAAACCTTTCGCTCGAAGAACGACTGGCTTCCTATGTAGTCGAGGGAAGTAAAGAGGGACTCATTCCGGATCTGGAGCAGGCGCTCGTGAAATATTCTTCGCTGGAGATTATTAATGGCCCGCTGATGAAGGGGATGGAGGAAGTAGGACGACTGTTTAACAATAACGAATTGATTGTTGCGGAGGTGCTGCAAAGCGCTGAAGTGATGAAGGCGTCCGTAGCCTATTTAGAGCCGTTCATGGAGAAGAATGAATCCTCAGTAAAAGGTAAGATTTTGTTGGCTACAGTCAAAGGTGATGTGCATGACATTGGTAAGAATCTGGTGGAGATTATTCTATCCAACAATGGTTACCATATCGTGAATCTGGGTATAAAAGTACCACCAGAACGCATTATTGAAGCTTACCGTGAAGAAAAGGCCGATATGATAGGCTTATCCGGACTGCTTGTTAAATCGGCACAACAAATGGTGCTGACCGCACAGGATTTAAAAAATGCGAATATTGATATTCCAATAATGGTGGGTGGAGCTGCTTTAACACGTAAGTTCACTAAAAATCGTATCCGTCCTGAGTATGATGGTCTGGTTGCCTATGCAAAGGATGCTATGGATGGTCTGGATATTGCCAATAAGCTTATGAATCCTGAGTCCCGCAAAAAAATGGCTGAGGACATGGAGGCTGAGCGGGAGGCTGAAGCGGCAATCGTCGTGGAAGCCAAGCCGCTCCCTAAGCTCACTCGAGCTGTGCGCTCTAATATTGCTCAGGATTTGCCCGTTTATATTCCACCAGATACGGATCGCCATGTACTGCGCAACTATCCACTGAATTATATTTTGCCTTACGTGAATATGCAGATGCTAATGGGGCATCATCTTGGTTTAAAAGGCAATGTTGAACAACTGCTGGCTTCGGAAGATCCGAAAGCGATTCAGTTGAAGGAAACCGTGGACAGCATCATGTTTGAAGCTGTGACAGACGGAATCATCCAGGCACATGCTATGTATCGTTTCTTTCCAGCGCAGTCCCAAGGAGATCAAATTCTGATCTATGATCCCTCGGATGTGAGCAAGGTACTGCACACATTTACATTCCCGCGCCAGCAGGTAGAGCCTTATCTATGTCTGGCTGATTTCTTGAAATCAGTGGAATCCGGAGTTATGGACTATGTAGGTTTCATGGTCGTTACAGCTGGTCATGGGATTCAGCAGATATCTACCCAGTGGAAAGATAAAGGAGATTATCTGCGCTCGCATGCACTTCAAGCGGTAGCACTCGAAGTAGCAGAAGGGTTAGCGGAACGGCTTCACCATATTATCAGGGATAGCTGGGGTTTTCCGGACCCTGCCGATATGACAATGAAACAGCGACACGGTGCCAGATATCAAGGCATTCGGGTATCCTTTGGCTATCCGGCATGTCCAGATCTAGAGGATCAGGGGCCGTTGTTCCAGTTGTTAAAACCTGAGGATATTGGCGTTGAGCTGACGGAAGGGTTTATGATGGAACCGGAGGCTTCTGTATCAGCCATGGTGTTCAGCCACCCTCAGGCGCAGTATTTTAACGTCGAAAAGGTTTAACACCTTTATCAGATGGGATAGCAAATACCCTCCGAGCTTCGGAGGTTTTTTGCTGGTCAGCAGGAAGAAGGTTAATGTTATGGAATTTTATTTTCTCGGTACAAATGCAGGGGTGCCTACGATTCAGCGAAATGTAACGTCCATCGCTCTTCGTTTGCTGGAAGAACGAAGAAGCATGTGGCTGTTCGACTGCGGCGAAGGCACTCAACAAGAGGTATTGCGTTCGCCGCTCAAACTAAGCAGACTTGAAAAAATATTTATCACCCATTTGCATGGGGATCATCTTTTTGGTCTGCCGGGACTGCTGTCGAGCAGAGCGTATCAAGGGGGAACGACACCACTGACGGTATATGGACCGCCTGGAATCCAGCAATATATCGAGCTGTCTTTAGGGATCAGCCAATCGCGTATCAATTACCAACTACATATTGTGGAGCATACGGGCGGGGTTTTGTTTGATGACGGACAATTCCGGGTAGAGTCAGCTTTGCTGGATCATCGGATTGACAGCTATGGCTACCGAGTTGTAGAGATGGATAAGCCCGGTAAGCTTAACCAAGAGCTGTTGGAGCGATATGGTATTAAGCCCGGCCCGGTGTACGGTAAGTTAAAGCGTGGGGAAAGCGTGGAGGTAGAGGGTGGAGTTATTTTGCATCCTCAGGATGTACTGGGTTCGCCGAAAAAAGGGCGTATCATCACGATTTTAGGGGATACGAGACCTTGTCCGAATACGGTAGTGCTGGCTCAAGATGCAACTGTCGTCGTTCATGAAGCCACTTTTCTGCATGAACTGGCAGATACAGCTTACGAGTATCATCATAGTACAGCGCTTCAGGCAGCGGAAGCTGCAAAAGCCGCAGGTGCGAGTCAGTTAATCATGACGCATTTTAGTTCTAGGTATAAAGATCAGGAGCAGCTTCAGCCATTGCTGGAGGAAGCGCAAAGCATATTTCCTAATTCATTGCTTGCGGAACAGCATGTGTTGTTACCGGTACCCGATATCGGTTAATAAACGCTTGGAGAAGATATGTGCATGGGTGCCGGGGCTTGCCTCGGTGCCTTTGTTTTTCACCGAAATTATTTTCCGGGAAAGCGCAGGATGCGACAAGAGATGAGAACCCGTGCAGGGTGGTGGAGGATGAATTTGTTCTACCACATATGGAGGCGTGTCCTATTCGAGTTTCTATATATCGAATTTAAAGGATTATATTTCTTGAGCATGACCAGAAAATACAGGAGATTTCCTTGGAGGAAATAGCGCCTTCGATGGATTTCGACGAAGAAGTGAACTCATGTCATGGGAAAGCGACGGCTTTTAGCGAGGAATGGCGCTATTTTGGACGGTTTACCAGCAATTCATGGACTTCATAAGCATTTTTGACTTAAGATAGATGAGATGAATAGAGACGGCCGATTATTTTATGACCTGAATAATTAAGGTGGTTAAATAAGAAGGAGGACATCGTTCATGGGATGAATTATAATTTTTAATGCTATGATGTGAATGGATTTGAAGTGGGGGAGGGGATTGCGATAAAATCGTTACTAATTGATCTGGATGGAACACTTTATCATGGAAATCGGATGATCAAGGGTGCGGATCTGTTCATATCCCAATTGCGTACAGACCAGATACCTTATGCTTATGTTACAAACAATGCTTCACGTACACCCGATTCGGTGGCTGAGCATTTGGTTGGTATGGGAATTGAAGCGGCCAGCCATGAAGTATATACTTCGGCGTTAGCAGCTGCACAATATGTTGCACAGCAAAGTCCTGGAGCTCGTGTATATTGTATTGGTGAAACAGGATTACGCGATGCACTCACAGGAGCCGGTTTGCAGCTTGTTGAGAACCATCCTGATTATGTGGTGCAGGGGATAGATCGTCAATTTACATATGATACGCTGGCCGCTGCCATGCGCTGGATTCGGGAAGGAGCAACTTTTATTTTGACAAACCCGGATCTCCAATTGCCTTCACATGATGGGCTAACGCCAGGTGCAGGTACGATTGGAGCTGCAATTGAAGCGGCTTCACAGGTAAAGCCTATTGTCATCGGCAAGCCTTCAAGCGTATTGATGAACTATGCGCTGAACCGCTTAAACATTAGGGCGGATGAAGCGCTGGTTGTGGGCGATAATATGCTTACAGATATTGCGGCAGGTGCAGCAGCAGGTTGTAAAACAGCTCTGATCCTGTCGGGCGTGACGACCCGCGCTAATATGGACGAGCATGTGCGCACCGTTGGAGTGAAACCTGACCTGATGTTTGACAATCTCGCTGAACTGCAGGACTGGATGAAAGAAGAGCTGAAATAATAGAAAGTATAGGTCTTACAAAACTTGCGAGAATTAAAAGCTATGTAGCTACGAAAGGAAAGATGTTTTATGCCGGAACTTCCTGAAATGGAAAACTACAGAATCTTATTATCAAAACAAATTTTGGACATTCCGATTACTGGAGTTACGGTTAGCCGTGAAAAGTCCATTAATACTGAAGTGGAAACGTTTGAGAAGCAATTGCTGGGAACGACCGTTGTATATTTAGAGCGTCGAGGCAAGCATTTGATTTTTCATTTAAACACGGGCGGGCGGCTCGTACTTCATCTGATGCTCGGAGGACTGTTATATCTGGGAACGGAGGAGCAGCGTCCAGATCGTACAGTTCAAATCGAATTAGATTTTAGTGGAGTAAAGCTTTATTTTATCGGACTGCGCTTAGGTTATCTGCACCTGCTAACGGCTAAAGAAACAGAAGAAGCTTTGTCAGACCTGGGACCTGATCCGTTAGACCGTCGCATGACGTTGGAAAAGTTTACAGCACGGCTGAAGGGACGCCGGGGGATTTTGAAAACAATGCTGGTGAATCAGCAGATTTTTTCGGGTATTGGCAATTGTTATTCAGACGAAATTGCTTATATCGCCGGATTTACACCGGGTTCCAAAGTACAGAACATTGTGCAGTCGCCAGAAAAAGTGGAAAAGCTATATCATGCCACTCAATCCGTACTACGTGAAGCTACAGCGGAAGGCGGGTACATGGAAATGCCTCTAATGGAGGGGGACACGCTAACAGGTGGATTTGATCATCAGTGCCGAGTATATGACCGCGAAGGAGAAGAATCTCCAAGTGGCGGGAAAATTGTAAGGGTTGAACTGGCGGGGAAAAAAGCATTTTATTGCCCGGTACAGCAGCATGATGCCTAAATTGCTCATCGGCTCCCATGTGAGTACGCGTGGTGGCTTTTCCAAAGCTGCTATGCGTGCGCGAGAGCAGGGGGGACGTTCATTTCAATATTTCCCGAAAAATCCTCGTAGTCTTAGGCTGAAGGAATGGAGTGCTACTGATGCTGCTGCTTGCAACGCTTACTGTTTAGAGCACCAGCTTCAATCCATTGCTCATTCACCATATCCCGTTAATCCGGCTCATGGGTCCGAGCGTGGTCAGGAACTTTATGAGCTGACGATTGCTTCATTACGCAATGATCTGGATATTGCTGAAGCCTGTGGGTCAAAAGGGATTGTCGTTCATTTTGGTCATATGCATTCGTTAGACCCTCTAGAGGGCTACCGTAATATCATTAACTGTTTTAATGATGTGCTGGAAGGCTGGCAGGGAAATGCTAAAATATTGATCGAAAATCAGGCAGGAGATCATGGACCCATGGGAACCACGCTTGAGGAAATGGTGCAGATCCGTCAGTTGTGCCGGTATCCTGACAGTATCGGCTTTTGCTTAGACACTTGTCATGCATATGCAGCGGGATTGTGGAACGGTGGAATGGACGAGGCTTTGATCGAAAAAGGGAATCGTCTCGGCTATTGGTCAGCTCTGTGTGGAGTTCATTTGAACGATTCTAAATACCCATATGGCTCTAAAAAAGACAGACATGCCCGTGTGGGACAAGGCTACATTGGTACTGAGGGCATGCGTTGGATGACAGAACAGGAGGCTGTAAGAGGTATTCCTATTGTTTTGGAGAGTGAGACGGGACCTGATGGGACACATCAGGAGGATATTCAAATGATTCTAAGCTGGGAGTAAATCGGTCTGATTGATAATAACTATCTTTGAGGCTTGTGAGCTTGCATATATGGAAAAAGGAGGAGAAGTTGATGTATTTGTTTATGGACGATTATCGGCCTTGTCCTCCGGGCTTTAAGCTGGCAAGAGATGCGGATGAGTGTCTGCTGCTGCTTCATGAATACCCTATTTCGATACTATCGCTAGATTATGATTTGGGTCCAGGTCAGCCTACGGGAAAGGATGTGGCTGCTGCTATCGCAGAGAAACGGTTATATCCACGTGAAATTTACTTGCATTCGTCCAGTCCAGAGGGGCGGCGAGTCATGTATGAGCTACTCTATGCGAATAAGCCAGAGGGAGTCACCGTACATAACGGGCCCATACCCGAAGAGCGTATGCGAGAGATCAGAAAAGGGTCTGAACGATGAAAGAGATCGGACAAAAAGAGGCGCGCCGTGCCATATGGGAGGGATGCAAGCTGGCTTTGTTTGTGTACACTCCCATGTGCGGAACATGCGCGGCTGCCCGTAAAATGCTGGAGGTAGCAGAGCATTTGCTCCCTGAAGAAGCAGTGGTGCAGAGCAACATTAACTATATTCCTGAACTGGTACAGGAGTACCGGATATCCAGCGTTCCCGCGCTTCTTATATATAATGGTGAAAACAAAAATCCTGAAATTATCTACAAAATGGAATCTGTAGAACACTTGCTGAGCAAAATAAGGAGCGTGATGGAATGATATCCATGAAGAGCATTACGTTGCAGCGGGAAGAAAGACGGATTTTGGACGATGTAAGCCTGGACATACGAGAAGGTGAACATTGGGCTATTCTGGGTCGCAATGGTTCCGGTAAAACAACATTGCTGGAAATGATGACAGGATATATGTTTCCAAGTCATGGAACGGTTGAAGTGCTTGGGCAAATGTATGGTCAATGTGATGTGCGGGAAGTTCGCAAACAAATCGGATATATCAGCCAGACCTTGTTGGAAAAGCTGGCGCTAAAAGATCCCGTTTGGGAAGTGGTCGCTACAGGTGCGTATGCTTTTTTGCGCTTTTATCAGGAAATTCCGACAGAGGCAAAAGAAAAGGCCATATCTTTGCTAGAGGGTATGAATTTAGGCGACTTGATTCATCACCCACTGGGGACGTTATCTCAAGGAGAACGTAAAAAGGTGATGCTGGCCCGCTCACTGATGGCAGAACCTCGTCTGCTAATTATGGACGAGCCTTGTGCCGGGTTGGATCTATTTGAGCGGGAAAAAATGCTGGTCGAGATTGATCGGCTCCGCAAGCGAGACTTATCAGTGGTTTATGTGACTCACCACATTGAGGAGATTGTCCCCCTCTTTACGCATGTTGCATTGATTCGTGATGGTAAGGTCGCAGCAGCTGGACCGAAAAAAGAAGTTTTAACGAAAGAATTGATTATGCACACATATGAAGTTCCGGTTGAGCTGGATTGGGATGGAGAACGTCCCTGGATTCGGGTGTGCACTGGAGGGTAATGTTATTTTGGAGGAACTATATATGAGTACAGATGAACAAAGTGAATCTACTTTGTCATCATCAAGATTTGTTTGTACGGCCAATCATGGTTTTGCACCCTATGCTCAAGAGGAGCTTAGAAGATTATTTGGCTCTGTAAAAAGCACAATGCTTTTACCTGGTGAAATTTTTCTGGCTACATTACCTGCGGAAGAAATTGAGGCAGTGAGGACAATTACAGCTCAGCCGCCGATGTTTTTACGTCACTTGTTTCCTGTTCATTTTCAGGAAGAAGGAACGGACCTGGTTCAGGTGCAGGAACGGCTGGTTGCATTCATCCGTAACCGCAAGGAACTGATGGATCAACGTGTTTCTTTACAAGTGCGCAAAGGATCTAATAGCAGTTGGACTGAAAGCGCAGGTGCGCTCAAGCAGGCTTTGAGTGAACAAATAAGTGATCTACCTATGGAGCAGACAGTACAAGGCGCCGATGTTATTGTGTCCGTTTTTGCAGATACAGATACGTGGTATGCAGGTGTATCACGTCCTGAGGATAACCTATCGGATTGGAGCGGAGGCGCGGTTCGTTTTCAAAAAGAAGATGGACAAATTTCTCGTGCCAAATTCAAGCTATTGGAAGCGGAAGCGACGTTCGGCATAGATTTTGGTGCTTTCCGTCAGGGACTGGATATTGGGGCAGCACCGGGTGGATGGACTTCCTTCTTACTGGAGCGGGGACTGAAAGTTACAGCGGTTGATCCGGCAAAGATGGAGCCATCACTGATGAAGTACGCCAATCTGACTTTTTTGCGTAAAAATGCAAGTGAAGTCAAATTTAAAGAGAATTCGTTCGATCTGCTGGTTTGTGATATGAGCTGGAGTCCTAAGCAAATGGCAAGGCTCGTTACTGATTTACTATATAGTTTGCGAAGTGGTGGTACTGCTATCGTTACGGTCAAGCTAATGCATAAAAAGCCCTTGGCGCTCATTCATGATGTAATTGCTTCATTTGAGGAGTCCGGCATGCAGATTCAGCGAGCTAAGCAGCTATTCCATAACCGAGATGAAATTACCCTGTACATGATCAAGTATGGAAAATAATACTTTACAATAGATACAGGTGTGCTATATAATAAATCCAAATTGTTCCTTAAAAATAATAATCATGTTTAAATCAAGGGAAAGCATCCCGCGAAAACGGTTTTCATGGCGACATGGAAATTTGATTTTGCGGCAGCTTTCCCTTTTTTGCGTTGTCTGCTTTAGAAAGGAGGTAGGAGAATAATGGAGCAACCATCACAGTTGGAATTCGGATCCATTGTCGGTGAGCGTTACCGTATTGTTCGCACATTGGGTTCGGGAGGAATGAGCCGCGTGTTCATGGCAGAGGATTTAAAACTGCCAGGCAAGCAATGGGCGGTGAAGGAGTCGGTTGCCGGGCCACAAGTGATGAAGCTTGTACGTACGGAGGCAGAGATGCTGATTTCGCTAAGTCATCCACGTTTACCGAGAATTGTTGATTTTTTTGAGCATCCTCGATCTGGTGCGGTATACCTGGTCATGGATTACATCGAGGGAATTACGCTGGAAGCATACATGAAGGGCTATGAAGGCTATATTCCACAGGAGCAGATCGTCCCATTCGCTTTGCAGGTACTGGATGTGTTGGATTATTTGCATACCCGTCAACCGCCAGTCATTTACCGGGATCTGAAACCGACGAATATTATGCTGACACCGGAAATGGAATTTATACTGATTGATTTTGGAATAGCGAGGAGCTATAAGGCTGAACTGGATCAAGATACGGTAAAGCTGGGCACAGTGGGCTTCGCTGCCCCGGAGCAATATGGAGCAGGTCAGACGGATGCTCGTTCAGACTTATACAGTTTGGGAGCGCTGCTATTGTATCTATGTACAGGAGGCAAATATAGCGAGTGGACTGCGGGAGTAGAAGGGTATATTCGCGGAGAATTGCCCCGCCATTTGATCCCGGTGATTCGAAAACTGCTGCGTCAGCATCCTGAGGAACGATTTCAATCTGCCGGGGAGGTCATTGGAGAACTGCGGCACAGTGCGGATTTTCAGCCTGCTCAACAAGGAATATCCGTTAATGATGCCTCAATGGATTATGCAGGTACAAGGGTAGTGGCTGTATTGGGTGTATCTGCCGGCTCCGGTGCTACTCATACAGCAATTGCGGTGAGCCACTATCTGGCTCGAAGGTCCCGCTCCGTAGCTTTGGTTGAGCTGCACAGCACAGCCAAAGCATTTGCCCGACTTCAAGAAGTCGTAGAAGGCACATCCGTTGGACAATCGAGTTCAAGTCGGCGTTTTGAAGTTGATGGAGTACACTACTGGCGGCAAACATCTCGTGCGGATGTCATTTCTTTGTTGGGTGGTTCCTATAGATTTATCGTACTGGACCTGGGGAGTGGGCAGGACAATGAACGACTGGAAGAATTCTTGAGAGCCGATTATCCGCTTGTCGTTGGCTCAGGGGCCGAATGGAGAGTTCAGGATATAGCAGGGCTAGCCCGATCTCTTCAGCGCCACCCACAGCATAAATGGAATTACTGCTTGCCATTGGCAACCTCGGAGGCGGTTCGCAGGCTTCGTAAGGAGCTGGATCACGATAAAGTATTTGCTCTACCGTTCCACTCAGACCCCTTCGAACCGGATGATGAGATGGATCAGGTGCTGGACGAGCTGTTTCGCGGAGTCATTCCAGATACCCGAAAAAAACGTTTCGGATTCCTTAAACGACAGCGCTAAATAGAACGGTATATATCAAAAAGAGGCAGGGGAGAAGTTGTGTGTCCAAGCTAAGAAAAAGCAGTAAACAAAAGCTATACGCCGGTTGTATTGGCGCAGGGATTGTTGGCACTATCTTTGCTGGCTACCTTATGATTAATATCCATAAAATGGATGAGATCAGGAAACAGGCTGAAGTAGAGGCAGAGCAGAAATGGAAAGTGTATGAACAGGAGCAACGAACCGCGAAAAAAGGTTGGGCGGTTGTCCGTGACATTTCTCCAGGTGAACAGATTGCAACTAATGATTTGAAGGCAATTAAAGTTCCCGGTTCTCAGGCCCCATCAAATTTGCTGACAGATAAAAGTGAGGTTTCAGGTACCACAGCCAAGATTGAGCTAAAAAAGGGATCTGTGCTTACATCGGCCATGATTACTGCTGATGAGCCCACACCTAAAGATTTACGCAACCGTGAGCTAAAGGTGGTAGTATTGCCCAACAACCTCAAGTCGGGTGACGAAGTGGATATCCGCATTCAATTTCCAACAGGGCAGGATTACATTCTATTATCTAAGAAGAAGATTTCTCGACTGGAAGGTCCAATTGTCTGGGTCACTTTGAATGAGCAGGAAATATTATCGCTTTCGAGTGCGATTGTTGATGCTTATCTGCATAAAGCATCTATCTATGCCCTAACATATGTCGATCCCCAATTTCAGCCCAAGGCAATCCCGACCTATCCGCCTAATGCCCAGGTGTTAGCGTTAATGAATAGTGATCCGAATTTGATACGCGTGGCTGAACAAAAGCTGTCCAAGCAGCTGCGGGATTCGCTTGAAAATGCAATTAATTCGTCAAACAATGTGATTTCAACACCCGTGGAAAGAAGTCTGAGTGAGGAAATTGCAGCTCAGCATGCGGGTGCTACTATAGAAAACTCAGCAAGCGGGATTGGTGCTACAAGAAATGAATATGAGAACGAGCAGGATCATCAAGAACAAACAAAGATTCTGACGCAGGGCGGAAGCTCTGATCCGTATGCCAAATAAATGAGAGAAAAGGAACGGAAGTATGAAAACATGGATATTTGCCGGGCTTTGTGACAAAAGCGATACCTTGTTATATATCAGCAGCATATTAGCAGCTTCCGGCCAACAGGTACTGCTTGTGGATGCTACGCTGCGGGGACAGTATCGGTATAGCATAGGGATGCTCGACAAACCACTTCCCATTACGCAGTTTAGTGGTTTTGATGTAGCAATTGGATTTACATCATGGGAAGACCTGCATATCGGTATGGGGACTGATCAAAAGACGGAGCAGGCTTATGACATTGTTATTTTGGATGTAGAGTTACCTGATTTTTGTCCAATTTCTGTTTGGAAAGGGGCAGAACTGCGAGTTTGGGTCAGTGATTATAGCCGTATGCTAATGCACAACGGACAGAATTGGCTTGAGCATTTATTCAGTCAACCCGAATTCCCCAAAGACCTTGTATTTCACAAGCTATTTTTACAGGCTGTGGATTGTGGTGTGGAGGAGCCGTATCTGTGGGAATACATGAACCATTTCCCGGCTTCTTGGCAGCAAGAGCCATATGTTCTGCCATGGGATGAGGGGCTGCTTGCTCTGAAACTGGAAAATGAGCATAAAAAACAGCTACTACTAAAACCGCTATCCAGAATGTATAAGAAAGAATTATGCCGTTGTATTGGGGAATGGATGAGTTGGGAATTAAAAGTGAGTCGTCGTGCGCTAAAGCGTGCGGAAAGGAGTAGGGCATGAGTACCATTTTGTTTTGGAGCCCCATTAAGGGGGCTAGTGGAAGTAGCTCTTTGGCGGCAGCAATAGCAATTACCATAGGGAATCTATATAGAGGAAGACTATTATTGACACATTTAGGTCGTAGATATACCGGTATTGAATCAGGATTACCTATACAAGAGTATGGTATGGACGATCCAACCCTACAGCTTCAGGAAGGGGGCTGGGATGCAGCCGCACGTTTAGTTCTGCGAGGGACACTGTCTAAAGAAAATATTCGTAATTATACGACACCTGTACTCGAACATACTTTGGATGTACTTGAGGGAACCTCCACCTTTGGAGCTGCACCGCCGTTACTATCTCCAGGGCTTGTACGGGCAGTAATAGATACAGCGAATCAATATTATGATTTAACGCTGATTGATGCAGGAAGTGGAGCAGGGTGGGGGGCTGTACAGCATGAAGCATGTGCACGAGCCAAACTGGCCGTTCTTTCACTCACTCAGAATATGCGAGAATTAGATGCTTATTTTGAATCCGTGTCTCCGTTATCTACCTACTCATCATTGCCCTTATTAATAGTACTTGGGAAATATGATGTGCATTCTCAAGTGAATGAAACGAATATTCGCAGGAGATATGGCTACAAAGGTGCTTTGTATACAGTCCCTTATAGCACCGGATTTATGGACGCATGGAACCGCAGGGATGTGATCGGCCATGTGCAACGTGAGGTACGAAGTGGAAAAGAGCAGCATCGCAAGCTTTTTATGCCCGTAGGATGGGCGCAGAGTATACGACATATCAGCAAAGCTATTCTGGAGGCGGCAGAGTCCGATCTTCGGCTCAAGGCTTTGGAGAGGGGCGCTTAAATGCTGTCCGCTCAAATGATCAACGGATTGATTCTTACCTGCATAGTACTGATGTGCATCGTACTGATTATTGTTAAATATCGAGGGAATCTTCACTCGCGACATTCAACCCTTCGGGTAGAAAAAAAGAACGAAGATGCCACATTCGAAACATTAATAGAGTATATCAAAAATGCACTTCATGAACTGAGTCATAGCCAGATGGCGGATGCCGGATTGCATGAAGAGGAATATAGACGGCGTATCCATCAAAGGGCGGAACTACGCAGGGCGTTAAAGGACTGTGCCAATGGCAGCATTGGAGATAAACGTTTTGTTAAAAATCTGATGGCTGAGCTTCTGATTAACGGTTACGGCTTGAACGAGAAAATCGTCGATACTGTTATGCCATTCTCCAGACCTGAGTTGTTTAGCATACAGGATCAATTCGAAATTATATTTTACCAATACCAGCAGAAGTTTGGCGCTGATGCACTATCACGTTTATTGGATACTTATGACTTGGCCGAAATGAGGTATTCACAGCAAGGTGAAGAAGATGGAAGTTATCTCGTTACCGCAGAGGATATTCGTTATATCTATGACTGTGAGTACCGCCCTCTTTCATTTTTGGAGAAAGTGGATATTATTGTCCAGCGCATTTATCAGCATTACAAAGGCTTTTCCGTCATTGATGATATTCGTGACCAGCGGATCGACGGTGTAAGTGGGGGTGTCAGTGGTATGCCGGAAGGTGGGATTCCTGCATCATCAGACTGGCCTTCGGATGGGTATGCATTTGAACAAACATCTGCGTCTACTGCCAATGGTTATGAGAGCGTGTGGATTTTTTATAAAGGTAAAACGATCCATCTTTCGTTCCTTTCCTTCGGATCTGAGCGTGAACTTAAAAGGGTGTGCCAAAATATTTACAAATACAATTACCCGGGACAGCTTTCCGAAGCGAATGGTTATAAGGTCAACGAAATGAAGGATGGGTCACGGGTAGTGGTGGTGCGTCCTCCTTTCTCAGAATCGTGGGCTTTCTTTGTTCGTAAATTCGATATTCAAAGCGCATCGCTGGAACAGTTAATTAAGGGTCAGAATGCTGATTTTCCAATCCAACTACTTTCTTATTTGATGAAAGGCAGCCGGATTACTGCTATTACAGGCGCGCAGGGTTCAGGTAAGACGACGTTGTTAATGGCGATGGTCAAACATATTTATGCTTCGTATACGCTTCGTGTTCAGGAAATGGCCTTTGAACTACATCTACGCAGCATTTACAGTCGCCGTAACATTCTTACCTTTCGAGAAACGGACCATATTTCAGGACAACAAGGGCTTGACTTGCAGAAAAAAACAGATGGAACCGTCAATATCCTAGGCGAAGTAGCAAGTGATGAAGTAGCTGCTTGGATGATTCAAATGTCACAGGTTGCCAGTCTGTTCACCATTTTTACTCATCATGCCAAAACATTTCGTGATCTCGTGTTTTCACTTCGTAATTCATTGCTCAAAACAGGAGTATTTCAGCATGAAGGCATCGCTGAGGAACAGGTAGTTCATGTCATTAACTTTGATGTGCATCTCAAACGTGATGCGGAGGGGCGACGCTACATCGAACGGATCACAGAATGTGTGCCGCGTGACCCGGATCATACGGATGCAGGCACCAATGCTTCATCGAGCTACAGTTATCGCCACGTTATGGAATATCGGAACGGAAGCTATATACCGATGGAGCCCTTAACAGCCAAAAGTACAAAAGAAATGTGTGAGCAGATGAATGTAAAGGATGCCAGAGATTTCCGCAGTTTTTTGACCCGCTATTGGGAGGAAGACTATGAGTCTTAAAGAAATTTTATTATGGATTTTATTTATATCAGGTGGGGGCTTTGCGCTTCTATATATAGTTTTGTGGGGGTTGCGTAAGTGCAGTAGTCATGCAGTTCGCAGAGGACGAATTTATTCTGTGCAGGAAGGACGCAAGGGAAAAGCGGTACTGCAACGTGAGCTGCAAGCCTTACTGCATAAGTTGTACACGCTGTGTATGAAGGTCCCTTTCTTATCTGGATACATCACGAGTGTACGTAAGCGATTAGCTGGTCAGCATGCCTACGATGAGTACAAGCTTCGCCTACAGACTATGAAGATGACACTGTTCATCTGGGGGGCTTTTGCTTGCAGTGGCGTTGTACTGGTCATGATGAAGCCAGGAATAGAGTTTGCTATATTGGCCGTTTTATGCGGAGTGGTAATCAACAGTCTTATTTTGGATATGGCCATTAGCCGGATGGAAAAAAGGCTACTTGCACAGATGATCGAATTATTCGCCAATGTACGTCATTATTACCATCAGCACGGTATGGTGGAGGAAGCCATATCCGAAGCGGCCGATTTGGCGGAGGCAGAGGCTGGGAGACACGCACGACTCATCCATGAGGCGCTAACAGATGTTGATCCGCACGAAGCATTGGAAAGATACTATGAGTCGGCTCCTAATCGATTTTTAAAAGCATTTGCCGGTATCTCGTATATGGTAATGGAGTTTGGTGATCGGATTGAGGAGGGGGGCTCCATTTATTTGAAGGGGCTCGGCAGTCTCGCACGCGAAATCCAGTTGGAGTTGCTGCGAAGAAATAAACTGGACTATCTGTTAAAAAGTCTAAACGTGATCGCACTGGCACCTGTTTTCTTTACGACCCCAATCGAGACATGGGCGAGATCCAGCTTTCCATCCATGGATGAGTTTTATCAGGGAAAATTGGGTTATATCACGAAATTGTCCGTTTATATTGTGATAATCGTATCTTATTTTCTGTTACAGAAGCTTCAACAGACCGATGAAACAGGATATCGTGCGGGTAGAGGACGGAGGGGTTGGGAACAGAAGCTATACCGTTTTCCCATCATCCGTAATGTGGTGGATTCTTTAATTCCGCGTCAGCATATGTCTTCTTATTTCCAAATAACCCGTCTATTAAAAGAAAGTGGTGCGGAGATAAAGCTGGAGTGGCTCTACATACGCAGAATGGCTCTTTTTATCGTAGGTTTGGTACTCAGTATTAGTACGATATTTTTTTTACATGAAGCTGAGAAAATGCATATCCTTCACGCCCCGGTACAATCGGGTCAAATGTTTGGACATTTAAGTTCGATGGAGCAAAAAGAAGCTTTGAAGCAGAGTGGGATTGATCGCAAAATCATGCATTTGCTGAACATGAGAGCGGACAGCACATACGAACGAACGTACGCTGCTTTAGAACATAATGCCAATGGAACTGTTACTCCTGAACAGCTATCCACAAATACTCGGCGTATTCTCCAAAAGCTGAAAGATTGGAATGATGAATACATCAAGTGGTGGGAAGTGCTGATTAGTTTGATTGTTGGGTATGTAGCCTATCAAATGCCTATGCTTTTATTATATTTGCAACGAAAAATGCGTCGGTTGGACATGAGGCACGAGGTGTATCAATTTCAAACAGTTATTTCCATTTTGCGGGTTATGGAACGAATGTCTGTCGAAGAAATATTGGAGTGGCTGAACAGATTTTCAGTTATATTCAAAAGACCTCTGCAAAAATGTTTGCTTCATTATGAACATGGGCCAGAGGCAGCTCTCGACTTATTAAAAGAAGAGGCACCTTTGCCGGAGTTTCAGCGTCTAGTGGACAAGCTCCATTTGTCTTTGGGTAAAATTACGATTCGAGAGGCCTTTGATGATTTGGAATCCCATATGTCTTACTATTTCGAACAAAGAAAACAGGAGTATGAAAAAATAATAGACAGCAAGGCTATCTGGGGAAGGATGATTGGTTTTGCCCCGATGTATGGTCTTATCTTTTTATATTTGGTGATTCCGTTGATCGGCATGAGTTTTGTTCAAATGGATAACTATTATGAGCAAATACAAAAAATTCAGTAAGAAAGTTCTATTATGACTAATACAAAATAACAAGCTGAGGAGAGAAAAATAATGAATAACGCATCAACAGCTTTAAAGGTAGCCGCTGGGATATTTTTGACCATCGCTCTAATTACGATTGTAGTTATACTGTTTATTTCAGCCCAGGAGGCGACTAAAACGGCACAAAACAATTTTGCTGATATCCAGACCGAATTGTCTCAAGCCTCTTTTACGGTATATGACGGCACAACGATTAGTGGTTCCCAGGTGACCAACGCGCTACGGAAGTTTCAGGGGAAGGACCAATTCGGCATTCAGATTAAAACCGGTAAAAATATGGCAGGCCAGTGGTACGGTAATGCTCTGAACATTAGCCCAGACAGTGAACAGTATGGCGCAGTGAATGGTGGCAGTGATAAGACTGGGAAAATCACGAATACGCTTAATGAGAAAGAGAATGAATACGTAAATCCAAGTGGCAAATTCAAGGCTGAAATCGTAAAGGACAAATCGAACGTTGTCCGTGGGTTGTTGTTTACCCAGTCCTAAGCACTACAGCAAAGATAATAATCATAAGGGGGATGGAGTATGTCTGATCACGCTTCAAGTATGCTGAGGCTTGGTGTGTCAGTTATTCTGTTCATAACCGCATGTGTAACGGCAGCAGACTTGTCCAGCCAGCTGGATGGTGCACTGGAATTAAGATCACAGCAAGAGGAGCATTCTGAAGGGCGAATAGCCCGTACTGCTGGGGTGGGATTGCCGGAACGGATTAAAGGAACACAGGTCATACAGGCAATTCGCATGAACTTACAGGAGGGGATTTCGGTTCAAGTCGACGGGACAGAGTACGATGTGTATTCTGAACCATTTGAGCCTGATGTATCTGCCCTGGATACTTCCTCTTTATATTCCATGTATCCACAGCGTAATGGGAATGGGGACATAACATCTGTACGTTTTGAGAAATTGGGGGAAGACTGAAGTGGTTCAAACAATATCCAAGTTGTTGGGGACGCTGCTCGCTGTATTGCTTTTGTACATCGTACCCGCAGTTCAAGCTGCTGAACGGCAGGATGATATATCCGGGTTAAATACATATCATTCAACTGTACGTTTTGTTGATATGGTAAGAACCAAAGGTTACATTACACCGACGATGTATAACGATTTTATGCGTGATCTGGAATTGACAGGCAATACGTACGAAGTTGACTTGGAGCATATGCACAAAAAGTATGTACCGGACTATGCAGATGCCGCGAAGCCAGACAGTTTTCTAGGCAACTATGAAACTGTATATGATGGGTACTATAATCCGCAAATCTTGCCTGTACTGTTTCCTGACAATCAGCAGCCAAAATCAGATCAGACACGTCGGTATACCTTGATGGCCGGGGATTATTTTACGGTCCGGTTACATAATACGAATCGGACTCCTGCGAACTTGTACAAATCATGGCTTCTCGGTGGGGCAGATAGCGGCAAGCCGGCAGTTACAGCTTCTTACGGGGGCATGGTTCTGAATGAAGATTACTGATTTTGCAGTCATATTTATACTTTTGTTTTTGCCCTTTGGTGTAGTTAGTGACTTACGGGTGCAGAATCAGCGTGAAGTGCAGCAGCTAGAAATGAAATATACGTCGGCTCTCCGTACCGCAGTTCAGGATGCAGGGGTCGTGCTCTCACAGAATGAACGTCAGGAACGCGAGGCCGGATACGGATCGGATAAGTTTTTTCGTGTAGATAAAGAAGCAGCGCTGAACACGTTCCTGCATACCCTTTTTCTTAATGTAGGCATTGATGAGGATATAGTAGCACAACGTGCATTATTGGATTATATACCAGCCATTGTAATTCTGGATTATGACGGTTATTATGCGTTCACTTCAGAAGCCTATACAGACGAGCGTGGACAAGCTGCTATTGCCCACAAATGGAGCGAAAAAAAGCCATATGCCTATGTTGATTCAGTAGGCAACAGTGTGGGGTTCAGCTTGGATAATTATGTGCACGCATACGATGCGCGGAATCACAGGTGGGTGGAGGGCTTTCAAAAGGAACTTCAGGATCAGACTCCTATATCTTTACTGAATAATTCAGAAGCTTTTGAGCAAATACGTCGTTCCACTATTGTTGGCAGCGTTCAAGAGGACCTGGCGCGAATTATTAATGTCCATAACGAAAAAGCTGCACGTAACGGCATATCCTATACATTCACACTACCGATCATTCCGCAAGAGGAGTGGTACAACACGATAGATGATGTGGGTCTGATCGCGTTTATCCAAGGCATTCCGGTCGGAGACAGGTATTACAATAACTATGGATTTGGTGGTGGGAGAGTCGTCAGAAAGCAAGACATTATCGGTGGCATAGAACCAGAAACTAGAATGAAATATTTTTATAGAGATTCATGTCCAGCTCCCTTTAAAGCGAGTGAACGTTTTACGGATGAAAAATCTGCAGCAGCTGCGGGATACTTTGAGTACAAATGTTATAATGGCTTAAAATAATCACCCTCATGGGTGGTTTTTGTTTTTTTAGGCAGATCCATACCAAAAAACCTTAAAATTCACTGTTTTCAATATTCCGATATGGTTGTAGAATGTGCTACAATAAGGCTTTGAAAGAAACGAAATGCATATGAAATAAGAACAGTCGGCAGCGCCGATGACAATAAGGAGCCAAAAACAGCTTATGAGTTTATTGACTGTAGAAAATGTATCCCACAACTTTGGGGACCGCGCATTATTTAAAAATGTTTCCTTTCGATTGCTTGCGGGGGAACGTGTAGGTTTGGTAGGAGCTAACGGTGTTGGTAAATCGACACTCATGAACATTCTCACTGGAAAATTGCTTAAGGATGAGGGTAAAGTGGAATGGACTCCACGTGTACGTTACGGTTATCTGGATCAGCACACCAAGCTGACACCGGGCAAAACGGTACGTGATGTATTAAAAGACGCTTTTCTTCCTTTGTTGGAATTGGAAAAGGAAATGATGCAGATTACTGACAAAATGGGGGATGCTTCTCCTGAAGAGTTGGAAGTGTTGCTGGAACAGATGGGTGAAATTCAGGAGCAACTGGATATGGGGGATTTTTACCTCATTGATGTGAAGGTTGAAGAAATGGCGAATGGACTAGGTCTGTCGGCCATAGGACTGGATCGGGATGTATCTGCACTTAGCGGCGGGCAACGGACAAAGGTGCTTCTTGCTAAGTTGCTGTTGGAAAAACCGAATGTCCTGCTGCTGGATGAGCCTACCAACTATTTGGATGTAGAGCATATTGAATGGCTTACGCGCTATTTGAAGGATTATCCCTATGCTTTTATCCTTATTTCACATGATACTGAGTTTATGAACCAGGTCGTTAATGTTATTTACCATCTTGAATTTGCCAAGATGACCCGTTATTCAGCTAACTATGAAAAGTTTCTTGAAATGGCGGATCTGAACAAAGCTCAGCATATTGATGCTTATGAGAAGCAACAGGACTTTATTAAGAAACAGGAAGATTTTATTCAGCGTAATAAAGCGCGTGCTTCTACCTCAGGCCGAGCAAAGAGCCGTGAAAAGCAGCTTGATCGGATCGAACGTATTGATAAGCCTGAAGAAGCCGCAAAACCAACCTTTCAATTCAAAGAGGCACGTGCAAGCGGAAAGACGGTATTTGAGGGTATTGATTTTGAGATTGGTTATACACATGCCCTTTTGCCTAAAATGTCCATGACGATTGAACGTGGCGAAAAAATTGCAATTGTTGGCTACAACGGTGTCGGTAAATCGACATTGCTCAAAACCATATTGGGAAAAATTCCGCCAATCAGTGGAAAAACCTATCAAGGTGATTTTTTGCAGCCCGCTTATTTTGAGCAGGAAGTAAAGGCGGAGAAAATTACACCGATTGACGATGTGTGGAATGAATTTCCGCATTTGAACCAGCATGAAGTACGAGCGCATTTGGCGCGCTGCGGTTTGAAGAATGAGCATATCACGCGTCCGCTATCTGCGCTCAGTGGTGGAGAACAGGCTAAAGTCCGTCTTTGCAAACTGTTAATGCGTGAAAGCAACTGGGTACTGTTCGATGAGCCTACCAACCACTTGGATGTTAAAGCAAAGGATGAGCTGAAACGTGCCTTGAAGGAATACAAAGGGACCGTATTGCTTGTATCTCACGAACCGGACTTTTACGAGGATTGGGTAACCAAAACGTGGAATGTGGAAGAGTGGTCAAGTAAAGTTAACTAAAATCAGTTAAATCCAGTTCTGCTATTTCACACGAAGTGGGGTTTGCAGAATTAGGAAAATATGCTAAGCTATCTATAGCTTATACAATAAAATAGTCACACTAGGGGAGCCGCCCATGCGGCTGAGACGGAATAAATGGATTTCGGACCCTTTGCACCTGATCTGGGTTATGCCAGCGTAGGGAAGTGAGCGCCGTACAAACAAGGCAACACCATCTTTATTTTGTTTGTGCGTGGGACGATACACGTATACGGATATCATGGTCCGTTCGATTATTGGACGTTCGTTAAACCACTTCCTTGGGGAAGTGGTTTTTTTGCGTTTCGTTCATTTTAAGTTGTTCGAGCTTCCGTAGACGGATTCACATACAATCCCCTTTCATTACTGCTGGTAGACGTGGCTGGCTAAGCTTAGATCCTTTAATCCAATGTGAGGTGAAGACAAAATCGAATTACACGCAATTTCGATGGAAAAGGGCACTTTTGCACAAGCCGCCCGAGTGGCTGCTATGATTTGTCCGTATGTTCATTATGTACACGCACGTTTAAAACAGAATGGTGCCTCTGCATTGCTTTCTTTGACTCGCAGCATGGTGGAGCAGGAAGTTCCTTTGCAACAAATTGTAGTAAATGATCGTGTGGATGTAGCTTTACTTACTTTGGTTGGAACCGTCCAGCTACCAGCTAATGGATTACCTGTTGTGGATGTGAAAAGCCTACTTTCAAAGAGTACACGCTGTGGAGTGTCTGTGCATTCCTTGGAGGAAGCTCAGACTGCCGAGCAGGCAGGAGCAGACTATGTACTTTATGGTCACGTATATGAGACCCATTGTAAGCCCGGTATTGTACCGCGGGGTTTAGCTCAGCTTGAACATATTTGCAGGCTGTCGAACATTCCGGTGATCGCGCTGGGCGGCATACAACCGCACCATATCCCGGAGCTTTATATGGCCGGAGCAAGCGGAATTGCGGTGATGTCTGGTATATGGGAGGCTGAGTCGCCCGTTGCAGCTGCGATGGAATATAGGCGAATGGCAGATCTTGTAGTTCACAGCCTGTAGCGAGAAAACGAGAGTAGAGGCAAGCTGAAAGCAGAATGGTTTATGGAGAGGAGACACGGAACAAATGCTAAAGATACACACAGAGGCAAGAGCGATAGGACATGCTGAATGCTTGGTCATAGGTGGAGGTGTCATCGGCAGTTCCATTGCTTATCATGTGGCCAAGGAGGGAAGAAGTACGATCATGCTGGAACGATTGATCCCGGGTGAGGGAGCCTCAGGAGCAGCAGTTGGAATGCTGGCAGCGGAAAGTGAAGAGTTCACCGACTCTGAGCTGGCACGATTTGCTCGCAGAAGTCGAGATGCATTCCCTGAGCTTGTCTGTGATCTGGAGCGTTTGTCGGGTATTTCGGTGGAATTCCGTACAGAAGGATTTGTGACCCCTTTCCGTACGGAAACCGAAGGCCAAAAACGCTGGAAAGCTGCTAAAACGCGAGAGAATGATTGTCCTATCTGGTGGGATGCGAGGGAATTGGCCCGACGAATTCCAGGTTTGGATGAACAAGCGATCGGAGCAATATATCGTTCAAAGGAGACACAAGTGGCTCCTGTCCAGCTTTGTCGTGCTTATGCAGGTGCTGCTGCGGTGCTGGGAGCAACGGTATGGTCTGGTACACGGGCAGAGCAACTGGTCATACAAGATGGTCGAGTTTGCGGTGTCCGAACAGATAGCGGCTTTTTTTCCTGCGATCAGGTCATTATTGCTGGAGGCTTGGATAGCATGAAATTACTGGCGCAGGTTGGGTTTGAATATCCACTTTATCCGGTCAAGGGCGAAGCGGTAGCGGTCTCCTTGAAGGATCACCCATTAGAATACACCATTTATGCTGATGATATTTACCTCGTGCCTAAACAGAATAACGAGCTTTGGATTGGGGCAACGAGCCTTCCGCATCAATATGACGAAGAGGTGACCGTAGGAGGCTTGGAGGGGTTGCTGGCACGTGCCTCTGCCTGGCTGCCGCGCGTCCGTGAAGCTTCTTTTATACGCGCTTGGGCGGGCTTACGTCCGCAGGCTGCATCAGGCCATCCTTTTATAGGTACTGTTCCTGGGGTCGAGGGCGTATATGCTGCAGTCGGGCATTATCGCAACGGTGTCCTGCTGAGTGATGCTACCGGGCGTGCGATGGCAGCTATGCTTAATGGAGCTGGTGCAGCAGAACTTGGGATAAGTAGTTTTTTTTCTGAGCTCCTCAAGGAGAAAAGCTTATGAAGCTGACGATTAACGGCCAGAGCATGACCTTTTCTAATCGGATCACTCATGTGAATCAATTGCTACATGAGCTTGATGTAAAGGTGAAAACCGTAGTGGTGGAGCTGAATCGGCATATATTGAGCCGTGAAGATCATGATGAAGCGGTACTGAAGGATGGAGATTGCCTAGAGATTGTACATTTTGTGGGAGGCGGTTGATTATGTTAACCATTGGAAAAGCATCTTTTACCTCGAGGTTGTTGTTGGGAACAGGAAAATTCTCTGATCTGGATATCCAATCCCAAGCCGTAGAGGCTGCTGAGACGGAAATATTGACGTTTGCTGTACGGAGATTGAACTTGGAGGAACGGGATAAGCAGCATTTTCTCGATATGCTGGATTTGAGCCGGTATACACTTCTTCCCAACACAGCAGGGGCTACAACAGCAGAGGAGGCGATTCGTATTGCCAAATTGGCAAAATCCTCCGGCCTGTGCGATATGATTAAGGTGGAAGTCATTGGGGATAGCAAGACACTGCTGCCGGACCCATTTGAAACGTTGAAAGCTAGTGAAAAGCTGTTAGAAGAAGGCTTTATCGTGCTGCCCTACATATCGGACGATGTGATTCTAGCAAAGAGGCTACAAGAGCTTGGAGTACACGCCGTTATGCCTGGAGCTTCACCGATTGGTACAGGACATGGTTTGCTCAATCCGTTTTCATTAGAGCTAATTATTGAACAGGCGGAGGTTCCGGTTATTGTCGATGCGGGTATTCGCTCACCCGGTGACGCGGCAATGGCGATGCAGTTAGGGGCAGATGCTGTTTTGTTGAACACAGCCGTATCAGGAGCGAAGGACCCAGTAAAAATGGCCGAGGCCATGAAACTGGCTGTTCGTGCTGGAAGATATGGTTTTGAGGCGGGGATGATTCCTGTAAAACGTTACGCTTCAGCAAGCAGTCCGACAGAAGGTATGGTTCAGGCATGAAGGTAACTGACAAATCCGGTGCAGGAGAAACACATCCAAGTGACCGTTATTCCAGACAGGAAAGATTCGCGCCCTTTGGACCGACAGGGCAACGCCGGCTTGCTTCTTCCCACGTACTAATCATAGGTGCCGGAGCGTTAGGTACAGGTATTGCGGAAACGCTCGTTCGCGGGGGCGTAGGTACAGTGAGCCTCGTAGACCGGGATTATGTGGAATGGAGCAATTTGCAGCGCCAGCAGCTTTTTCAGGAAAGTGATGCTGCGCAAAGATATCCCAAAGCAGTAGCTGCTCAGCGAAGATTAAAGGATATTAATTCGGAAACGGTTATACATGCACATGTACTGGATGTTGGGGTAGAAGAGCTGGAAGAGTTGATCCAGGGGGTAGATCTCATGATGGATGCAACCGATAATTTCGATACCCGACTTCTTATGAACGACATGGCACTCAAGCATCGGATACCTTGGATTTATGGGGGATGTGTGGGCAGCTATGGTGTAACCTACACCATTTTACCGGGTCAAACGCCTTGTCTTCACTGTCTGCTGGGAACTGTACCGTTTGGTGGAGAAACCTGTGATACCGCCGGGATTATTCCGCAGGCCGTACAGATGGTCACGGCTAACCAAACTACGGAAGCTTTCAAACTTCTTGGTGGATATCCAGAAGATTTGAGAGGAAAGCTGCTTTCGTTTGATTTGTGGAAAAATGAGTATGTAGCAATAGCGGTAGATAGCGTTAAAAAGGAGAACTGTCCTTCTTGCGGTAGCCAACCGACGTATCCCTATTTGTCGGCTTCTCATCGGCAGAAGACAGATGTTTTGTGCGGTAGGGATACCGTTCAAATTAGACCAGCAAACCCAACACATCTGGATCTTGCAGAAACAGCAGATCGATTTGCTTCTTTGGGAGAAGGAAAGGTAGAGCGGAATCCGTTTTTGGTTTCCTTTAGTACAAGCGAGCATCGCTTGGTTGTTTTTGCAGATGGCAGAGCGTTGATTCATGGGACAAAGGACGTGGCAAAAGCAAGAAGTCTGTATCATCGCTATTTGGGTTAAACTATAAGAGCAGAAGACCATTCTTTGAAGAATGATTTTCTGCTTTTTTGTTACAATAATATAGATATGCTTTAATGGCTTACAACACAAACTTGTTCGTATCCAATATGTAATGCTATGTCCAAACCAGGTGGGTGAAAAGATGAGCCCGTTAATTCTACTTGTGAATGTAAATGAAGCGTCTCCCGTATTTGTTCATCCATTGGAGCAGGCAGGTTATCAGGTGGTTCATGTTAGCAATACGACAGATGCAAGCTCTTATGTAGCTCATAATCCTGTGGATTTGTTACTGCTCAATATAGAAGATGAACCGACGGATTCACATGGTTTGCTTCGCACATTGCAGCAATACCATCCTCATGTCCCGCTATTTGTTATGACTTCATCAGATGAGGAGGACCATATTGTTTCCTGCTTTGAACAAGGAGCACATGACGTGATCGTTCGGCCCTTTTATCCTAGAGTTTTTCAGGCTAGGGTGGCTAATTTATTGCGGATTTTTGGTATTGAACGTGATGTGAAAAGGGCAATCGAGGCGGGTGATTTACATATAGACAATGCAAGCAGAATGGTGAGCAGAGGGGGACAAAAGCTGGAACTAACTCCGAAAGAATTTGATCTTTTGCTTCATCTGGCGATACATCTTAACCAAGTTTGTAGCAGACAGCAAATTCTGAAGGATGTTTGGAAACATGATTATATCGTTGATACGAACGTAGTAGACGTCTATATCAGACATTTGAGGGTTAAAGTAGATAAAGGATATAAGTTTAAAATGATCCGTACGGAACGAGGAATTGGCTATTCACTCAGAACACCAACCGTATCAGAATAGCATAAGGCATATAAAAAAAGCCGGAACTTTTCGTCCCGGCTCGCATATTTCATAATGAGTTTCAAACTACAGCACGCGGCGTGCTTTAATGTATGTTCTTTTCCAGTTGCTAGAGTTCAAATCGGAGATAGTCACGCCAGGTCCGCCGTAAGTGTGTAGAATTTTACCCCCGCCCATATAGACTGCTACGTGGGTAATGTTGCGACCCGTGGCACGGCTACCGCTTGAAAAGAACACTAAGTCCCCTTTTTTCAAATTGGACTTGGATACAGCATGTCCAACTTTGGATTGTTGAACAGAAGTACGTGGCAAATTCACTCCGTATTTCTTGAATATGTGCTTCATGAAAGAAGAACAGTCAAAATTGCGCGTCGTGCTTGTGGAAGCTCCAAACTTATAGGGAGTGCCCATATATTTTTCACCGTAGTTAATTACTTTTTGGCCAACAGAAGTAGTAGTGGCAGCCTGTGCCGTATTTGTTCCCTCAATTGCAAAAGTACCAAAGCCGATAGTGGCTGCGACTCCTGCGATAATTACCTTTTTTATGATTTTCTGCATATTCATGTTGTAAATACCTCCAGAAATTGATTTGTGCAATATTTTGCTGAGTTGCTAACTAACTGACAGCGTTGAGTATAACAGTTTTGAAGCCGCCTAATAGTTGGAAAAGAACTCTCTAATGCTTGAGGGACAAGACTTACACAGTGATTATTAAAAAACGATTAAAAATTACAATTTGTTAAAAATATATCGATTCATAGATCTCTACAAACGGAAAAACCCTTATTAATCAAGGGTTTTTAGTGAAAAAACAATTTAAACAATGGTTACAACAATGTCATAATTAATCCTTGCTTTGAATAACGAGTAGTAGACCGCTTTTGATGGAAATCGTACCTTTTGGAGCCGTTAGCTTATTACTGACAGCACGTGATTGTCCCATTTTGAGGGTGGCATTATGTAGCGGATACATAAATCCTTCCAGTTGTATGCCTGTTACTTCGGCAGTCATAGGAAGCAGCGATGTATATGTATAACCCATAGGCTGGATCTCAAGCGTTGATCCGGTGAGCTCAATATAATTATGTGCGTCCATAATAGCGCAACTAATATGATGCTGCATTGCACGTACCAATATTTGAACATTAGCCAATGTGTGGTCCATCCGGGTGCCAGTCACACCAAGCAGCAGTACATGATCTGCCTGTTCGTCCATAGCGATTTCCAAAGCAAGCTCAGTATCTGTTAAGTCTTTAAGTACTGGATCGCACGCAATCATACGTTGGCTTGCTGATTCTACCTTTTCTTTTTCCTCTGGTGTGATCGAATCAAAATCTCCTACAGAGATATGTGGTGTAATACCGTGCTCGATCAGGAATAGTGCACCTTTATCTGCACCTATAATAAAATCATCGGGTTGTATTTGATGTAAATCTTCTTCATTAAGACGACCGCCTGAAAATACAATCGCTCGTTTTTTTGTCATAATCAACATCCTTTCTTCCTGATACGATCCTATATATACCATCGTTTTTAAGTATACCGCGTTAAATATGGCTTGCACAATTTTGGAGGACATGGCTACAATGAAACAGAAAAAAGGAAGTGTAACGTGTAATAGGAAGGAGAACGAAATGATTAACGTTTTGTTTGTGTGTTTGGGCAATATTTGCCGCTCTCCGATGGGGGAGGCAATACTGAGACATAAAGCGCAGGAACGGGGATTGGGCGAAGAAATCGGGGTGGACTCGGCCGGGACAGGCGACTGGCACATCGGAAATCCCCCGCATGAGGGAACACTAAAGCAACTTAAACTGCATGGAATCAGCGAACAAGGCATACAGGCGCGGCAAATAACGGGCCGTGATTTTGATGCGTTTGATTATATTGTGTGCATGGATGACTCTAATGAACGAAACATGCGAAAGATTGCAGGTGGAGCAGAGGCTGATATTCTAAAATTTATGGATTTGCTTCCTCAAGAAAAATTAAGAGAAGTACCCGATCCATATTTTACAGGGAATTTTGAAGAGACCTATCGATTAATGGACGCAGGTTGCGACGCCTTGCTGGACAAGATCGTAGAAGAAAAGCTATAATGTGAACGACAGATGACGGCAATAATTGCCGTTTTTCGTTATACTTTTTTGAAAGCGCAATCAAAATGCATTAAAAAATGAGGAAGGAGCTTTATGACCTAGTAGGTCAATGCTCCATTCCCTATAGAAGAATTTTTACTCAGACGCGATCCAAAAAATACATTAGCGCGTCAGGCAACTCGTTTTGCCAAAAGCCCCACAAATGTTTGCCATCCTTTTCACGGTAAGAAACTTCAGCGTTCCGTTCGCGCAGCAAATCTGCACATTGACGGTTAAGTTCTACAAAGTTGTAAATGCCAGTATCACTCTCAAATGCATCTTCCTGAAGGCCAACCGTCATCCACACCCGCAAATGAGACAGATCTTTCTCACGGGCGATGATTTCCTGCGAAGCTTCATAGTAAGCACCTGAGAGGCTGATAATGCGGTTGAACAGCTGAGGATACATCAAAGCCAAATGCAGAGACACACTGCCTCCCAGTGAATCCCCCGCCAAAATGCGGGACGCTGCATCTTTTCTTATAGGATACTTTTGCTCCACATAGGGAATAATCTCTTCTGCAAAACAGGCGGTATACGCCTCAAAACGATTGCCAAAGGGAGCGTACTCCTGAGTTCTGATTTTGGTATTCACTTCCACACCTACAATAATGAAGGGTTCGACGCCCTCATCTAGAATGAGGCGGTTGGCGTGAGTTGCAATGCGGCCAAAATTGAAAAATTCTTCTCCGTCCTGACAGTATACGACCGGGTAGCTCAAAATTTCATTATAGCCGGGCGGCAAATATATCCGGAGAGTTCTGGTCTCGCTAAGAAAGCGGCTGTTTACTTCGTCTTTAAGGATGGTTCGTTTTAAATACCGAGAATCCGTCATTTTTCGTCACCTTTCTTGGGTATTATTTTGCATTCGGGATCACAATAAGTTAAGATTACCCTGATTGCAATAGATGTTTAAAATTTCAATCATGTACTAAGCTGTTATAGTAAAAAACATACCCTGTTACACACACAAAAATGTAGTAAACTCAAAAAAAATAACTAAATCTTTGACGCGAGCGATATAACAGGTGTATAATAATCCTATAACAGCGGAACTTGATATTCAAATTTTTTTGTTGAGGTGAAGAAAATGAGCAAGGTTCCTTATGAAGTTTACACAGAGGAAGTTGAGGCGCTGTCCGTACTTTCTCCGGATGGTGAAATTATCAATAAAGATATGTTGCCTAAACTTACAGATGATCAATTGAAAGAAATTATGTATCGAATGGTATTTACACGTACTTGGGATGACCGCGCCGTTAACTTAGGTCGTCAAGGACGTCTCGGTTTCTACGCTCCGGTATCCGGACAAGAAGCAACCATGATTGGTAGCGAATATGCGCTCCAAAAAGAAGACTTTATTGCTCCAGGCTACCGCGATATTCCGCAAATCGTTTGGCATGGCCTGCCATTATACCAAGCTTTCTTGTATTCCCGTGGTCATCAACACGGCGGCCAAGTGCCGGACGGTGTTAATGTACTGATGCCGCAAATCATCATTGGCGCGCAAATTTTGCATGCTATGGGTATTGCTATGGGTTACAAACTGAAAAAGCAAAAACAAGTCGCCATTACATATACAGGTGACGGCGGTTCTTCCGAAGGTGATTTCTACGAAGGCCTGAACTATGCTGGTGTATACAAGTTGCCAGTTATTTTCTTTGTGCAAAACAATGGTTACGCGATCACGACTCCATTTTCAAAACAAACGGCTGCTCTTTCGATCGCTCATAAAGCAGTAGCTGCTGGTATTAAAGGCGTGAAAATTGATGGCATGGACGTGCTTGCAGTTATTAAAGCCGTTCAAGAAGCTGCAGAGCGTGGACGTAATGGTGAAGGTGCTACTTTAATTGAAGCCGTAACGTACCGTTTCCGTCCGCATTCCCTTTCTGATGATGCAACAAAATATCGTTCTAAAGAAGAAGAGGGCGAATGGAATGCGAAAGATCCAATTGCCCGCTTTGCGAAATACCTTGAGAAAAAAGGCCTTTGGACTGAAGAAGATACAGCTCGCGTAAAAGAAGAAGCTAAGGCAAAAGTGAACGAAGAGATCAAAAAAGCCGAGAAAACAGAGAAAATGACAATTCCTGGCCTGATCGATAGCATGTTCGAAACAACGCCTAAGCACTTGGAAGAACAAAAAGCTGATTTTAAATAATTGAACTTGAAAGAGACCGGGCGGTAACCCGATCCGGTCTGCTTTTCGATTGACCTGAACTGAAATTGATCTGTCAATGTTTAAGGAGGAAATGAAGCAAATGGCACAAATGAACATGAAAGAAGCGATTCGTGACGCACTGCGCGTAGAGTTGAAACGCGACCCTAACGTCCTGCTTTTCGGTGAAGACGTAGGTCATGTAGGTGGCGTATTCCGCGCTACAGAAGGTCTGCAAAAAGAATTTGGCGAAGAACGTGTATTCGATACTCCGCTGGCGGAATCCGCAATCGGGGGTCTTGCTGTGGGTCTGGGTATCCAAGGCTTCCGCCCTGTAGCTGAAATCCAGTTCGTAGGCTTTATCTTTGAAGCACTCGATCAAATGGCAATTCAAGCATCCCGTATGCGCTACCGTTCCGGTGGACGTTACAATTCTCCAATCGTATTCCGTACACCTTTTGGTGGCGGTGTTAAGGCAGCCGAGCTGCATACAGATTCCTTGGAAGGCCTTCTGGCTCAAACACCTGGTATCAAGGTTGTTGTTCCTTCCAACCCTTACGATGCAAAAGGTCTTATGATCGCGTCTATTCGCGACAATGATCCAGTATTTTTCATGGAGCATTTGAACTTGTATCATGCATTCCGCTCTGAAGTTCCTGAGAATGATTACACAGTTGAACTGGGCAAAGCTAACGTAGTTCGTGAAGGTTCCGATGTGACGATCATTACTTACGGTATGATGGTGCACACTTCGGTTAAAGCTGCTGATGAGCTGGAAAAAACAAAAGGTATCAAAGTGGAAATCATTGATTTGCGTACCATTAGCCCGATTGACATTGATACCGTTGTTGCTTCTATTCAAAAAACCAACCGTGCTATCGTGGTTCAAGAAGCGCAAAAGAGCTCCGGTGTAGCTGCTGAAGTTATTGCACAAATTAACGAAAAAGCAATCCTGCATCTGGAAGCACCTGTTCTGCGTGTAGCAGGCCCGGATACCGTTTATCCTTTTGCTCAAATTGAAGATACTTGGTTGCCAACGCCAACACGTATCATTGATGCGGTTAATAAAGTATTGGAATTTTAATTAAAGCACACCGTAAATTTGGGAGGTTTTAAACGTGGCTAAATTTGAATATAAATTCCCGGAGCTAGGTGAAGGTCTTCACGAAGGCGAAATCATCAAGATGCACATCAAGCCCGGCGACAAAGTAACAGATGAAGATATCATCATGGAAGTACAAAACGATAAGGCTGTAGTTGAAGTTCCTTGTCCGGTTAATGGTACAGTACAAGAAGTATTTGCCAAAGACGGTGACATCTTTAACGTAGGTCAAGTCGTAGCTGTAATTGATGCAGAAGGTGAACTTCCTGAACAAGAAGAAGCACCAGAAGCACCAGCTGCTAGCCCTGAGCCAAGTGCTGCTGCACAAAGCGGAGCTGCAGGTACAGCTAGATTTGAATATAAATTCCCAGAGCTGGGTGAAGGTCTTCACGAAGGCGAAATCATCAAGATGCACATCAAGCCCGGCGACAAAGTAACAGATGAAGATATCATCATGGAAGTACAAAACGATAAGGCTGTAGTTGAAGTTCCTTGTCCGGTTAATGGTACAGTACAAGAAGTATTTGCCAAAGACGGTGACATCTTTAACGTAGGTCAAGTCGTAGCTGTAATCGCTGCAGAGGGTGAACTTCCTGAACAAGAAGAAGCACCAGCTGCTGCTAAACAAGAACAGGATGCTGCACAAGGCGGAGCTAACACTAAACCAGCTGCAACTCCTGCTGCTTCTAACAAAGATGTACTAGCTACACCTAGCGTCCGCAAATTTGCTCGTGAGCAAGGTGTAAACATCGCTCAAGTGAGTGGCTCCGGCAAAAATGGTAAAATCACCAAAGAAGATGTAGAAGCTTTCAAAAATGGTGGAGGCCAAGCGGCTGCACCAGTAGCGAAAGAAGCTGCAAAAGCACAAGAGCCTGCTAAGAAAGAAGCGAAAGCTGCAGCAGCATCCGCACCAGCAGCAGATCTACGTGCTGAGGAAGAGCGCGTACCATTTAAAGGTATCCGCAAGGCTATTTCCAATGCTATGGTTAAATCGGCTTATACGGCTCCGCACGTTACGATTATGGATGAAGTAGATGTAACTGAACTGGTTGCTTTCCGTACTCGTATCAAACCAATTGCTGAGAAGAAAGGCACAAAAGTAACATACCTGCCATTCATCGTAAAAGCTTTGGTTGCTGCTTCCCGTCAATTCCCGGCTCTGAATGCCACAATCGACGAAGAAGCAAACGAAATTGTCTACAAAAAATACTACAACATCGGTATCGCTACAGATACAGACAACGGCTTGATCGTTCCTGTTATTAAAGATGCTGATCGTAAGAGTATCTGGATGATTGCTGATTCCATTCGTGATCTGGCTGTGCGCGGTCGTGATGGAAAATTGGCTGCGAACGAAATGAGAGGAAGTACAATTTCCATCACTAACATCGGTTCTGCAGGCGGTATGTTCTTTACTCCAATCATTAACTTCCCTGAAGTTGCGATTTTGGGTACTGGCCGCATCAGTGAAAAAGCAGTCGTGAAAAACGGTGAAATTGTAGCCGCTCCAGTAATGGCTCTTTCCTTGAGCTTTGACCACCGTATTATTGACGGTGCAACTGCTCAAAACTTCATGAACTATATCAAACAGCTGCTCGCTAACCCTGAGTTGCTTGTTATGGAGGTGTAATCAATGGTAGTAGGAGACGCTTCTCTGGATATTGACACATTGGTTATCGGTGCGGGTCCTGGCGGCTATGTAGCTGCCATCCGTGCCGCACAATTGGGACAAAGCGTATTGATCGTTGACAAATCTGAGCTGGGCGGTGTCTGTCTGAACCGTGGATGTATTCCATCCAAAGCTTTGATCTCTGCAGCTCACCAATACGAAGCAGCTAAACATGGCGAGTCCTTCGGTATTACGGCTGAAAATGTAAAAGTAGACTTTGCTAAAACACAAGAATTCAAAAACGGTGTTGTTAAAAAAATGACAGGCGGCGTAAGCGGCTTGCTCAAAGGCAACAAAGTTGAAGTTTTCAATGGCGAGTGCATGTTCATCAACGAAAACGAAGCGCGTGTATTCAACGAACATGAATCACCACGTTACCGTTTTAAAAATGCAATTATCGCAACAGGTTCCCGTCCAATCGAACTGAAACCATTCCCATTTGGCGGACGCATTCTGTCTTCTACAGAAGCATTGAACCTGCCTGAAATTCCAAAAAGCCTGATCGTAATCGGTGGTGGATACATTGGTGCAGAGCTTGGACAAATGTACTCCAAATTCGGTTCCAAAGTAACGATCATTGAAGGTATGGATACAGTGCTTCCTGGTTTCGACAAAGATATGACTTCGATCGTTGCGAAAAGCATGAAGAAAACTGGTATCGAAATCTTCACTGGTGCTAAAGCGGAAAGTGCAGAGCAAACAGATAAAGACGTAACGGTGAAATTCTCCGTTAACGGCGAAAGTAAAGAAGTAACTGCTGATTATCTGCTTGTAACTGTTGGACGTCGTCCAAACACAGACGGTGAACTGGGTCTGGATCTGATCGGCGTAGAACTGGATGAGCGCGGAATGGTGAAAGTTGATCACCAAGGACGTACTAGCATTCCTCACATCTTTGCAATCGGCGATATCGTAGCTGGTCTTGCTCTGGCACACAAAGCTTCTTACGAAGGTAAAGTGGCTGCTGAAGCAATCGCAGGCGAGCCGTCTGTAGTAGATTACAAATGTATGCCAGCTGTCGTTTTCACAGATCCAGAATGCTCCAGCGTAGGCTACACAGAGACAGAAGCCAAAGAAAAAGGCTACAATGTCAAAGTTGGCAAGTTCTCTTATGGAGCAAACGGTCGTGCGGTTTCCCTGAACGCTGCTGAAGGTTTTGTGAAAATCGTAGCTGACGCTGACACAGGTCTGGTACTGGGTACGCAAATCGTAGGTCTGGAAGCTTCCAACCTTATTGCTGAGCTGGGTCTGGCGATTGAAATGGGTGCTACACTCGAAGATATCTCCTTGACTATTCATGCTCACCCTACATTGGGCGAAATCGTTATGGAAGCAGCGGAAGTCGTGCTGGGTCATCCGATCCATGCATTGGCACCACGTCGCTAATACCATTTTTCATTATCTCGTTTTTGGTTTTCATACATGACAAAGAGAGGCAAGGAGCGCTATATCTGCGCTCTTTGTCTCTTTTTTTTCAAACTTTAGGATTTTCAGGACTACTATGAAAATTCACACAGTACATGGTCAACGAAGCACCGTACATGATAAACTAAATATAGATATTGGTGCAGAAAAAGAATTTTAAAGATTAGAATCTGGCGATGCCAGGTTTTTATTCATGCTCAAAGGAGAGGAATAACGTGCGCAACTATTTGGAACTGCTGGAGGATATTTTAGAGAATGGAGTAAAAAAAGAGGATCGTACAGGAACGGGGACACTATCTGTTTTCGGAAGACAACTCCGTTTTGATCTGGCCAAGGGCTTTCCCTTGGTGACCACCAAAAGAGTTCATTTGAAATCCGTTATTCATGAGCTGTTATGGTTTTTGCGGGGAGATACCAACATTTCTTATCTCAAGGAGAACGGAGTTACCATTTGGGATGAGTGGGCGGACGAGCAGGGGAATCTGGGGCCTGTATATGGATCGCAATGGCGCTCATGGGAAACAACAGACGGGCAACATATTGATCAAATTGCGAATGTCATAGAGGCAATTAAAAACAATCCGGACTCACGTCGACACATCGTCAGTGCTTGGAATGTGGCAGAAATCGAATCCATGAAGTTGCCGCCATGTCACTTTGTATTTCAGTTCTATGTAGCTGGAGGAAAGCTTTCCTGTATGCTAACAATGCGTTCTGTGGATACCTTTCTAGGGCTGCCGTTCAACATCGCGAGTTATGCATTGCTTACGCATATGGTTGCACAGCAGTGTGGTTTGGAGCCCGGCGAATTTATTTGGTCAGGCGGCGATGTGCATATTTATTCAAATCATATGCAACAAGTGCATACACAGCTGGAACGTGATCCTTATCCGTTGCCTCAGTTAAAAATTCTGCGCAAACCGGATTCGATTTTTGATTATACCTATGACGATTTTGCTTTTGAAAATTACGAGTATCATCCAGGGATTAAGGCGCCTGTCGCCATCTGATTAGAGGAGGTGGAAAAATGGGCATTTCAATGATATGGGCTATGGCACAAAATGGTGTGATTGGCCAGGATAACAAACTTCCCTGGCGCCTCCCTAGAGACATGGCCTTTTTCAAAGAGCAGACGATTAATAAAACGGTACTCATGGGGCGCAAGACGTGGGAATCCTTTGGAGGAAAAAGCCTGCCAAACCGACGTAACGTCGTCTTAACTCGAGATCAGTGTTATCAGGTGGAAGGTGCGGAAGTGATTCATTCACTGGAAGAAGGGCTCCAATTAGCAAAGCAGGAGGAGCTAATGGTCATTGGAGGAGCAGAGATTTATGCACTGTTTTGGCCACATGCCGATCGGCTGATTGTGACTCGGATTGAGGAGACTTTTGAAGGTGATACAACGTTCCCTGAGCTGGATTGGAACGGTTGGAATATAGTTAGTGAGACTCCGGGTATCAAGGATGACAGAAATCCATATGAGTACCGTTTTGTTGTTTACGAGAAAACAGAATAAGAATAGACTGTAGCCGACCCCACTCATTTGAAAAATTAATAAACCATATAAAAAATCCTTTTGGTGTTGATGCAAAAAGTTGCATAAGTTTTCATTACTTTTACGCTGTATTGTGATACAATAAATCAAATTCAACGAGAACAGACCCTTTCATAATACAACAGACAAATTCGAATTTGACTTAAATTCTGAATGGATGATCGGGGTTCATAAGCGAAGAGATGGGGGAACGTAACATGTCTACACCAACTGGATTTATGGAATACACACGACAGCTTCCTACAGACCGGGACCCGGCAGAGCGTATAAAGGATTGGGAAGAATTCCATAAGCATATGTCTGAAGAAGAGCTGCGTACCCAAGGGGCGCGTTGTATGGACTGCGGAACTCCTTATTGTCATACGGGGATGGATATCATGGGAGCAACTTTAGGCTGCCCGGTTCATAATCTCATTCCGGAATGGAACAATCTCGTATACCGTGGTTTGTGGAAGGAAGCGCTAGAGCGGCTGCACAAAACAAATAACTTCCCGGAATTTACAGGTCGTGTCTGTCCTGCGCCATGTGAAGGTTCGTGTACAGTCGGCCTGATCGGACAGTCTGTTACAATTAAAACCATTGAGGAAGCTATTATCGAAAAGGGTTTTGAGGAAGGCTGGGTTGTCCCTAATCCGCCAGAAAAGCGTACAGGCAAACGAGTGGCTGTTGTCGGTTCGGGTCCGGCAGGTTTGGCTGCAGCTGCACAGCTTAACAAAGCAGGGCACAGCGTGACTGTGTATGAGCGTGCAGATCGTGTAGGTGGATTATTGATGTATGGTATACCGTCCATGAAATTGGATAAAAAGGTTGTTCAGCGGCGTGTGGATTTGCTGGAGGCTGAAGGTATTCAATTCATCACAAATACGGAAATCGGCAAAGATATCCCTACCGATCAGTTGATTGCTGAATATGATGCTGTTGTCCTATGCGGTGGTTCTACGAAGCCAAGAGAATTCAACATTGAAGGTAGCGATTTGAAGGGTGTTCATTATGCGATGGATTATCTGAATGGTACCATCAAAAGTTACTTGGACTCCAATCTGGAAGATGGCAACTATTTGTCTTCCCAAGGTAAGGACGTTATTGTAATCGGTGGCGGTGATACGGGTTCGGACTGTGTAGCTACTTCTTTGCGTCATGGATGTCGGAGTGTCACTCAATTTGGCACACACACCAAAGCGCCTATGGAGCGTGACCCGATTGCCAATCCTTGGCCGCAATTTCCAAACGTGTATTCTCTCGATTATGCACAGGAAGAAGCTAAGGCGTTGTTCGGAGAAGATCCACGTGAGTTCTCCATCATGACGACCAAATTTGTAGGTGATGAGAACGGTAATCTGAAAGAGCTACACACCATTCAAATTCAACGGATTGTTGATGAAACAGGGCGCAAAATCTATCAACCGATTCCAGGTACGGAGCGCGTATTCCCTGCACAAATTGCTCTTATTGCCATTGGATTTGATGGTCCTGAGCAAACGATTGTAGAGCAAATTGGTTTGGAGACGGACCGTCGTTCCAACGTTAAAGCACGTTATGGAAAATATGTTACTAATGTGGATAAGGTTTTTGCTGCAGGTGATATGCGTCGCGGACAAAGTCTTGTCGTGTGGGCTATTAATGAAGGTCGAGAAGCTGCACGAGAAGTTGATAAATACCTCATGGGCGCTACCGTTTTGGTGTAATTATAAATTTCATGTTACGGATCAGTCAAAGCTCCATCTTCGGATGGGGCTTTATTGTATTTCAAGCTGAGTCTGCCAGAAGCGAAAAATGAATAAATGATTATTGAGCTGTGAAACATTGTGAAATGTATGTTATATAATATAACTTAAATTTAATCGTATCACCATATATTTCTTATCTAAATTGATCATAACATAAAAAGGGGTGTTTAGTGTAGATTTTTTTATAGAAAAAAGGATTATTTCACAAGAAAATTAGATAAAAGCTGATTCTTATGTAATATAAATTAACATATACATAACTTTAGTTGACTTTATAAAATCATGACCTGAGAGAACCATGGTATCTATGGTATAATACACGTATATTGTTGAAGCGTTTGACTAAATGAATTTACAAAGGAGCTTTCGTCGGGAGAAGGCTCCTTTTGCATGAGGCCGGGATACCTGTGTTTTCATTAACATTCCATGTATATGTATGATTCATGGAGGAGAAACAGAAGGCCGTCAGGAAGGAATGGAGTATGAATGAAGACGTTGATTATTGCTGAGAAACCAGATATGGGACGGACGATTGCCGCCGTTATGGAGCCGCGGGCAAAAAATAACCGTACCTATTTGGAAGGGGAGAAATACATTGTAACCTGGGCGATCGGACATTTGCTGGGTTTGGCTGAGCCGGATGCATACGATACTAAGTACAAACGATGGAATATTAAGGATCTTCCTATTATCCCTGAGCAGTTCAAAATTGTACCGAATCCGAAAACAAAGGATCAGCTGAAAATAATTGGTGAACTGGCTAAACGCTGCAATGCCATCGTAAATGCTTGTGATGCTGGACGGGAAGGGCAATATATTTTTGCGTTGATTCAACAGCAATTGAAGTTGCATCAGCCAGTTAAGCGACTGTGGATTTCAGATTTGACAGCGGAGAGTATTGCGACAGGCTTTGAACGATTGCGAGATGCTTCAGAGTTTGAATTTCTGACTCAAGCTGCGAGGGCACGAAGTGAAGCGGATTGGCTGATCGGAATGAATGCTTCCAGAGCGTTCACAACACGACATAATACACTGCTGTCAGTAGGGCGGGTGCAGACTCCCGTGCTGGCATTGATTCATGACCGGGAAAAGGAAATTGAGGCATTTCAGTCTCAAACCTTCTATGATGTGTGGGCTGAATTTAAGCAAGATCAGATCAAGTACAAAGGTGCGTGGCAGGGGGATCGGCTGACGAAGCCAGAGGAAGCTGAGGAGATCGCTGCAGCCGTTCGCGGAAAAACGGGTAAAATCACCAAATATGACACGAAGCAGACAAAAGAGTATCCTTTTAAATTGTACGATTTAACGCTGCTTCAACGCGAGGCGAATGCCAAGTACGGTTATTCGGCCAAAAAAACACTAGATGTGGCCCAAGCGCTTTATGAGCGTCACAAGGTCATTTCTTATCCGCGTACCAATTCTAACTATGTGACAGAGCAAAACATAGACGGCATGCACAAGGCGCTACGGATGCTGGGGACAGGTCCTTATGCTGATCTGGTACAACAAGCCAACCCCAACTTGGTCCATAAACAGAATAAATCGGTCTGCAATCCATCTCGTGTTGAGGATCACCATGCTATTCTGCCGACGTTAAAAAGACCAGGTACGCTAAGTAAGGAAGAGCAAAACGTATATGACCTGGTTATTCGCAGGTTTTTGTCACATTTTTTTCCGCCTGCTGAATATAAAATGCATACCGTAATGACGCAGGTGGACAAGCATCTGTTTAAAACAAATATCAAAGAGCTTCTTTCCTTGGGATGGAAAGTAGTTTTAAGTAAGGTTGACCAAGATAAAGGTAAAAAGAGCAAATCATCGAAAAAAGAGGATGAAGAGGAAACGGACGAGTGGACGGACAAGAAGTTTGAGATTGATGCGGGACGTCCGGTGGAGTGCGTTCGCGCTGAGATGAAAGAAAAGGCAACTCAGCCCCCCAAAAGCTACACGGAGGGTACATTGCTTAAGGCGATGGAAAGCGCGGGCAAACAGATGGAGAATGAGAAATTACGTGAGGTCATGAAGGATGCCGGCTTAGGCACACCTGCCACACGGGCTGCCACAATTGAACGATTGAAAAAGGTTGGCTATATTGAAATGAAGGGCAAAAAGATTCTTATTACGGAAAAGGGAAAGATGGCTATTGATCTGATCCGTCATGCCGGGGTTGATCTATTAGCCTCGCCGGAGATGACAGGTCAATGGGAACGTCGTCTACATCAAATTTCCAAGGGTGAGGCGGCTCAGGAGAAATTTATGGATAACGTTAAAAGATTTACGTTGTCCATCATTGACAAGGTGAGGCAGCAGCCACCAGCTCCGGCAGATGCCTTTGGCGAGGAAGCAAGGGGGAAGCGTGCGGCTGGAAAAGAAGGCGCACGTAGTGCACGTGCGAGTGGACGCACCGCCGCCAAGGGGGTGGGGCGTGCTACATCAGGACGCGGTGGCAACGCTGGAAGCGCAACGCTGGAGCAAGCAGCACCACCAGCAAGTCGTGCTGCGGGAACAGCAGGTTCCGCTGCACGCAGCTCTTCCGACGGACCCTCAGGCATTTCAGTGAGCCAAAGGCAAGCTTTGGGTAGCTGCCCATGCTCTAATTGTGGCGGAAGCATTATTGAAGGGCGTAAAGGGTATGGGTGCAGCCATTACAAGCAGGGGTGTGGTTTTGTCGTCTGGAAGGAATATGCTGGCAAGCAGATTACCGAAACGATGCTCAAGTCTCTGTTGACAAAGGGACAGACGCAATTGTTGTCTTTTAAGCGTAAAGATGGATCGACCGTCAAAGCGCGAATTATTCTGAATGAACCCGGTACAGGACAACTTAGCGTTCGAGAGGAATCCTGAGACAGGGTTTAGACCACTATTTTGGCTGAATCAAAGGTTAAATAACAATTTAAATACAAAAAAGGGACCCTATCCGAGGGTCCTTTTTTGTTGATGTAATTGTATGCTTTCGTGGATAACCCGTGGTACTTCCGTCAGCTTCTGTATCGTATACATCACGGAGTTCACGTTTTTTTGCAATTCAACCATATTGTAAATCCATTCCTTAGGCTGCTTGAGATAGACAGCATGAATACCTGCGGCAAGGGCTGGAGATACATCAGTGCGCAGAGAATTCCCGATCATCCAGGTGATGCTTCGGTCCAAGCGATTCATCTGGATGATTTCTTCCAGTGCTTCAACATTTTTATGCTGACGAATGTAGATGCGGTCATCAAAGTAGGTAGCCAGTTTCATTTGTTCAATCTTTCTTTCTTGAATGATCTGCTCACCACCAGTATAAAGATGAAGGGAATGCCCTGCTTTTTGGAGGGAGTTCAGCGTTTCGACCATGCCTGGATACGGTTCGATTTCCTGTTCGTATACACTTCGGCCAAGAGAGCGAAGCTCCTGCTCTTCCCGTGAATCGAGACGGCGTCCGAATTGTTCCGAGAAAAATTGGTACGTATCTATCAGAGATTGTGGGAAATGCTCGCTGGCAAAGCCCACCTGATGAACTCCAGCCACATCAATTTCGATTTGTTTTTCACGAATCGTATTTTTCGTTAGGTTATGAGTTGCAAACCATTCCTGAAGCAAATCGAAAAAGTGGTTGAGGATAAGGTCAAAATACTTGTTGCAGTGGACTAAGGTGTCATCAAGATCAAATAAAATGTGCTGCTTCGGATACGACATGATGCATACTCCTTCCAAGCCAAAGCTTTAACGCTGCTTCGGTTATAACTAAAAGTACAATTCAAATTACAATCCAATATAGGATTCCAAAAATACCTGTAAATCAGCCGCGCCATCGGGACGGATGCTGAATTTTTCCTTATGATAACGTCCGATGTGAATACGGAGCAGACCAGCCACTCGTAAAATCATCATATCAGACATGAGTGTATCTTCCAAACGGCTCAAATCGTGGCGCATATCTTCGAGAGACTTAGGACCTTGAGCTACATAACGTAGAATTCGCAGCCGCTGCGGATCATTGACCGCACGAGTTAGCCGTAGCAGAAGCGTAGGCGGTTCTTCCTCGCTCTCCTCGGGGATATCTACCGGATACTGGATCAGAAGTGTGCGGGTATAAAAACAGTATGAATTAATCGGGCGATTATGGACTACCGGAAATAGGACTACTGTATCCAGGTCTTCCACGTGTGGCACGACTAGTCCAGCTGTCGCATATTCAACCAGTGCTTCCGGTTCCATCTTACTCAGCAGCATGCGCTTTTCCGCAGCGTCTTCTTCTGCCAACACACGTAGTTCGCCTTCCAAGGCCCGAAAATAATCACGATCCCACAATCTAAGGAGTGGTGCGTATACCTTACGAATGCGTAAAGATTCTTCAAAGGTTAAAAAAGGGATATGCGGAACGAGCAGCTCAAACATATCTTTATCCGGACCGTGGTCCAAATAAGAGATATAATCAGATATTTCATCCGATTCCGGTCGAAGTAACGCCCAGGCATAGAGTGCGTCATAATCGCTAAAAGGGCAATCCTGAGCTGTAGCAAGCTCAGTACGAACTTCATGTTGTAGTCGTGCATCTACCTTGTCGATCCATTCATGTCCCAAGTCCATATCTTGGACCCACTTTTTAGTCACATAGGCCATGAAGCTGCCGAGCAATTCATAAATTGGAGAAGTGTCTATTTTAATTTGATAACTCATGGAACCAATGCCTCCTATTCTGTCTTCTAGCCCAGAGCGGTGAACGTAATTAAGCCCGTCCATAAGCAAAACATGAGCATTTTAATAATTGCTCACTTATTTATTATGGCTTGTTCTGCCAGAGATTGTCCACTATAATATGAAATAGTGCGTTGTGACGTGAATGGGTTCGGATTGAACATACGAGGCTCCTTAACCGAAGGAGTCGGATACATACCAGACAAGCTCTTTCCGTAAAATCGTCATCTCAGATGGCGATTTTTTTCTTCTATTCTTTAATACACTAATTACACCTGAATTTGTATATGTGATTTGCCGGTTTTGCAGGACGGCATGGAATACATAGTGATAAGAATTATTATTGATTATGGAATCAAATGCAAATCATTTCTTAACATTGATTTTAATTATTTTATTTGTCCGATCAGGAGGAGCTAGGATGTCGTCGTCGTTACGGGTTCATTATTTTATTTTAATTGCTGTTATTATTGTTGCCGGATTATGCCAAGGTTTATTATTACCTATTCTGTCTATCTCGTTGGAACAAATGGGAGTTTCATCTTCACTAAACGGAATGAATGCGGCTGCCCTGTATATTGGTTCATTCGCAATGACGTTGGTGGCAGAACGGATATTGGGGTGGTTAGGGTTCAAAAAGCTGATGGCCGGAGGGCTTGTGCTAGTGCTCGTTACGCTGCTGCTATTCCCGCTAATCCCTGATATTCGGGTATGGTTCATACTGCGTCTGCTAGTAGGTATTGGTGACAGTGCATTGCACTACTCTGCGCAGCTATGGATATTGCTGGTGACTCCAGCAGAGAAGCGAGGCCGCAACATTTCCTTTTATGGTATGTCATACGGTCTGGGTTTTGCATTAGGACCATTGGGATTGTGGCTACTCGATTATGGAATGCTGGTTCCATTCGCTGCGTTGGCCTTATTATGCTTGCTTGTTTTGCTGTTGGTGTTAATTAAGCTGCCGGACTCCAGACCGGAGAGGCTGGAGTCCGAGGCGCGTCCCACTCAAAGATTTCGTCGCAGCTACAGCTGGGCATGGTACGCTCTTTTGCCTGCATTTCTATACGGCTATATGGAAGCGAGCCTGAACAGTAACTTTCCAGTCTATGGCCTGCGTATTGGCTTTCATACCGATGAAATCGCCGCCTTGCTGCCGTTCGTCAGTTTGGGAGGGTTAGTGCTGCAGTTACCGCTAGGGATATTGAGTGACCGTTGGGGACGTAAAAAGGTGCTAATGAGCGTAGGTATAGCAGGGGGAATGACCTTTATGTTGCTACCTTGGAGCGGCAATCATTTTATGTTCACTTTGATATTGCTGACTCTAGCAGGTGGTTTAGTAGGCTCCTTTTTCTCCCTCGGTTTGGCCTACGCCGCTGATCTGTTGCCCAAATCATTTTTAGCAGCCGCGAATGTACTGGCATCCTTTCATTTTAATCTGGGAAGTGTGATCGGACCTAATATTAGCGGAGGGTTGCTGGACTTTGGAACTCAAGGCAGTATGTTTCTTGTCCTTGGAGGTAGTTACGTTGTTTTCGGATTGTTAGGTTTGTTTTCCAGAAAAAGAGTAACGGCGGTTTAAAACTGCGGTTTGCATGGTATTTGTTTCACATTTACTATAAAATATAAACAGTATTGATGGTGCGCAAAGGGGAATCACTTAGATGATTAAAATTCGGAAGCTGACCAAGCAAGTGGGGCCTGAACGGACCCAGCTACTTCGAGGAATTGATGCTGAAATTCATCAGGGCGAATTCATTGCCATAGTGGGGCCAAGTGGAAGCGGCAAAACAACGCTGCTTCGCTGTCTTGCTTTACAAGAGCCATGGGATGAAGGCAGTTTAATTGTAGGTGGCAATGATGTGCTGAAATCCGGGTGGACGGGCAAGAAGAAAATAAAGCGGGAATGGGCATACCTGGAGCAAAACCCGCATCTAAATATGAATCGAACCGCTCTTAAAAATGTGCTCATTGGCAGATCCGGTCAAACTCCAATGTGGAGAATGGTGACGGGGATGGTGCGTTCCGACGATTATATGGGAGCGATGGACGTACTGGAGGATCTGGGTCTGCTGGATAAGGCGCATGATAAATGTGACAAGCTCAGCGGTGGCGAGCGGCAGCGGGTAGCGACTGCGCGTGCTCTCGTGCACGGAGCTAAAGTTATTTTAGCTGATGAGCCTGTAAATGGACTTGATCCAACTTCGGCAGCGCATGTATTGGAGACCTTTCGCAAGCTGTGTTCTGACGAGCGGGTGACGATCATGACTGTATTGCCGCTGGAAATGGCTGAACGCTTTGCTTCCCGTATATGGGGGTTGAATGATGGTGAATTGGTGTTTGATATTCAGGGAAGACGATTGACACAAGCAGAAAAGAACAAATTGTGAAGGGGACGGCAAGAGAAGTGAATATAATGCTGTTGAGAATAGTGGCTGGCTGCTGTTCCTTGCTGCTCCTTGCTGGATTTTTAAGCGGCTGTAATGTTATTAGCGATCCCATTTCGCTGATGGAGACACCGACGATGTCTGACGAGAAACAGCAGTTGAATGGTGCAGTGAATACGCAACTAGGGGCGGTACAGCCTTTAAGGCCGAATGACCCAGATGACCCGACGCCAATTCGGACGGGTGATCTGAACAATGATGGCACAGACGAAGCAGTGCTCTTTTATGAAACACCAGATGAGAGCGTAAAAATACATGGTGCCTTGTTTGAAGATCAGGGCGGAACGTGGGTAAAGAAGCTGACGTTTGATGGGGAAGGCACTGTGCTGGAGTCATTTAAGCTCGTGGATTTAACGAATGATGGAACACTCGATATTGTAGCGGGTTTTTCCAGTGGAGATAGTGGCGATGGCGGGGATCAGAAGGGACTCATCGTGTATTCCTATACCGGAGGAACTCTGGAGAAAATATATGCTACAGGTTATACGGACTTCGTCGTAGATGATTTTAACCATAACAAGATGGACTTGAACGGGGATAATTTGAATGATTTGACGATTATCACGCTGCGACGTAATGAATTCTTTACTGTTAAAACGTTTCAATTCAGTGGGGGAACCTTTAAGGAAATCGGATCGTTGGATTTGGACAGTCAGGTCTTAAGTGTCTATAATGTCGTTGCTGGCAAGGTAGCCGAGGGTAGGCAGGGGGTTATTATAGACACCAAAATTGCCCAGACCACTACCGTTTCCAATGTTATTGTGATGGATCACGGCAAGCTCAGGAAGCTTAATCTTATGGATGTCACCTTCAAGGATGCGACCATCGCCAGTGGTGATGTGGATGGTGACGGCATTCTGGAATTTGGTAATTTGGAGAAGCCTAAAGGTTGGAGTAACAAGCCGCTGGATGAGGTTCCATATTTTGTGTCGTTCTATCAGTGGGACGGGGCGAAAGGGACGATTTTTAAGCAGCAGCAGTATCGTGATTCTAATGAACAGGTCTACTTCAGATTACCGAAAGAACTGCATGGCAAGGTGACTATTGATCCGAAAGTTTCGAAGAAGGACAGCTATTTGCGCTTCATTTTGGATGATACAGACAAAACGATAGCGGAAATTAAATTTTTCTCGTTGTCACAATGGGAGCGAAACAACGAAGGTTATAGCCAACTGTGGAGAACGAATGCGCAGGTCATTGGCATTAAGCGATCCAGTGAGCTGGAACCGCGTAAAACCATTAAAAACAAGATGGGGGAAAGGCAGGTAGAGTAGAGTGAGTAAAGTTTTAATCATGGAAGACGAGGAATCCATTCGCAGCTTTATCGTCATTAACTTGAAGCGTAACGGTTTTGAGGTGTTGGAGGCGTCGGAAGGGCATGAGGCTCTGAATATTTTGAACACGGTGCGGGATATTGATATTGCACTGCTCGACGTAATGGTACCTGGTATGGATGGTTTTGAGGTCTGTCGGAGAATCCGGGAAACGAATGAGCGCATCGGCATTATTTTTCTCACAGCGAAGGTACAGGAGCAGGATAAGGTGTATGCCTTGTCTGTAGGGGCCGATGATCATGTGAGCAAGCCTTTTAGCCCGACGGAGCTGATTGCACGTATTCAATCGTTATTGCGTCGGGTGAATGTACATCGTGAAACAGCAGCCAAAGTATCCTTCCAATCCGGACCGTTCACGCTAGATTTGATTGCTAAGCAATTTAAGAAGAGCGGGCAGCTGATCGAGTTGACACCGACTGAGTTTTCCTTGATTCAATTTTTTCTCGAAAAAGAAAACACGCCGCTCAGCCGAGATGTTCTACTTGACCACGTATGGGGCAAGGAATATATGGGCGATCCGAAAATTGTGGATGTGAACATCCGACGTCTGCGGCAGAAAATTGAAAACAATCCTTCCGAGCCAGCTTTTTTACAAACAGTCTGGGGACATGGATATAAATGGAAAGGTCAGTCTCAATGATCAAAAAGGGGATTCGCCGACAGATTGTGCTTCACTATTTTTTCGTAGTGTTCTTGGCGCTTCTGTTAGTAGAAGTCATTTTTATGTTTGCACTCCGGTCGTACTATTACGACTCCATTTACAAACATATCGAAAGCCGTATCGAATCGGTAAGTGAATTTGCACCCAAATTCAAAGAGCCGGAACAGTCTTTGCAATCGTATTTGTTAAATACATTTTCTCTGCCCTTCACTGAACTGCAATTGCTCGATGAACAGGGAAATGTAATTGATAACTCGACGAATTTTGCAGCAGATCTAAGTGTGCAAACAAGTGATGTCACACAAGCATTAGCTGGAGATACAGGCAAATGGATCGGAAAGCAACCGAGTACGGGGCAGCAGGTGATGGCGGTATCTCAAAAACTGGACAATATCGTCGGAGACCAGGTGTATGTTATTCGGTATACGACTTCGCTGGAATTGGTAAATGATAAGCTGTTTACGATTACGCTGTTTTCTCTTGGCATCATGGCAGCTGTACTGGTTATTGTATTTGTAGTCAGCACAGGGCTCGCGAACTCCATTGTTAGACCGATTAATAATATCCGCGATGTATCTGCTCAGATGGCTCAGGGGAGGTTTGATGCACGCATTGAAGGCGATTATCGTTATGAGTTGGGTGAACTGGCTTCGACTCTGAACTATATGGCACAGGAAATTGTCAGAACAAATCAAATCAAGGATGATTTTATTTCATCCATATCTCATGAATTGCGTACCCCGCTTACTTCTATTAAGGGTTGGAGTGAAACGTTAAATTCTGGCGGATATGACCCGGAAGAGACGAAAATCGGGATGAAGATTATTTCTAAGGAGACCGATCGGCTGATTGGCTTGGTGGAGGAGATTCTCGATTTTTCCAAGTTGGAGCAAAATGCCATGAAGCTTGTGATGGGAACAGTGGATCTACGGGAGCTTTTACAGGAAATAATGCTAAACGTATGGGCCAAGGCAGAAATGAAGCAGATTAAGCTCCAGCTGGATTCGGAGGAAACGGCATATCTCGTCCATGGAGACGGTAACCGTCTAAAACAGGTGTTTTTGAACATTGTGGATAATGCTATCAAGTTTTCGCATGAAAGTTCGATTATTTTTCTGTCCCTACAACGGATTGATGGCAATATCGAGATATCCGTACAAGATACAGGGATTGGAATTAGTGCTGAAAACCTTGCCAGAGTCAGAGACCGCTTTTTCCAGGTAGACCACCAAAACGGTGGTACTGGACTGGGATTAGCAATCTCGCAACAGTTTATCGAGCGCCATCATGGTCAGATGCTCATCAGAAGTGAACTGGGGGCTGGAACTACCATTACGGTTTCATTACCTGCTCTGCAAGCAGAGCAATCCGTGGAACCATCACAACTTACTGAAGGACAGATTTAAAACCTACTTATAGGTGTAATTAGAAAAACAGCCAGTCCTCTCAAATCGGGAGGGCTGGCTGTTTTTAATTTGGGGTAACGTTATGAAGTAAAACCTTCGGCACGCAAGCGTGTATTGCGCTCGTAAGCTTCTTTCAGCATACGTGTAGTTTGCGGTCGTACCGCCATTTTACCAAATACCGTTTCATTGGGTCCGATGACCATAATTTCGCCCGGTTTACCTTTAATGACAGCACCATCGCGAATCACAGCACCTTCACCGATAATCGCATGTTCAATATGGACGTTACGTCCAATGCGTGTGTCAGGCATAACGATACTTTCTTTAATGGCTGAACCTTTACCTACCTCGACACCACTAAATACAACGGAGCGTTCTATTCGACCCTCTACTTGGCAGGAATCATGCAACAAGCTGCCCAATGGTTGTGTTTGACGGTTAGGTACCTTTTGTGCGCTCAACCTCGTGCGGCGTTCACGTGTATACATCGGCCAGTCCTTGCGTTGAAGGTCGATCGCACAATCTTCGTGTAACAAATCCATGTGTGAATCCCATAGGCTTTTAACGGTACCTACGTCCTTCCAGTAGCCCTGGAATTCATAAACGTACAAGGATTCTTGGTCCGCCAACATTTTAGGGATGATATCTTTACCAAAATCATGACTGGATTGAGCATCCTGTGCGTCTTCTAACAGGTAATTTCTCAAGTAATCCCATTTGAAAAGGTAAATCCCCATGGAGGCCAAATTACTTTCCGGTTTCTCCGGCTTCTCTGCAAATTCTGTGACACGCAGATCTTCATCGGCACTCATAACACCAAAACGGTGTGCTTCATCCCAAGGTACCTCCATGACAGAAATGGTAGCCGCAGCTCCTTTTTCCTTATGGTGGTTCAGCATTTCACGATAATTCATATAGTAAATATGATCACCGGATAAAATAAGCACATGCTCCGGATTTTGGCTGTCAATATATTCGATATTCTTATGAATAGCATCTGCCGTTCCTAAGTATTCAGCGTTACCTGTGTTATAAGATGGAAGCAGGGTAATTCCTTTATCATCTGTTTTTGTAAGACCCCATGGTGTTCCATCTCCGATATGTTCGTGCAAGGATTCTGCCTCATATTGCGTCAAGACACCTACAGTATCAATGTCTGAATTTACGCAGTTACTGAGAGGAAAATCGATGATCCGGTAATGACCGCCAAAAGGTACGGCGGGTTTTGCAATCGTTGAAGTAAGGGGAGCAAGACGGCGTCCCTCTCCGCCTGCCAGCAGCATGGCAATGCATTCTTTATTAAACATTTCGTTTCCCTCCCGGTTTAGTTGTCAGTGTAGTACATACATAAACGGTATGGGGTACTCTTGAAACCAAAAGGTATATAAGATTCCCCCAAAACTAAGGTTTATTTTTTTCCTAGTCATTTTTCTGTTCATTGTGGCTAGAATGGGGTAATAACTCAGGTCAGCTTTGACCCAAAAGCGAATGCATTACCGATTCATACATTTTTACCTACAAAACATATAAGGGTGGTGACGTGATGACAGACCAAACTCTTCCGCAACAGGCTATTTCATCAGAAGATATTTATTTGTTTCATGAAGGAACGCTTTATCACAGCTACCGATCTTTGGGTTCCCACCTTACTGTGGAGAACGGAGAACAGGGCGTCCGATTTACGGTCTGGGCTCCTCATGCTCTCCATGTCGGGCTTGCTACAGATCGCAACAACTGGAATGGGGAACAGGATTCCTTATATAGGGTTCCCAAATCCGGTTTTTGGAGTCGTTTTTTTCCGGGGATATCCCAAGGAATTTTTTACAAATACGACATTACGGGTGCAAATGGTGAACGATTTCTGAAAGCAGACCCTTTCGCGGTACGTGCTGAAGTGAGACCGGCAACGGCTTCTGTGGTAGCTTCTATAGATGGTTATGCTTGGAACGATGCGATTTGGCGCCGAAAACGTAGAGCACCTTATGGAAAGCCTCTGCACATATACGAGCTTCATCTGGGCACTTGGAAGCAAAAAGAAGATGGTACGTTTTATACATACAGGGAAATAGCTGAGCTTCTTGTGCCTTATGTGACCGATATGGGGTATACACATATTGAGCTGATGCCGCTGAGTGAGCATCCGTATGATCTTTCCTGGGGCTACCAGCTTACCGGATATTTTGCACTCACAAGCCGTTATGGAGAACCGCATGATTTTATGTATTTGGTGGATCGTTGCCATCAGGCGGGAATCGGAGTGCTGATGGATTGGGTGCCAGCCCATTTTGCAAAAGATGCTCATGGATTAAGGCTGTTTGACGGATCGCCCCTGTTCGAATACGCGGATCCGCTGATTGCGGAAAAGCCCGGCTGGGGAACGCTGACGTTTGATTACAGCAAGCCGGAGGTGCGTTCTTTCCTGATTTCTAATGCGCTATTCTGGATGGATGTGTACCATATTGACGGCCTGCGCGTAGATGCTGTGACAAGTATGCTACGGCTGGATTTTGAAAAGCAGGACGGTCAATATCGTTTTAACTCTAAAGGAGGCATTGAAAATGAGGAGGCTATTGCCTTCCTTCAACAACTGAATGAAACAGTATTCCGCTATTATCCGTATGCTCTGATGATGGCAGAGGAGTCCAGTGCCTGGCCGATGGTGACTTCCCCGGTAAGCGATGGAGGACTCGGTTTTAATTACAAGTGGAATATGGGCTGGATGAACGATACGCTTGATTATATCGAAACGGATTTCGATCAAAGGCCAGAGCGCCATAATTTGCTGACATTCCCCATAGCTTATGCGTACAGCGAGAATTTTACACTGCCGTTGTCGCACGATGAGGTTGTTCATGGTAAGAAGTCGCTGCTTGATAAAATGCCAGGTAGCTATGAGCAAAAATTTGCCGGGCTTCGAGCGCTTCTCGGTTACCAAATCACCTCACCGGGCAAAAAGCTCTTATTTATGGGAGGGGAATTCGGCCAATTCATCGAATGGAAGGATGAAGAGCAGCTTGACTGGTTTCTGCTGGACTATGACAGTCACCGTTCGCTGCACGCTTATACGAAAGCGCTGAATCATTTGTATATTCAGGAAAAGGCGTTATGGGAACTGGATCATTCGTGGGATGGATATCAGTGGATTGAAGCGGAGGACCGTGGGCAGAGCGTAATTACGTATTTACGTAAAGGTAAAAAGCCGGGAGATACACTGGTCGTGCTAATTAACTTTCAGCCCGTGCCCAGAGAGAACTATCGAATTGGGCTGGAAAAGGCCGGGAGTTATATCGAACTGCTGAACAGTGATCATAAGGACTTTGGGGGAAATGGCCAGCTAAATACCGGAGTGATACGGACCGCCTCCATTCCTTGCCACGGACAGCTTCACAGCTTGGAGGTGACCATACCACCCTTAAGCATTGTTGTACTCAAGAAAGCGCCTCGGAGGCCTAAAAAAGCAGATTAAACACATAAGGAGGAAGCACATATGAACATTTTGTTTGCGGCAGCAGAAGCACATCCATTTATTAAAACAGGCGGGTTGGCTGATGTCATTGGCGCACTGCCGAAGGCACTTCGTCAGGCGGGGTGCGACGTCCGAATCATTTTACCTAAATATGCGGGGATTCCCGATACTTATAAAAAGTCTCTGCGTCCGGTAGCGGTGAAGCAAGTAGCCGTAGGCTGGCGTAATCAATATTGCGGAATAGAGGAACTGACATTAGACGGAATCAAGGTTTATTTTATAGACAATGAGTATTACTTCGGTCGTGACGGTATTTACGGTTATATGGATGATGGCGAACGTTTTTCCTTTTTTAATCGGGCGATTTTAGAAATGCTGCCTGAACTGAACTTTCGGCCGGATATTTTGCATTGTCATGATTGGCATACGGCAATGGTTCCGCTGCTTCTGAATGCCGATTATCGACATTTGCCCTTCTACAGCGATATTCGCACGGTGTTTACGATACATAATCTGCTGTATCAAGGGGATTTTCCGTATGAGGTCTTAACTGAGCTACTCAACCTGGATGGAAGCTATTTCACCCCCGAGGGTGTGGAGTATCATGGCAGACTGAATTTTATGAAAGGTGGGCTTACGTACTCGGATCATGTCACGACCGTGAGTCCAACCTATGCAGAGGAGATTCAAACAGAATTTTACGGATACGGGCTGGAGGGTCTGCTTCGTAAATTGGGAGATCAGGGTCGCTTAACAGGGATTGTGAACGGAATTGACACCAAAAGCTACAATCCTGCCACGGACAATCGTATTTATACGAAGTACCGCACGAGTCTGACAAAGAAAAAGGAAAACAAAATTGGCCTGCAAAAGGAGTTGGGTCTGCCGGTGCGGCCAGACGTACCTATGATTGCCATGGTAACCCGGCTTGTAGATATGAAGGGGCTAGATCTGGTAACGAGAGTGCTTGATGAAATCCTGTATTATGATGATATCCAGTTTGTCGTGCTGGGAACAGGGGATCCGGCTTTTGAGCATTGGTTTCGTGAGGCAGCGGGACGCTATCCACTGAAAATGTCGGCGCAGCTCGCTTTTAGCGAACCTCTGTCACGAAAAATATATGCGGCAAGTGATATGTATCTTATGCCATCAAGGTTTGAGCCTTGCGGGATCAGCCAACTGCTGGCGCTTCGTTATGGAAGTATCCCTATTGTGCGAGAAACAGGGGGTCTTAACGATACTGTGCAGGCTTACAATGAGTCCACAGGGGAAGGAAACGGATTTAGTTTCACGAACTACAATGCACATGATATGCTGAACACTATTCGTCGTGCTGTTCATTTTTATCGCCAATCTGAGCATTGGTCGAAGCTTACACAGACGGCTTTTGCAGGAGAATATAGTTGGGATGTTTCAGCTAAAGCGTATATGGATATTTACCATTTGCTAACAAAGACGGACTGAAGAGTAGGAACACTATAGTCATGTTAATGAAAAAGGGAATCCCTTTAGCCAGTGTTTGGCTGAGGAATTCCCTTTTTGCTATGATCAGTCGCCCCCGCCACCACAGCTGCTTCCACATGAAGAGCCGCTGCTACACGAAGAATGACTACCAGAATCGCCTGAATCATGGTGAGAAGAGCCTCCATGATGAGAACTGTCATGGGAGGAATGATGGTGCGAGTGATGTGTATCCCAGTTCGAGCAACCGCTTGCCGAGCTACAGCCGGATGAACTAGCTAATGCGGCATTACCTGTAGCATCAGGGTGCATGTGTACGGCAAATTGTTCAGGTTGATACCATGAATACCACACAACAGCTAATAATAAATAGTCGACCTGTAAATAGTTGACCTTAGGCAATTGCTTCCCCTCAGGATCATCCACCGCTTTATTCACCCGCTCGCGCAGACGTTGTACAATCTTATGAACCGCTTGTTGGGCCTGCTGTGAAATGGCTATATTCTCCTGCGTATTCCAGCGGTCACCTGCTGGCTGCGCCGAAGTTGCGAGTTTGTAATAGCGCGAAAGCTCGTCGTTTGGTAATGGATGATTAAAAAAAGTACCCCACAAACTGGCGCTATAGCGGTTCCAGCCAAAGCATTCCACATACAACCAGTCAAACCAAGCCCGCTCCTCAGGCATCGGCTTAGAGCCGCCAGAATGGGGCGCATGGTGAAGCATACGACCAAAAAAAGCTTCCGAGAATTGCTGATATTCGCGGGTAAACATCAACATTTCGTGCCATAATTCATCCACATCACTACTGAACATAGGCACTCTATTCATAATCGCGCATAGCATAAAATATCGTTTTAGCTCATGCCAGCGCCAATCATATTCTTGGTCCGTCAGCTCTGGGTGGGCTTCCATTACACGACCCCTTACGCTATGAGCATAGGAGGCGGGAATGGATTGCTCCAGTAGCTGCATCAGCTCTGTAATCTCTGGATGACGCTCCTGTGTAAGGGACGAAGGAGAAGGGGAACTGAGGAAAAAAGCATTCCGGCGCTGTGTTTTTCTGTTTCCCCGGTTCCTGCGTATTGCACGGAATATAAACCAAAAAATGATGAGGTCCACCACAATAAACAACGTCCAAAAGCTGCTCATACTATCCATGATGGCTGGCTGCTCCTTTCTGAAAGAACAAGGAATTTAAGATTTAGCTTTCGTTATTCAGCAGAGAGAATTCTTTTTTTATTTGGGCTAGCAGTTCAGGATTTGTGATTACATCGCAAGCAGTCCATGCCAAGGTTCTCGCAGCCAGCAGCATTCCTTCCATGGCCCGGTCCTGCATCGCCAAATCGCGGAATTCTGGTGTATGCAAGGCATGCTTCTCGTCAATAACTTGAATGTACGGATGGATAGCAGGGCAATGAAGCGATACATTTCCGATATCCATGGAGCCGTGATCTTCGCCTTCCGTTATATCTTCTTGTGAAATGCCAGCCTGCACCAAATTTGCGGTAAACGCATCGGAAAGTACACGGTTCGTGACCATTTCATCATAAGAAGTCTCATAATTGGAGGTCTCCAAACGACACCCGGCCTGTAAAGCAGCTCCTTCAGCAATTTGAATAACACGGCGAGTCAGCGGGTTCAGTTCTTGACGTGTAGTGGCTCTCACATAAAATTGGGCTGAGGCGTAATCAGGAATAATATTGGCTGCTTGCCCACCTTGGTTAATGATCCCATGGATACGCACGGTACTTTTTACTTGTTGACGGAACGCATTGATGCCATTGAACGTTTGAATCACAGCGTCCAGCGCGTTAATGCCTTCGTGCGGGCTGGCAGCCGCGTGAGCAGATTGACCAAAAAATTCGAATTGTACAGCATCAATCGCCAGTGATTTGCCTGATTTTTCGTAACGGTCATAAGGATGCGTCATAAGTGCGATGTCGCAATCATCAAACAATCCGGCAGCGGCCATAGGGACCTTTGCACCGCGTGTTTCTTCGGCAGGTGTGCCATATACCCGTACTTCTCCACCGGTTTCGTCGATGATCGACTTGAGGCCGACGGCAGCACCGGTACTCATCATACATATCAAATGGTGCCCACAGGCGTGTCCTAGACCTTTCAGAGCGTCATATTCTGCCAGAAAAGCGACAACCGGTCCGGGTTTTGCAGATTTGTAAGTTGCAATAAAGGCTGTTTCTATGCCCAATACGGGTGCCTGGACCTCAAAACCGTGAAAAACCAGTTCTTCTTTTAAACGGGCAGCGGCCAGAAATTCCTCGTTTCCAAGTTCAGGATTTGCGCCAATATATAACGAAATGTCCTTAAACCGTGGGGCATGCTGCTCAATTGTCTTTTGAATGGTCTGTTTAAAATCCATGCTGAAAACTCCTTTATATAAACTGTAATGTAGGTACTGCGTTAGGTATGCTGAAATTGTACGATAACATTCATTGCATAATCATGCATATTCATTTATAATGACACAATCTTATTTATTATAAAGAATTTAAGGAGAGAAAAAAAGATTGAAAAAGGCATATCGTTTTACCGCCCTGGTTTTGTCGGCGGTTATCTTGCTGTTGACTGGTCTTCCCATGCTCACTGCATACGGAACGGAAGCAAAGCCACAGAAAAAACTTGTAGTGGGCATGAGTGCCGACTTTCCGCCGTATGAGTTTCATAAAGTCATTAACGGTAAGGATACCATTGTTGGGTTCGATGTGGATATCGCCAAGGAAATCGCCAAAGATTTGGATGCGGAGATGGTCCCTGAGGACATGAGTTTTGACTCTTTGCTGCCTGCTTTGCAAAGTGGTCGTGTAGACTTGGTACTGTCCGGTATGACACCGACGGATGAGCGGAGAAAGAGCATTGATTTTTCAGATGTATATTATCGCTCCAAGCAAGTCATTATGGTACGTCCAGAGGATAAAGACAAGTATCCTACGATGGATGCTTTGAAAGGCGAGAAGATTGGCGCACAAAAAGGGAGTATTCAGGAAGAAATTGCTCAAAAAGTGCCCAATGCCACTGTAACCTCACTGGACAAAATATCCGATCTGGTACTCCAGCTGCGGACCCAGCGTATCAACGCTGTTGTGATCGAAGATACGGTTGCTAAAGGATACACGTTAGATGGTACCGTAACACTTGCCAAGGCCGTGCCTGAGGATGCCGGAGCAGAAACAGCTGTAGGTATACGCAAGGGGAACGCAGAATTGCTTGCCTCTGTAAATAAAACGTTGGCTCGCCTGAAAGCGGACGGGTCGATTGAGAAGTTTTCCACAGAAGCGAGCGCGCTCTCTGCAGATCGACAGGTTTCTTCTAATAACAT